>Ga0209075_1004284_pt1 | contig 11500 bp, 11 predicted proteins | sample Stecom2011_FD_187523 | JGI IMG/M metagenome (GOLD analysis project Ga0209075, IMG submission 187523) | Agricultural soil microbial communities from Utah to study Nitrogen management - Steer compost 2011 (SPAdes) (version 2) | ecosystem: Environmental > Terrestrial > Soil > Agricultural land...
TAAAAACCAAATCCCAAATATTCGGCAAAACCGCATGCGATTTTGCCGAATATTTGGGATTTGGGAATCATAAGCGCATCATTATGGGCGGACTAAAGTCCACCCCTATAGATGTCTTGCTTAAAGGATTGAGAAGCTTTTAATTTTTTAGAAGGTTAAAAAAAGAATACCAGTCGTTTCACCTCACTCAAACCACCCTCTTCACCAACTTAAAATACTTAAACGGCGCATATTTCAACGGTAAATCTATCCAAGTCGGGGTAGTTACGACAGCTCTTCTGTTGCTGAAGGCTAGAAAACTTTCTTGTCCGTGGTATTTTCCTAATCCACTATTTCCAACTCCACCGAAAGGTAAATTATGGTTGGTGATGTGCATTAGGGTATCGTTAATACATGCTCCTCCGGAAGTTGTTTTGGCGAGGACTTCTTTTGCTTTTTTGTTTTTACCGAAATAGTAAAATGCGAGAGGTTTTTCGTTTTTATTGATGTAATTGATAGGTTCTTCGATGTTTTCGAAAGTCATAACTGGTAAAATAGGACCAAATATTTCTTCTTGCATGATCAGAAAATCTGGATTCACCTTGTCGATAATTGTCGGAGCAATGAATCTGTCTTTTTCGTCAACTTCTCCGCCTGTGTGGATTTCTCCTTCATTCATTAATTTTGCTAATCTGTCAATTGCGTTTTGGTTGACAATACGTGGATAAAAACGGCTTTCTTTGATGTTTTCGCCATACATTTCCTTGAAGTTCTTGGCAATTTTATCCAATAATTCATCTTTAATGGAGTGATGCGCAAAGAGGTAATCTGGAGCAATACAGGTCTGTCCAGCGTTGATCAATTTTCCCCATGCAATGCGTTTTGCTGCAACATTAATGTTTGCATCGGCATCGACAATACATGGACTTTTCCCACCCAATTCCAAAACGACAGGTGTTAAATGTTCTGCCGCTGCTCTCATCACCACTTTCCCTACTTTTGAACTTCCAGTAAAGAAAACAATATCGAAGCGTTCATTAAACAAGATTGTATTTGTTTCTCTACCGCCTTGTACCACTGCGATGTAATTGGAATCGAAAGTTTCTTCAATCATTTCCTGCATTGCAATTGCGGTTTTCGGTGCGTCTGGTGATGGTTTTAGAATACTGCATCCACCCGCTGAAATTGATCCAACCAAAGAGTTAATCAACAATTGAAAAGGATAGTTCCAAGGCGCAACAATTAAGGACAATCCCAATGGTTCAAAAATGATTTTACTTGAAGAAGGGAATAAATGCAAAGGTGTTGAGACTCTTTCCGGTTTCGCCCACTGCTTTAAATGGCGAATATGATTGTCAATTTCACCTGTAACAATACTAATTTCAGTCAAATAAGCTTCTTCAGGCGATTTGTGTAAATCTTCCCACAAAGCATTTTCAAGTTTTTGTTGATTTTTCAGAATGGCTTTTTTGAGCTTTCGCAATTGCGTTAACCTGAAGTTGATGTCCTTTGTTTTGTTCGTTGCGAAAAATGCACGTTGATTTTCAATATGTTGAACGACGATGTCTTTTGATGTTTCTTTCATTTTGATGTTTTTAAATGGTAAATAATTGTGCGCTGTGATGGAACGCGGGCCTTCGACTTCGCTCAGTCACCGCAGCATAACCCAGCTGACTGCGGTGACTGAGCCTGTCGAAGGCGTCGAAGGCAGTGAGAGTCGGAGGTAAAGAAGTTCTTAACTAAGTAACAATAGAAATATTTATTACTAAGTCTATCCTCTCTACTTCTTACGGCCTGTAAAATGCTCCATTGTTTTGTAAATTCCCAACACATCTCCTGCGAACCAATCAAAAACATTAATCGACATGACGGCTTGACCAAAACGTGTAAATCTGTAGATATAGCCTGGAATACTGACCATTTTCTTGTCTTTTTCAATCGCTTTTACAATTGTTAATGAAGCTGCTTCAGGATCCAAAATTGGAATTTTAGATTTTACTCCGTCAAACATTCCAGTATTGATATAGTAAGGCATTATTGTAGTCACCTTCACTTTTTTATCCAATTGTTTCATCTCCAAACGCAAACTGTCCGACCAACCGATAAGTGACCATTTACTTGCTGCGTAAACAGACATTTTAGGGTTTGAAACCAATCCACCAGACGAAGCGATGTTGCAAATATGTCCAGAATCTTGATCCAACATTCCTTGTAAAAACTCATGGGTAATCAACATTGGAGCATTCGCATTAATGTCTGCAGTTGCTAAAATTTCCTTTGTAGAATGCTCGTGAAAGTATTTCCCAACGATTATTCCCGCATTATTGATTAATACATCTACAACACCTAAGTCTGCTTTTACTTGTTTGGCGGTATTTTGAATTTGATCGAGCTTGGAAACGTCAACTTTGTATCCGTATATTTTTCCTTTGTTTGAAAATTCAGCAATTGTTTGATCTATGCTTTCCTGATTGATGTCCCAGATAATTACTTTGGCTTTTCGTTCTAACATTAAACGAACCATTATTTTACCAATTCCAGATGCTCCACCTGTGATTAAAACTGTTTTATTATCTAAATTTTTCATCTTCTAATTGTTTGATTTCTAATACTGAAACAAAGTTAATGGAGAAACAGCTAGAAAACGATAACAAATGTTATCACTTTGGTTTAAAATTAAGAATTTTTCAATCTACTGAGATGTACAGAGCTAATATTGAGGTAAGATGCAATATAATGTTGAGGAATCCGCTGCAGAATATTCGGGAATTTTAGAATGAGCTTATTGTACCTTTCCAATGGACTTTGGGTATAAATCGCTTGAATTTTATCATTAAAAATAAAGAAATACTCTTCGGCTAGCAGTCTGCCTAGTTTTTCTCCATTTCTGAGGTTTTTATAACCGCCATGTAACATATCAAAGGACATCAGAACAACCGTCGTGTCTTCCAAAGCTTGAATAGAATAGTTTGACGGAATTCTCTTCAAAAAACTTTCATAATCTGTAGAAAAGGTGTTTTCAAATGAAAAATGGAAGGTTTTCTCCTCCCCCTCACTGTCTACAAAAAAGACCCGTAAAAGTCCATCCACCACAAAATAAACATCCCGACAATCGTCTCCTTGAGAAAGTAAAAGTTCCTTCTTTTTAAATTGCTGCACTCTGAATGCCGAAGAATAGGAAGTCCATTCTTCATCGCTTATTTCTATGTAATGTGAAATAACTTGCTTTATGTTTTCGAGTTGCTTGTGCATTTAATCAAAGTTTTGGGGCAGATACTCCATGAGAAACGGATACTCTTTTTAAAAATAAAATCAAAATGGTACTGGATAAAATTCCACATTCCTATTCCTCCACAATATACTAACTTTATCAAGTTCTCTATCTGGAAAACTCGCCGATTTCTTGCTACTATTGCACAAATATCAATTCTAAATGGTAAATTGTCAATTGATATTTTCAACTCCAATGGATAAACATAAAATCAGAGCTTACACCATTCAAGACAAAAACAAAGTGTTAGCGATTTTTCAATTGAATGTACCGACTCATTTTGCGGAGCGTGAAGTGAAGGATTTAAGTGATTATTTAGATCGCCATATTGAGCAATATTTTGTAATAGAAAAAGCTGGAGAAATCATTGGTGCCGGAGGAATCAATTTTGAAAACGATTCAAAAACAGGAGTGATTAGTTGGGATTTTCTGCATCCAGATGAACAAGGGAAAGGATATGGCAAAATGCTTCTTCAATATAGATTGGATATTTTAAAGTCAATACATGATATTGAAAATGTAAGCGTAAGAACTTCCCAATTGACATTTCAGTTTTATGAAAAAAGCGGCTTTACGACCACGGAGATTCGAAAAAATTTTTGGGCAAAAGGATTTGATTTGTATAAAATGGAACTTAGATTGCTTAACAATAGAAGCTGACTCTCGGCTTAAACTACTCCAATGTGTTTAGTCCTGCCTTTGCTGGTTGATGAGCGTATTCAAAAGCTTTGGGAAGGGTCTACTCGATTGTAGTTAATTTTTTCTTTTTTATTCTTTCCCCAAGCAATTACTTTTACACCATTTGAGTACTGAATTTTGTTTGGTTCGTTTTTGATTAATTGGTCAAATCTTGGATAATTAAACTCTAAATTTCTCAAGTTAATTTCATTAAGTGGCCATTCCACATGGTGAATCTCAAATTCGTTAATTGACTTTTCTGTATCTTGGAAAAGAGCATACCTTTCAGTTAGCCATTTATCCAATTCCGTTTTCTTCGTAATTTCTTTTCCAATCTCATACTGAATATTCAAATTGTCATTAAATTCCGAATTATTGGATTCGTATTGCTTTTCAGTCCGTTTAATTTTTGAAAACCGGTAAGGCAATTCAGACATTCCTTTTGCAACTTTACAAGACAAACTTTTCCCACCTTCAATGCTCAAAAAATAAACGCCGGTTTTGTTATTTGACTTCACATAAGTTCGGATATTAATTTCATTAAAATTTGAGATTGGTGGAAAGTAAGGTAGATTTTTAGGTCTTATTTTTTCCATTGTAAAAGCGACAAGAGAAATCCAAGGTTTTCCATCAAAAAGGCCTATTTCTAGTTCTTTTGGTACAAACTTTTCCAATTCGGACAATTCTACTTGCCAATGCAGAAATATAGCATTATTCCACTCTTGATAAAACCTCCACTTTTCACTCGGCACTTTCCAAGGCCTGTGTTTAGTTGTATTTAATATCTCTCGGATTGTCATTTCTAAAATTGTTTATGGTGGAGGGTTGGGTATGTGAGGGTAAGGGTTTGTAAATAGGCAAAGGCGCCTTCTCAAATATAACCGTTTTGGCGTTTTTGCTTATTTGCTGTTATACACATCTTAGCTATCAATAATTTCATTACTCGTTGAATCATCACTTTTTAAATAACTGATTATTGTTGGAATCGCGGGTAAAATTATACCTGCTAACATAATTTTCAACTTGTGTTTCATCAGGTATTCATTGCTTACAACTTAATACATATACCCTAAAATCACACAACACCCCAACTCTCTTCAGACAAGTACCCTTTCACAATCGTAATTCTCCTCACAATATAATAACTTTCTCTTAAGTTTCTAACAAGTCAAGATCCTCTTTCTCCTCCACCCTGTAGAGTTCTTGAAGAAAATATACTTTTGTCGTACTTGTTTTTCCCAAATGAAGTTATTACTTATAAAATCTAGGTATAGGCTTTGATTTTTATGTTTGATTCTTTTCCCACGGTTCACCTGGTTAAAAAGAAAATTTCTTTCTTTTAAATCTTTCCATAATAATTCAGAATAGGGAATCTCTATTGATTTTATATCTTTCTTTAAAAGTCCACGATAACTTAATCTTAAACTCAATGTCTCATTGTTAAATGCGTAACCCACTATGTAATTTCTATTTCTAAAATGCAATATCAAACCCATAGCTATTATAGCAGCGGTCAGACAAATAAGAACATAAATAAAAGGGTTTTCAAATAAAAATTCTATGTTATTTGTATTCCTCTGTGAATCGGCCCTCCCTACAGAAAAGAAGATTAGCAATCCTGTACCAACAGATGTAATTACAAACACCAAAATCAGCTCAATAAAGAGATAAGCCAGGTAGTTTTCATCCCTTGTTTTAGAAAATATAACATTTGAAGATTCCATAAGTGTAGTAATTCTTATCCACTAAAAATAAAACAAAAGTAACTGTCTCAAAAATGAGGAAAATGAAAGGCGTTGAGAATAAAAACGACTGGAGCATACTGAAGTATGTGACTTAGTTCTAAATTTGAAAACAACGCCCGATCTGAGCTTATCGAAGTTCAGTAGTTTCTTAGTTTTGAGACATCTACCCCATTAAATTATCTTCTATTTACTTTTCAGTAAACTTATCAATTACTTCTTGTGTAACTCCAGTAGAGCTGAATCCTCCATCGTGGAAAAGGTTTTGCATGGTTACATATCTTGTGTAATCTGAGAACATGGAGATGCAGTATTCTGCACACGCTTCAGCTGAAGCATTTCCAAGTGGACTCATTTTATCACTAAAAGAAACAAACTCATTGAATCCTTTGATTCCTTCCCCTGCTGTAGTCGCTGTTGGAGATTGAGAAATCGTGTTGATTCTTACTTTACTTTTAATTCCATAATGATACCCAAAACTACGAGAAATTGATTCTAGTAATGACTTAGCATCTGCCATATCATTGTAATCTGGGAAAATTCTTTGCGCCGCAATATAGGTCAATGCTAAAACAGATCCCCATTCGTTAATTGCATCTTTTCTCATTGAAGTTGCTAATATTTTATGCAAAGAAGTCGCAGAAATATCTAAACTTTGGCTGTAAAATTTATAATTCAAATCCGTATAGTGTTTGCCTTTACGAACGTTTGGAGACATACCGATTGAATGCAAGATAAAATCTAATTTCCCTCCAAGAATCTCCATTGATTGTTCGATCAGGTTCTCAATATCTTCATCACTGGTTGCATCTGCAGGAATAATTTGACTGTTTGTTTTCTTGGCCAATTCATTAATTTCCCCCATTCGCATTGCAATAGGTGCGTTTGTCAGAACAAACTCAGCTCCTTCTGCATGAGCCAATTCTGCTACTTTCCATGCAATAGACTTCTCGTTCAATGCACCGAAAATAATACCACGCTTCCCTTTTAAAATATTGTTAGCCATAATTTATCTCTTTGAACACAAAAATAGAAAACTTCTTTAAATAGCCGACTTCAAAAACAAATAGAAAAAGACTTTAGTTCTTAGAACCAAATCCATATCTTCGTGTTATACCCAAACTATTATTAAAATCTCTTGTATGGTTTTAATGCCTTAGAATGGCTAATACAGACTGATACTGGTTCAACAAATTAGTTGTTGAGGAGCTAATTTTTAAATTGTCATCTGTATCTTAATTTATTAAGGAATAACAAATTTAAATTTTTATAAACGGTACATACCCATTTTTTAAAGCGCTTAAAATATGTCTAAAAACGAAAAAGACGAAAATAAATTTAAAGATTTTATCAATCCGATAGACCCGGATCACATTACAGAGAATCCGCATAACCTTCCTTATCCACATACGGCTGGAAGTGCTTTGGTAAAGCCGGAGGATGAGGGAAAGTTGAAAAGTCGTGCGTTAAATGCGATGGAGCACCAAACAGACATGCAGCTCAAGCAACTGTATGAACAAATGAATTTATTGGCGAGTCAAGCGAAAGGCTTACAAGATAGAAAAGTCATTTCAGAAAAGATTTATGGTGCCGAAATGCGCTTCGAACCTTTAATTAATCATATTTATCACCTCTATCAAAAGGATGATAAGAAATATTTGCTTTCCTTAATCGCTCCAGACCAATGGGGAAGGTCGAAAAAGACATTTGAATTTGTTGCTACGGTTCAGTTGTTGGCGGATCATACTTGGGATGTGTTGGAGAAAAGTGATTTGGAGTTGTAGCTTGGAGGGATTGGAGGGTTTACACCTGCGGTGTTTTAGGTTAACTGCAAAGGGCGGTAGGCTTTAAGCTATAGGCGGCAGGCGGTAGGCTTTTGTTAAAATTCAGATTGTATATCTTCTAAGTGGAAAAGAAAACGCTTTTTAAAAGGAATAAGTTTTAGTTTGGAACACTTCTCCTTTTGGAGGAAGATAGAGAGGGTCTTACAGCCTACAGCTTAAAGCCTATAGCCAAAGTTTATAACTAAAACCTCACCCTCAACTGTACTCCTACCTCACTTTTCACATTTCCTGTAATTTCTTCTGGTCCACTGCTCAAGCTTTCTTCTTGATTGTAAACAAATGCGGCATAACGCACCCACAGATCACAGCGCTCATTGAAGAATGTATAGCGTAACATTATATAAGCGCGACTTCCTTTGTTGAAGTATGCAGGGATACTGAATACATTTTCAAGGTTGTACTCATAGGAATAAACCCGGGTTTCGTAACTGTCTGTATTGTATATCGCATAACGCATAGAAACTTCAACAGGGAATTTCTTACTGCGGTAAAGCAAGTCTTGTGTCAATGCAAATCCATCTTGTTTTCCACTGCTTTCACGTTGGTCAGTAACGTAATCAATACGCGATCTCCATTTCCAACCTGAACCAAGATCTGCTGTTAAACCCACCTGATATTTTCTTTGCTTGTAGCGTTCAATTGGACGAATATTCCCCTCATAAACGCTTGCATTGATCATTTTGTCTTTTTCACGTACGCGTAAGTAGGTTTCAAAACGTGGACTTGGACGGTATTTCAATTGTGCGAGCACTTCATGTCCTTCGCTTGGACTGTCAACCCTAAATTTCAACCAAGGAGATTTGAAAAAGTCAACATAAGAGTTTAAACTCCACGCTTTATTTAGTTTGAACGCGCCACCTAAATACAATCCCGATTCATTGTTGGTATTGCTTCCGTCTCCGAATCCTTGTGCGTAAAAAGTATGGTAATCTTTAGGATAATTTCTATAAAGCGCCGTAATGGATGCTTTTCTTCCCATGGCTACGGTTACTCCTTGCAGTATTGCAACAGCATTTGAACTTCTACTTTGTGCGATTTCTCCATATAAACTTACATTTCTAAAAATGTATGAATAATCTGCGCTCAAATTCAACAGCTCTTTCCCTGCAAACTGATACTTGTTCATCAATTGATCTGAACGCTGATAAAACGCGTCATAAGCTTGTTGCACTGCAGTTATTCCGATTTGAAATCCTCTTGTTTCGTATTTAACATTGGCTCCGTAAATCAACTCCATTAGACTGTTCTTTCGTTCCAATTCTGAAGTCGTCCGGTGATATCCTGTCATATTTATGGAAGAGGCCATTCTTGCTTCTTCCGAGTCCAAAGTGTCTAACATTTCAACTGAACCGTCAACTCCTTTGTAGGAAGCCCAAGTCGTTAATGATAAACTTTTAATTCCAAGCTCTACTCCTGCTCCGCGCATGAATCGCACTTCATCTGTTGATGTATAAGGTCTTATCCCTCTGGCGTTTTTTCTTGCTGAAGTGGCATCTGCTGTTTTACTGAAACCATACCCTGACCACAAGGCTAAACCTTGACCAAATTGAACTTGATAATCTCCAATTACAGCTTTTCTTATGAGTTTATTTCCGCTGTAATAGGCGTGCGCACTATAAAAATCAAATCCATTGGGAGATTTTTTTCCAAACAATTGTTCTCCAGGATCTTTTTCCATGGTAATACCAATACTCAAGTCATTTTTGTGTGTATAACGAATGCGAGAATACAATTTATTCGGATCTCCCCAGTAATATTTACTGCTTTCTTCCTTTTCTTCGTCAGTGACATCAGCATAACCCGCTTTCTCTTCAATGCTTCTAATGAATCGGAAATAAGCTTCTACTTTTCCTTCTTTTAAATACTTCTTTAAATTGCCTTTCTGTTTTTCTTCAACTTTTGAAACACGTACGAAAGGCAAAATATTTTCTAAGGTGGGTAAGTCCCAGTATTCAACTTCTTGAATTTCAAAAATGGTATTAAAAGGTCCGTTTTTATCTCTCCATGTCAACAAAGAATTGATTTGAAAATCACTTAACATCAAGAGTTCCTGTAGATCTTCCTTCGTTGCTGTGTTGAGATTCAGTGGATTGTCGTAGTAAATATTCAGCACATCAAAGATGTCTTCCAAAGAAACATCTTCAGATTCTAAATCTTGAGCGATAAACTCAATTCTTTGCTGAATGATTTCATTTTTGGACTGTCCAAATACAATGGCTCCAACGCTTATGAATAATATGAGAAGTAAGTGCTTCATCATTTTTTAGGGGTATAAAAATTGACAATAAATGAAGCTGCTGGAGTCCAACCGAGGACTTGATTATACTGCGTTGACAAATCCAATTTAAAGCGTTCATATTTCAATCCAAAACCAAATGCAAAATCCATGGGGGCGCCTTGAACACCTGCGCGAATATATAACAAATCAATAGGATGATATTCTATTCCTGCACGTAAGCGGGTATCATAAGTTACTTCTTGTTCGATTTCTGCTACTATCAATAATTCTTCAATTAACTGGTAAGAAATCCCAAGTCTAAGCAATGTTCCGAAACGGTCATCTTTAAAATCAGCAAGTTTCGCCCGTCCTAAGTTCACAACAGAGAATCCAATGCTTACTTTATCGGTTAGTTTCGCTAAAGCACCTAATTCGGCACTGATTCCATGTTTTGAACCATAATACGATCCTAAATTCATTCCTAGATAGTTGAATTGAACTCCTGCCGATATTTTTTCAGATAATTTCATGCTGTATCCTAATCCAGCACGTGTTGTTCTGTAAGTTTCATAGCCGTAAAATTGTCCTCCAGCTGAAATTACTCCCACTTTTAAAGGAACCGCAACGGCAATACTTTGAGATTGTAATTCTTTGAGCGCATAACGACTTTCATAGGAAATTCCAGCAGTTCCTTCTTCAACAAACCCTAATGCTCCAGGATTATGATGATAGGAAAAAGCATCAATAAAGGTAACTCCATTGTTTGCCATTCCACCTACACGTGCTCCTTGTGATAACCAGCCTTGAGCATTAATCGCAAATGCGAAAAACAGTGTAAAAACTCCGATTAGTAGTGTTTTCATAAGGTAAATTTATGAATATAAATGAAGGAAATGGATATTGTTCTTGTTATGCTCATATTAAATCTCTTAATTATTTATCAAATATAAGGATATTCTATTCTTTCCAAAAACAATCCTTTGGCTGGAACAGAACAACCCGCTTCTCCCCTGTTTTGAGCAGCAATAATTTCTCTAACTGCGGCTGGCGGAATGTTTCCTTTTCCAACTTCTAATAAGGTTCCAACAATTGCGCGTACCATATTTCTCAAAAAACGATTGGCACTGATTTCAAATCGCAATTGATCTCCGACCACCTTCCATTCAGCGTGGTAAATATCACAAAAATTGTTATTCACATCGGTATGGAGTTTAGAAAAGGAAGTAAAATCTTGTCTTCCCAATAAAAACTGAGCAGCTTCATTCAATTTATCAAGAGACAATGCTCTGGGATAAAACCAACTGTCATTTTGATGAAAAGGCAGTTTCTTCTGGTGAAGAAAGTAATGATACGTCCGCTTTGTAGCATCAAAACGTGCATGTGCCTCTGGCGCGACTTCAATAATCTTATCAATCGCAATATCTAAAGGAAGCATGTTGTTGAGCTTGTACTGCAATTGTTCAATTGAAAACAAAGGATCTAAATCAACATGAAAGAAGGCTTGTTTAGCGTGAACTCCTGCATCTGTCCTGCCACAACCCACAATATCAACGGATTGATTGCCATACAACATAGAAAGTTTCTCTTCAATTACTCCTTGAATGGTTTGCACATTCAATTGCTTCTGCCATCCAGAATAATCTGTACCATCATACGTACATTGAAAGAATAGACGTTTCTTCATGGTGTAAAATTACTAAAATAATTAGCCCTAAAATTTTATTAACTATGATTTTAATTCAAAAAAAGACAAACCCTTTTCATTAAA
>Ga0209075_1004285_pt1 | contig 11500 bp, 9 predicted proteins | sample Stecom2011_FD_187523 | JGI IMG/M metagenome (GOLD analysis project Ga0209075, IMG submission 187523) | Agricultural soil microbial communities from Utah to study Nitrogen management - Steer compost 2011 (SPAdes) (version 2) | ecosystem: Environmental > Terrestrial > Soil > Agricultural land...
TCCGCCTGATAGCCGGCAACGCTGGCCTCTTCGGTGACGTCAAGGGTGTCGAGGAGATGATGCGGAATGCCGCGGCGCTCCCGTAGAGGGAGCTTGGCCGTGCCGATGTCCATGCCCTTGTAGAGCTGCATCGCGTCGGCGTTGACAACCTCGGCGGGCCGACCACTCGCGGTGAGGCGTTCCGCCAGGTCGAGTGACAGTTCTGACTTACCGGTGCCGGTGGCGCCGACGATGACGACCAGGGCTGGACTGGCGCTAGCGCTCACCGTCGCCCGAGTCGTAAATAGGAGTGGTGGCGACCCTGATGCTCGGCAGGCCGAGCGACACTCGGGAGGAGGTCGAGGTCTGGCCGGCCGTGGCAGGCACCGCACACGACGCGGCCTGTGCCCGGTCCCACGCCTCGCCCGCTGTCGTACGGCGGATCTGAAGCGGTTGCCCGTCTGCGGAGTCAGCGATCAGGTAGTACGGCTTGGCGTCGGAAACGGTGAGCGTCACAACGTCACCGGGTCGGGGCTGGTCGCTTCCTGCCGGGACGTTGAAGTGCACCAGTCGGCTATCTTCGGCGCGGCCGCTGAGGCGGTGCGTTTCCGCATCCTTGCTGCCTTCGGCGGACACCATCACCCGCACCTCGGTGCCGACGAGCTTCTGGTTCTCTTCCCAGGAGATGCGGTCCTGCAGCGCGACCAGTCGTTCGTAACGCTCTTGCACTACGGCCTTCGGCACCTGGTCGGGCATGGTCGCAGCGGGAGTGCCTTCGCGGATGGAGTACTGGAAGGTGAACGCGGATGCGAACCTCGCCTGCTCGACAACGTCGAGGGTGTCCTGGAAGTCTTCTTCTGTTTCCCCGGGAAAGCCGACGATGATGTCGGTGGAGATGGCGGCGTGCGGGATCTGATCGCGGACACGCTCAAGGATTCCGAGGAACTTGGTAGAGCGGTAGCTGCGGCGCATAGCCTTCAGGATGCGGTCTGAACCGGATTGCAACGGCATGTGGAGTTGGGGCATGACCGCGGGTGTCTCGGCCATGGCGTCGATCACGTCGTCGGTGAAGGCCGCGGGGTGCGGACTGGTGAAGCGGATGCGCTCTATTCCGCTGATCTCGCCGGCGGCGCGAAGCAGCTTGCTGAACGCTTGCCGGTCGCCGAACTCGACGCCGTACGAGTTGACGTTCTGCCCGAGCAATGTGACTTCGATAGCTCCGTCGTCGGCGAGGGCCTGGATTTCGGCCAGGATGTCGCCGGGACGACGGTCTTTCTCCTTGCCGCGCAGCGTGGGAACGATGCAGAAGGTGCAGGTGTTGTTGCAGCCGACAGAGATGGACACCCAGCCGCTGTGGGTTGATTCGCGTCGGGTCGGCAGCGTGGACGGGAAGGTCTCGAGTGACTCGAGGATCTCGAGCTGCGCTTCGTCGTTGTGTCGCGCCCGCTCCAGGAGGGCCGGAAGGGAACCCATGTTGTGGGTTCCGAACACCACGTCGACCCAGGGCGCCTTCTCGAGGATCACGCCCTTGTCTTTCTGGGCGAGGCAGCCTCCGACCGCGATCTGCATGCCCGCGTGTTCCCGCTTGACGGATGCGAGGATCCCGAGGTTGCCGTAGAGCTTGTTGTCGGCGTTCTCCCGCACCGCACAGGTGTTGATCACGACGACGTCGGCTTGACCGCGATCAGCACGGATGTAACCAGCAGCTTCCAAAGAGCCGCTGAGCCGTTCGGAGTCGTGCACGTTCATCTGGCAACCGAAGGTGCGCACTTCGTAGGTGCGGGGCGCCTCGGTTGCGTGAACTGTGGGAGCGGGGACTAGCTGCGTCATGGTAGGCCTAGCCTAACTCTGACAACCAGACAGCTCCGACTACCGAAACTGGACGCCGCTGCTTCGTCCGCCTGCTCTTCCGTTCAGTGCGGCGTCGGTCGCAGCACGCACAATCGAGGACGAATAGCCCTTGCGCATGAGGAACCCGGTGAGCCTGCGCTTCGCCGTCTCCTGGTCGTAGCTCGACAGTGCCCGCGCCTTCTTGATGGCCAATTCGTTGGCGCGGTCCTGCTCCGCGTCTTCGTCACTGCCGTCCGCATCGAGCGCCGCGTCGATGATTGATTGGTCGATGTGGCGGCGTCGAAGCTCGGCGATCACTGCCTGGCGCCCGAGGCCCTTGCGCTCCCGCTGAGTGCGCACCAGGGTTTCCGCAAGTGCCGCGTCGTCGATCAGGCCGACACCTTCGAGTCGGGCGACCTCTGCCGCGATCACGTCTTCGGAGAGTTCCCGAGAGGTCAGGAGCTTTTCGATCTCCCAGCGGGACATATTCCGCCTGGTGAGCCCGTTGAGGCTGACGTTCTCCGCCCGCCGAGCAGCTCGATCGTTGCTCACCGCAGGCGGGGCGCCCTCCCCCGAATCGCCGGCACCGAGCGAAGCAGATTCCGGTGCGGCCCCGAAGAGGTAGGTCACCGGAGCAATGCTCCCCGTGGTTTCAGCATCGGTGGAGGGCGCCATCGATCAGGCTCCCTTGCGATCGGCCAGCTTGGGGGCGATCTGGCTCACGCCTGCGTCACCGGCAGCTTTCGCTTCTGCGGCGGCCGCAGCATCCGCCGCCGCCTGTGCCGCCTTGGCAGCCTTGGCCTCCGGGGTGAGCCCCAGCTTGTGCAGGATCTTGTCTTCGATTTCTTTGGCTACGGCCGGGTTCTCGGTCAGGTAGCGACGAGAATTCTCTTTGCCCTGGCCGAGCTGGTCGCCGTCATAGGTGTACCAGGCTCCGGACTTGCGCACGATCTCGTGTTCGACACCGAAGTCGATCAGGCTGCCCTCTCGCGAGATTCCGATGCCATAGAGAATGTCGAACTCGGCCTGCTTGAAAGGCGGAGCCATCTTGTTCTTGACCACCTTGACCCTGGTGCGGTTGCCGACCGCTTCGGTGCCCTCCTTGAGGGTTTCAATGCGGCGAATGTCGAGACGAACAGAGGCGTAGAACTTGAGCGCCTTGCCACCCGCAGTGGTCTCCGGGCTGCCGAAGAAGACACCGATCTTCTCCCGGAGCTGGTTGATGAAGATCATGGTGGTGCCGGTCTGGCTGAGGCCACCGGTCAGCTTGCGAAGCGCCTGCGACATGAGCCGTGCCTGCAGTCCGACGTGAGAGTCTCCCATTTCGCCCTCGATCTCGGCGCGGGGCACGAGCGCCGCAACGGAGTCGATCACGATGAGGTCGATCGAGCCGGATCGCACCAGCATGTCGGCAATTTCCAGCGCCTGCTCACCGGTGTCTGGCTGGGAGACCAGGAGGGCGTCGATATCGACGCCGAGCTTCTTGGCGTATTCCGGGTCGAGCGCGTGCTCTGCGTCAATGAAGGCGGCAATACCGCCAGCGCGCTGCGCATTGGCGATCGCGTGGAGGGTGAGCGTGGTCTTACCCGACGACTCTGGGCCGTAGATCTCGACGATGCGGCCGCGAGGCAGCCCTCCTATGCCGAGCGCAACGTCGAGTGCCACTGAGCCGGTCGGGATGAAAGCGACAGGTGCCCGCTCGTCACTTCCCAGGCGCATGACAGAGCCCTTGCCGAACTGTCGGTCGATCTGGGCGAGTGCGGTGTCAAGTGCTTTCTCGCGATCATTTGCTGATGCCATTGTTTCTGCTCCCTGGGAGTCGTGGGTGGTGCGCCTATAGGCTGCCGCTGGAACCGGTCGACCGATGGTGCAAGGTCAGCCAGCTTGTGCGACAAGGCATTGTTGGCAGTGCCGCTTACGATTCCGACAGTACGCCCGGCGTCCGACATTCAAGCGGATCGACGGGCACTCTGTGCGTAACTCGTTTTCGACTGCTGCTGTGAAGGAGCCTACTCACAACCGAAGAAGTGTTCGAACAATTCGAGGGTGTGTCGCAACGAACTGGAACGGAGCTTATTCAGTGGGTGGCTTGAGCCGGCCGTGCCACCGCTCAGCGGGAACGTCAGAAGCCCGGCAGAGCGCGAGCCATACTTCCCGCGGCGATGTGCCGGCCCGGATCGCCTGTGCTGCCGTTACCCCGCCGAGCTCAGTCAGCACCAGGTCGCGCACCAGCGTTTCCCCGTAAGCGGCACCGAACTCGTCGGCGACCGCTGTACGGAATTCGCTCAGCCTCACCAGTTAGCGGGTGAAGACATCGGCACCGAACCCGGATGCCGTATAGCCCGAGAGCAGGTCATCCGGCACGCTGTCCGGAATGACGTCGAGACCCTCGAGAACTGCGAGGCGGTCGCCCACCTCACGCATGATGACGGAGATCGGAGTCTCCAGCGCGTCAGCGACAGAAGCAAGAATTTCAGAACTCGCTTCTTTCTGCCCACGCTCAACTTCACTGAGGTAACCCAGCGCAACGCTAGCCTTGCTCGCGACCTGGCGCAGGGTGCGTCCCTTTTGCAGGCGGAAGTCCCGGAGTACGTCCCCGATTTCTTGACGAACGAGAACCATTGGACCCTCCCCAAATGTTCAGTGACTGAAAGCTTACCGTTGAGAAAACTGTAGCCAGTGCAGTCTGTGCGGATCTTGTGAATACAAAAGGTGTAACACGATCGTAGTGGTGCCTATTCCCGCCTGCTCGCTACTGCTCGAGAAGCCGCGCGTGAACCTCGCTGATCGCGAGTTCGACGACCTGGCGCCTTATCGACTCGCGGTCACCGTCCAGGGCGAGGGACAGCACACGCACGTCGCCGGTGATCGAAATGCCGACGAAGACCGTCCCGACGTCACAGCCGTCCTGCGGGTCCGGTCCCGCCACTCCAGTGGTGGAGACTCCGATTTCGGCCGGGACCTCGCCGACTGTGCACAGCTCACGAACGTGCACCGCCATCTGCGACGCCACGTCAGGGTGAACGGCACCGTGCACGTTCAGCACTGCGGTGTCCACTCCGAGCAGCGTCTTCTTGAGTTCGGTGTTGTAGGCGACGACTCCGCCCAGCACCACAGCGGATGCGCCGGGAACGCTGATCAGTTCGGCAGCCAGCATGCCGCCCGTGAGCGACTCGGCCACCGCTATCCGAAGATTGCGTTCGACCAGCAGTTCGATCAGTTCAGCGGTAGCGGTCATGCCTGCTTCCCGTGGCGGACCGCCTTGACCAGGTAGTCGACGCCGCTGACCACCGTCGCGATCACGGCCAGCGTCATCAGCGCCCCGTTGACCCAGTGCATCCAGTCCCCCAGGACCGTCCACAACGGGGTGAGGAAGAATCCGATGGCGACCGCTTGCAGGATCGTCTTCAACTTCCCACCGCGTGAGGCCGGAATCACTCGATTCCGAAGCACAGCGATCCGATAGATCGTGATACCGAGCTCTCGGGCCAGGATGAGCGCCGTGACCCACCATGCCAACTCGCCGAGCAGGGACAAGCAGACGAGCGCACCACCCGTGAGCAGTTTGTCTGCGATCGGGTCGAGGATTTTCCCCAGGTCAGTGATGAGGTTCTGCCGCCTCGCAAGGATTCCGTCGACACTGTCGGTCACGATCGCGAACACGAAGAGCGCTGCCGCGGCGTAGCGGATGATTCCGAGCTCCCCGTCATCGAGGAACAACAGCCAGAAGAAGACCGGGGCAAGCAGGATGCGGATGATGGTGATCACGTTGGCAAGGTTGCCGTTGCTTGGCGGTGTCTCGCCCGCGCGCACGAACCTCCCCCGCAGGGCTTTCGGTGCTTCCACGATCAATCCCTGTCGGTCAGGTTCCAGGCGTCCTCGTCGGAGGAAGCCTCCACCTCAGGGTACCCGCTGGTCGACTCGGCCACTGGGTCGCTCCCGTACCGGTCATCGTTCGCGGACGCAGCGGGCGACGTGGCTGGTGCACTTGCCACATCTCCGCGAAGCTTCGCGAGAACGTCTGGCAGTTGCTCCGGCGCGACCAGCACGTCACGCGCCTTCGACCCCTCAGAGGGGCCAACGATCTCACGCGATTCCAGCAGGTCCATCAGCCGCCCGGCCTTGGCGAAGCCAACCCGCAACTTACGCTGCAGCATCGACGTGGAGCCGAACTGGGTGCTCACCACCAATTCGGCCGCCGCGAGCAGTACTTCCAGGTCGTCGCCGATATCGCTGTCGATCTTCTTCTGCTCGGCGGGAGCCGCGACATCCGTTCGGTACTCGGGCCTCGCCTGCCTGGTGACGTGCTTGACCACCGCGTTCACCTCGGCCTCCGACACCCAGGCTCCCTGCACGCGGATCGACTTGGACGCCCCCATCGGCAGGAAGAGGGCGTCGCCCTGCCCGATCAGCTTGTCGGCGCCGGGCTGGTCGAGGATGACGCGCGAGTCGGTCATGCTGCTGACGGCGAAGGCGAGGCGACTGGGAACGTTGGCCTTGATCAGGCCGGTCACCACATCGACGCTGGGACGCTGCGTCGCCAGCACCAGGTGGATACCGGATGCCCGGGCGAGCTGGGTGATGCGCACGATGGAATCTTCGACATCACGCGGGGCGACCATCATCAGGTCGGCGAGCTCGTCGACGACAACGAGGAGGTAGGGGTACGGCTTGAGCTTGCGCTCACTGCCGGGAGGCAACACGATCTCGTCGGCAATGACGGCGGCGTTGAAGTCGTCGATGTGCCGGTAGCCGAAGCTGGCGAGGTCGTCGTACCTCATGTCCATCTCCTTCACCACCCAGGAGAGCGCCTCCGCGGCCTTCTTCGGGTTGGTGATGATGGGCGTGATGAGGTGAGGGACTCCCGCGTAGCCGGCCAGTTCGACGCGCTTCGGGTCGATCAGCACCATCCGGACTTCGGACGGCTTCGCCCTCATCAGCAGCGACGTGATCATCGAGTTCACGAAACTCGACTTGCCCGAGCCGGTGGAACCGGCAACCAGGAGGTGCGGCATCTTCGCCAGGTTGGCGACGACGAAGCCGCCTTCGACGTCCTTGCCCAGGCCGATCGTCATCGGATGCTGGCTGGAAGTACTGGCCTTGCTGCGCAGCACGTCGCCCAGGGAGACGATCTCGCGGTCGGTGTTGGGAATCTCGATCCCGATCGCGCTCTTGCCGGGGATGGGCGACAGGATGCGTACCTCATTGCTGGCGACCGCATAGGAGAGGTTCTTGCTGAGTGCGGTGACCCGCTCGACCTTCACACCGCGCCCGAGCTCGATCTCGTAGCGGGTCACGGTCGGTCCGCGGCTGAAGCCGGTGACCTTCGCGTCGACCTGGAACTGCTTTAACACCTCGGTGATGGATGCGACGACATCGTCGTTGACCTGCGAGCGCGCCTTGGGCGGCGTTCCCGGGACCAGCGTGGATGCTGCGGGCAGGCGATAGGGTGCGGTCGGCTGCTCTCGGGACGGTGGCGAGGTGCCGTCGAACTCCCCCGCGACACTCCTGGCGGACGCCTTGGCTGCGAACCCGGGCAGCAGTTCGGTTTCCTGCCCGTCGTCCCGGATTCCAGTCGGTCCGCTCGGATCGACCTCGCCGGTGAACTTCTTGACGGCGTCCTCTGCCTTGATGAGGTCTTCAAGAAGCTCGACCCCGTCGATCACATCCGTTTGGTCGTTATCCGTGTCGCGCCCGATGACCGGGCTGTCGAAGGCCGGGTCGGTCTCCCGCTGGGTCTTGTTGCGCCGCCACCACGGTACGGAGGTGGACGGTTCCTCGCCGTCTGGCAGCGCCAGGTCTTCCAGGTGGCCGAAGCTGACGGTGTCGCCGGCTGCCTTCTTCGCTGCGCGCTCCTCGGCATCGGGCAGTTGGGCGCCGAACAAGTAGTTGTAGAGCTCTCGGAGACGGTCGCCGATGCGGTTCGGTGGCGTCTTGGTGATGATGAACAGCGACAGCAGCATCACCAGCGCGAAGACAGCGGTCGCGCCGTACTCGGTGATGACCGTGATCAGGGAGTTCCCGAGAATCCAGCCGATGATCCCGCCGCCCAGGGCGAGTGCTCCTCCGGGTTGAGGTTGTCCTCCGAAGACGTGGCACAGCCCACTCACCGAGATCAGCAACAGGCTGAGGCCGATACCGATGCGCCCGTTGTCATCGACGGATGCCGGATGCCGGAACAGCCAGATCGCGAACAGCAGCATGATCACCGGGAGGGCGAAGGCCAGACGACCGAATAGTCCACCGAAAGTCCAGGCGTCGAGGGCGATCGCCACTGGGTCGGTCGGGTTGAACCATTCGACGAATGCGCCTATGACCGCCAGAAGGAAGATGAAGAACGGAACGCCATCCCGCCGCTCATCCTTGGCGAGGGTTTCCCGGCCGAACAGCCTGGCTGCGGCACCGACGGTGTGGGCGATCGCCATCCAGGCTGCCGTGAGCAGGCCCTGCTCTGGCGCCGGCGGGGCCTTCTTGGCCGGCGACCGGCGCGCAGGGGCCTTCGACCCGCGTCGCGCCGTGGTGGCGCGAGCGCGCGGAGTTGAGCTGGTGCGCGTAGCCATGGGTTCCAAGTTACCGGTGCCCAGTGTCACTGGGCCGCTAGCGGGGCGCGTGTTGGCTTGCCCCCTTCGACAAGCTCAGGGAGCGCGGTGGAGCCGAGGCAACCGCGCCAGCGATCACGCGACCCCTGGGCCTACGCCTCGATGACGACGGGCACGATCATCGGCCGACGGCGATGCTGCGTGTTGACCCAACGGCCGACAGTGCGCCGGATCACCTGGCTGAAGGCGTGGGTGTCCCGGGTGCCGTTGTCCGCAGCATCCGACAACGCCTTGATGATCATCGGCTTGACCGCCTCGAACACCTGCTCGTCCTCGGCGAAGCCGCGGGACTGGATCTCCGGGCCGACGATGACCCGACCGGTCTGCATGTCCACCGCGGCGAAGATGGAGATGAAACCCTCTTCGGCCAGGATGCGGCGGTCCTTGAGGTCGGCATCCGTGATCTCCCCGACAGTGGAGCCATCAACGTACACGTAACCCAGGTCGAGCTGGCCCACCACGGTGGCGACACCGTCGCGCAGGTCGACAACGGTGCCGTCCTCGCCGATGATCGTGTTCTCCTCCGGCACGCCGGTCTGGATTGCGAGCTGCTGGTTGGCGACCAGGTGTCGGTACTCACCGTGCACCGGGAGAACGTTCTTCGGCTTCAGGATGTTGTAGCAGTAGAGAAGCTCGCCCGCGCTCGCGTGGCCGGAGACGTGAACCTTCGCGTTGCCCTTGTGCACCACGTGGGCGCCCAGCTTCATCAGGCCGTTGATGACGCGGTAGACCGCGTTCTCGTTTCCGGGGATGAGGCTGGAAGCGAGGATGACTGTGTCGCCCTTGCCCACCTCGATCTGGTGCTCTCCGTTGGCCATGCGCGCGAGCACGGCCATCGGTTCGCCCTGCGAACCGGTGCTCATGTAGACGATCTTGTCTTCCGGGAGGTCGGCTGCCTTCTTGGTTTCGATCAGGATTCCGGCGGGGACCTTCAGGTAGCCGAGGTCGGCTGCGATCCCCATGTTGCGAACCATTGAGCGCCCCATGAATGCGACGCGACGACCGGTGGCGTGGGCTGCATCCAGTACCTGCTGCACGCGGTGCACGTGGCTGGAGAAGCTGGCGACGATGACACGGCGGGGGGCCTTCGCCATCACCGATTCCAGCACTGGGCCGATATTGCGTTCCGGCGCGGTGAAGCCCGGGACGTCGGCGTTCGTGGAGTCCGAGAGGAACAGGTCGACACCGGCCTCGCCCAGCCGCGCGAATGCACGGAGGTCGGTGATGCGGTCGTCAAGCGGCAGCTGGTCCATCTTGAAGTCGCCGGTGTGCAATACCAGCCCGGCTTCCGTTTTCACTGCAACGGCGAGCGCGTCCGGAATCGAATGGTTGACCGCAATGAACTCGAGCTCGAACGGGCCCAGCTTCTCGTGCTGGCCCTCCGTCACGTTCAGCGTGTAAGGGGTAATGCGGTGCTCTTTCAACTTCGCCTCGATGAGGGCGAGGGTGAGGGTGGAGCCGATCAGCGGGATGTCCTGGCGCAGGCGAAGCAGGTACGGTACGGCACCGATGTGGTCTTCGTGCCCGTGGGTGAGCACGATGCCGACCACGTCGTCGAGGCGGTCCCTGATGGGTGAGAAGTCGGGAAGGATCAGGTCGACCCCGGGCTGTGTCTCCTCCGGGAAGAGCACGCCGCAGTCGATGATCAGGATCTTGCCGTCGATCTCGTAGGAGGTCATGTTGCGGCCGATTTCGCCGAGACCGCCGATCGGGATGACGCGGAGCGTTCCGGGCTGCACTGGGGCGGGGTCGTAGATAGGTGAGTTCATGGGCATCCTGTGCTGTTGTCGGCCGAAGCCGTTCGTAGGGCCGTTAGCCCCCTGTTGAAGTTGTAGTCCCCGTTAGCGGGTCGTGCCGGCGATCTTCGGCAGCGCTCCTCCGGCTGCCGCGTTGCGGTCCGGGCGGAAGTTGCTCAGGTCGAGGCCGGCGATGTCGCCGACCAGGGAGAGCTCGTCCTCGATCATCGCGGCCTCGGCGTCTTCCGGCCCGACCAGCGGAAGCCGCACGCGCGGCGATCCGATTCGGCCCAGCCCATGCAGGATGTACTTCGCCGCCACGGTGCCCGGCACGTGCGTCATGACCGCCCGCACCAGCGGCTCGAGGGCCTGGTGTGCTGCCGTCGCAGTCGCCAGGTCACCCGCGTTTACGGCATCCATCATGTGCCGGTACGGGGTCGCGGCGATATTGGCGGTGACGCCGATCAACCCGCTGGCCCCGATGGAGAGGTGCGGCAGCACGTTGGCGTCATCGCCGGAGAAATAGAGCAGGTCGGTCTGGTTGATGACCCGGCTGACCTCGCTGAAATCGCCCTTGGCATCCTTCACCGCGCGGATGTTCGGATGCTTCGCTGCTCGCAGGATGGTCTCGTAGGTGATCGGGATACCGGTGCGTCCGGGGATGTCGTAGAGGATGACTGGCAGGTCCGTGGCATCCGCGATCATTCGGAAATGCGTGAGCACGCCCGCCTGGGTGGGCTTGTTGTAGTACGGGGTGACGATCATGACGCCGTCGGCGCCGGCCTTCTCGCTGGCCTGGTAGAGCTCGATGGCGTGGGCGGTCTCGTTCGACCCGCCACCCGTGATGATCTTGGCGCGTCCCGCAGAAACGGACTTGCCGACCTCGACGAGCTTCAGCTTCTCTGGGTCAGTGAGGGTGCTTGTTTCACCGGTCGTACCGGTGATGACGATGCCGTCGGCTCCGGCATTGATCACGTCATCGATGTGCTTTTCGACGTCATTCCAGTCGACCTCGCCGTCGGCGGCGAATGGGGTCACCAGGGCGACAAGCACCTGGCCGAACGGATTCTCGCGATTAGACACTCCTACAGATTAGCGGGGCTCACCGGCAGTGGGCACCCGGCGAGCGCGCCGGGCCTCCGCCTTGTGCGTCCGCCGCTCCTCAGGCGTCGTGACGGCGACGTATCGACGCCTGGGCCCGCTCATGAACACGCCGATGATGAGGGGTATGGCCGGTAGCGCCACCAATAGCAGAGGGAAGAACGCGGCCTTCCCATCTGCCGCGCCTGGGTCGGTTATCCAAGTGGCGAAGATCGTGACGACGATGAGCAGGACGAAACCGGTCAGAAGCGGGCC
>Ga0209075_1004286_pt1 | contig 11499 bp, 8 predicted proteins | sample Stecom2011_FD_187523 | JGI IMG/M metagenome (GOLD analysis project Ga0209075, IMG submission 187523) | Agricultural soil microbial communities from Utah to study Nitrogen management - Steer compost 2011 (SPAdes) (version 2) | ecosystem: Environmental > Terrestrial > Soil > Agricultural land...
GGAAACGGGAGACGGGCGCAGCATCGACCAAATCGAACGTCTGCTGGACGGACTCAAGCACAATCCCGACTCACGACGCCACATCGTCTCCGCCTGGAACCCCGGCGAAATCGACGGCATGGCGTTACCGCCGTGTCACGCGCTGTTCCAGTTTTACGTTGCGAACGGCCGGATCTCGTGTCAGCTCTACCAACGCAGCGCCGATATCTTTCTCGGTGTGCCGTTCAACATCACCTCGTATTCGTTACTGCTGCTGATGGTGGCGCAAGTGTGCGGCTATCGACCGGGGGACTTCGTATGGACGGGCGGCGACTGCCACCTGTACAGCAACCATCTGGAACAGGCTCGCGAGCAACTTACCCGCGAGCCCCGCACGCTGCCGACAATCCGACTCAATCCTGCGGTCAAGGATTTGTTTGCATTCCGCCTTGAGGACTTTACGCTCGAAGGTTACGACCCACACCCTCACATCAAGGCGCCCGTCGCAGTATGAACACAGAAACAGAAATCATCTTCATCGCGGCGATGGCGAAAAACCGCACAATTGGCCTCGACAACACTTTGCCGTGGCGATTAAAAGCGGATTTGGCTCATTTCAAGCGCACGACAACCGGGCATCCCATTCTCATGGGACGCAAAACATGGGAGTCGCTCGGTCGGCCATTGCCGGGACGACGCAATCTGGTGCTCACGCGCAATCCGCAATTCGCGGCGGAAGGTGCCGAAGTATTTACCCATCCGCAAGAAGCCATCGCCGCAGTGGATGCAGGCACGGTTTTCGTGATTGGCGGCGCGGAACTGTATACCCAAATGCTCGACCGGGCTGACCGCCTTGTGCTGACCGAGATCAACGCGGATGTGGAAGGCGACGCACACTTCCCCCACTTCAGCAAAGAAGATTTCGTCGAAGTTTCACGCGAGACGCATCGTGCCGATGACGACAACGAGTTCGACTATGATTTCGTCGAATACCGGCGGCGAAAAAAAGAAGCGCTGGATTGAAACACCCATGCAAAAAGCGATCTTCCCGATCGCTTTTTCATTGGGCATGAACCATCGCTTTGCAAGAAAGAGTTCCTGCACGAACGTCAAAAAGCGGTGAGACATGCTCACCGCCTCGGCTCATTTCACACAATCAACGTAATAATCCACCCGTCCGTCTCGCTCTGCACGAACGAGGCCGTGGATATCGGTTTCAAAGCCTGGGAAACGGGCGTTGAAATCGCGCGCGAATTTCAGATAGCGCACGATCGTTGCATTGAAACGCTCGCCCGGAATCAGTAGCGGGATACCGGGCGGGTACGGCGTCACGAGCATTGAAGTCACGCGCCCTTCCAGGTCGTCAATCGGCACGCGTTCGATTTCTCGATGCGCCATTTTCGCAAAGGCATCCGCCGGTTTCATCGCCGGAACCATGTCCGACAAATACATTTCCGTGGTCAGACGGGCGACGTCGTTTTCCTTGTAAAAACTGTGGATCTCAGCACATAGATCCTTCAGGCCCGTGCGCTCGTAGCGCGAATATTTCGCGCCAAACTCCGGCATCACTCGCCACAATGGCTGGTTGCCGTCGTAGTCGTCCTTGAATTGTTGCAACTCGGTCACCATCGTATTCCAACGGCCTTTGGTGATACCGATGGTGAACATGATGAAGAACGAGTACAGGCCGGTTTTTTCGACAATGATGCCGTGTTCGGCCAGATAGCGAGTAAGAACGCCGGCCGGGATGCCCCATTCGGCGAAACCGCCGTCCACATCTAGCCCCGGCGTGATGAGCGTGGCCTTGATCGGGTCGAGCATGTTGAAGCCTTCGGCCAGATCGCCGAAACCGTGCCAACGGTCTTCGGCTTTCAGCATCCAGTCGTCGCGCGTACCGATCCCCTCCTCTGCGAGATAATCCGGCCCCCACACCTTGAACCACCAATCGGAAGTTCCGAATTCGGCGTCAACCTTGCGCATCGCGCGACGGAACTCAACCGCTTCGACCAGCGATTCTTCGACCAATGCCGTGCCGCCCGGCGGCTCCATCATCGCCACCGCCACGTCGCACGAAGCGATGATTGCATACTGTGGCGAAGTGGAGGTATGCATCAGATAGGCTTCGTTGAAAATGTCGCGATCAAGTTTGCGCGTTTTTGAATCCTGTACCAGCACCTGCGAAGCCTGAGAAAGGCCTGCGAGCAGTTTGTGCGTGGATTGAGTCGAAAAGACCATCGACTCCTCGCAGCGCGGGCGATTCTCTCCAATGGCATGGTAATCGCCATAGAAATCGTGAAACGCAGCATGCGGCAACCACGCCTCGTCGAAATGCAGGGTGTCGATTTCACCGTCCAGCATTTCCTTGATGGTCTCGACGTTGTAGACCACGCCATCATAGGTTGACTGCGTGATCGTCAAGATGCGTGGCTTTTTGTTCTCCGCCTGGGACGCAAACGGATTGGCGGCGATTTTCTTCTGGATGTTTTCGCGCGAAAACTCCTTCAGCGGAATCGGGCCGATGATGCCGTAGTGATTGCGTGTTGGCGTCAGAAACACCGGCACCGCGCCGGTCATGATGATCGAGTGGAGGATGGACTTGTGACAGTTACGGTCCACCACGACGATATCACCCGGCGCAACCGTGGTATGCCACACCATCTTGTTGGAAGTTGAGGTGCCGTTGGTGACAAAAAACAAGTGGTCGCAGTTCAGAATGCGCGCCGCATTACGCTCCGACGCTGCCACCGGGCCCGTGTGGTCGAGCAACTGGCCCAATTCCTCGACCGCGTTGCACACATCGGCACGCAGCATGTTCTCGCCAAAAAACTGGTGGAACATCTGCCCCACCGGGCTTTTCAGGAAGGCCACCCCGCCGGAATGCCCCGGACAATGCCAGGAATACGAGCTGTCTGCGGCATAGCCCACCAAGGCGCGAAAAAACGGTGGTGCGAGCGAATCAAGATAATTGCGCGCCTCGCGCACGATGTACCGCGCGACAAACTCCGGCGTATCTTCGAACATGTGGATGAAGCCGTGCATCTCGCGCAGCACATCGTTCGGAATGTGGCGGCTCGTTCGCGTCTCGCCGTACAGAAAAATCGGAATATCCGCGTTACGGAAACGGATTTCCTCGACAAAGGCACGCAATGCCGCAATCGCCTCATCGGAGGCTTCCGATGACGAAAACTCTTCATCGTCAATCGACAAGACGAAAGCACAGCCACGACTTTGTTGTTGGGCGAACGACGACACGTCGCCGAAACTCGTCACACCCAACACTTCGATGCCTTCGGCCTCGATCGCCTTCGCCATCGCCCGGATACCGAAGCCCGAGGTGTTCTCGGAGCGAAAATCCTCATCAATGATGATGATCGGAAAGTGAAAGCGCATCTAAATCTCCCGGCCCGGGCACATCCCGCGCCTACCATCGTTTCAGCAGCAGTTTGCCGCAGCATTACGTCACCCGCCGACGTCGACGGGCCATCTTCGGTTGCGTGGCTTTATTGCAAACCGGGCGACAGGATCAGATTTTGGGCAGGGTCACGCCCTTCTGCCCCTGATACTTCCCGCCGCGGTCCTTGTACGAGGTCGCGCACTCTTCATCGGATTCGAAAAACAACATCTGCGCCACCCCTTCGTTGGCGTAAATCTTCGCCGGCAACGGGGTGGTGTTCGAAAATTCAAGCGTCACATGACCTTCCCATTCCGGCTCAAGCGGCGTGACGTTGACGATGATGCCGCAACGCGCATACGTACTCTTGCCCAAACAGATCGTCAGCACGCTACGTGGAATACGGAAATACTCCACCGTGCGCGCAAGCGCGAAGGAATTGGGCGGGATAATGCAGACTTCGCCCGTAAAATCAACGAAGTTGGCCGAATCGAAATCTTTCGGGTCAATGATGCTGGAGTTGATGTTCGTGAAGATCTTGAATTCGTTCGCGCAGCGCACGTCGTAACCATAGCTCGACGTGCCGTAGGATACGATTCGACCCGACTCGTTGGCGCGTACCAGATCGGACGCGAACGGTTCGATCATGTCATGCTCGTCCGCCATGCGACGGATCCATTTGTCGGATTTGATGGACATCGTGGTCGTTTCCTCTGCTACGGCTCTGCGGCCGGAAAAATTCGCGTTAATGTAGGACAAAGCTCCACACAAGCGAAAGCCGTGCAGAGTAACCGATTCCGAGTCGTTCGATTCAGGTATTCTGAATCACGACGTTCGGGAATTTGTGCGTCATGTCACGCGCTCTGGATGCGATACGAACCGCCACCCTATGCGCGATTTCACCGTACATCGCAGCCAGCCGCCCTTCCGGCTCCGCCGCGACGGTGGGCGTGCCGGAATCCGCCTCGCTCCGTATCTGGCCATCCAGCGGCAACGCCCCAAGAAACGGCACATCGTAATCGGCGCACAGCTTTTCGCCACCACCCGCACCGAAAATGCGTTCTTCATGGCCGCATTTTGAACAAATGTGCACGCTCATGTTTTCGACCACCCCGACAATCGGAACGCCGACTTTCTCGAACATCTTCAGCCCCTTGCGTGCATCGATCAACGCAATGTCCTGCGGTGTCGTGACGATCACCGCACCGGTCACCGGCACTTGCTGTGAGAGCGTAAGCTGAATATCACCGGTGCCCGGCGGCATGTCGATGACAAGATAGTCGAGATCATCCCAGTTGGTGTCTTTCAGCAACTGAGTCAGCGCCTGAGTCACCATCGGACCGCGCCACACCATCGGCGCCTCGGCATCAATCAGGTTGCCGATCGACATCACCTGCACGCCATGCGCTTTCAGCGGCTCCATGCGTTTGCCATCCTTCGACAGCGGCCGCTGGCCCGCCAGACCCATGATCTGCGCCTGGGACGGACCGTAGATGTCCGCGTCAAGCAAGCCAACGCGGGCCCCCTCCTGCGCCAGAGCAAGCGCCAGGTTCGCCGAGGTCGTGCTTTTACCCACGCCCCCCTTGCCTGATGCAACCACGATGACATTGCGCACACCGGGCAACAGCTTCACACCTTGCTGAACAGCATGCGCGGCGATTTTCCAGCCCACTTCAAGTTCAATGGAATCGACCCCATCGACGTTGCCCAGCGCATCGCATACCAGTTGCTCCAACCGTTCGTGATGACTTTTCGCCGGATAGCCCAGTTCGAGCACCACCCGCACGCGTCCGTTGCCGTCCACCGCGACCTCACGCAACGTGCGCCCGGCACCGAGTTTCTTGTCGGTACTCGGGTCGACGACCTCCTTCAGGATTTCGGTAAGCGACTCCGACGTAACACTCATGACTTGATCCTTCCTGCAACAATTGCGCCGTATGGGCGATTAATCGGGTAATGATACCCAAGCGGAGTCGTATGCTCACCCCTATCACGAGCGTGGGAATACTCCGGGAAACCTCCGCCCTTTGATAGAATTACCTTTTTGCCTTGAACCCCTTTCACATGCCGCGCCATATTCTCGTCACCAACGCCCTGCCTTACGCCAACGGCGATATCCATCTCGGCCATCTGGTTGGCTATATCCAAGCTGACATCTGGGTACGTTACCAACGAATGCGTGGGAACAACGTGCATTATGTTTGCGCCGACGACACCCACGGCACCCCCATCATGCTGCGCGCGGAAAAGGAAGGCATCACCCCGGAACAGCTCATTGAGCGTTCGCATGGCGAGCATCTGCGCGATTTCACCGGTTTCAATGTTGCGTTCGACAACTATCATTCCACGCACTCCCCCGAAAACCGTGCCTACGCCGACGACATCTACGCCAAGCTGAAAGAGGCCGGTTTCATTGAAAGCCGCGCGATCGAGCAATACTATGATCCCCAGCGCGAAATGTTCCTGCCGGATCGTTTCATCAAAGGCGATTGCCCGAAATGTGGCGCGGCAGATCAATACGGTGACAATTGCGAATCCTGCGGCGCAGCCTACGCGCCAACCGATCTGAAAAACCCGTATTCCGCAGTCTCCGGCGCACAGCCCGAATTACGCACATCCGAACATTTTTTCTTTCGCCTGTCGGATCCCCGTGCAGTGAACTTTCTGCGCGAGTGGACGCGCGGCACCAACGCCGCCGGCGTCCGTCGTCTGCAACCCGAAGCAGCCAACAAAATGAAGGAATGGCTCGGCGAAAAAGACGAAAACAAACTGGCCGACTGGGATATTTCGCGTGATGCGCCCTATTTCGGCTTCGAAATCCCGGGGGCGCCAGGGAAATACTTTTACGTCTGGCTTGACGCGCCGATCGGCTATCTCGCCAGCTTCCGCAATTTCGCCGAAAAAGTGGGTGGCATCAACACGGAACACTATACCGATGCCGTCCAGGCCGAAGCCGCTGGCACCGAAATGGTGCACTTCATCGGCAAGGACATCCTTTACTTCCACGCCCTGTTCTGGCCCGCGATATTGCATTTCACCGGCTACCGCACGCCCACGCAGCTGGCCGTAAACGGCTTTCTCACCGTCGACGGCGCAAAAATGAGCAAGAGCCGCGGCACGTTCATCACCGCCCAGTCATACATTGAGCAGGGTCTCAACCCGGAATGGTTGCGTTATTATTTTGCAGCCAAATCCAACGGCACAATGGAAGATGTCGATCTCAGCTTCGACGACATGATCGCCCGGGTCAATTCCGATCTGGTGGGCAAATACATCAATATCGCCAGCCGCTGTTCCGGTTTTATCGCCAAACGTTTCGACGGCAAGCTGGGCGAAATTGACCCGCAACCCGTAAGCGAATTTCGCGCTGCACTCGAATCCGGCAAGATCGCACGCGCCTACGAAAACCGGGATTTCAGTCTTGCCCTACGTGAGATCATGCATCTGGCCGATACTGCCAACCAGTATGTCAATGACCACAAACCGTGGGAACTGGCCAAGCAGGAAGGACAGGAAGAGCGGTTGCACACCGTCTGTTCGACCGCGCTGACATTATTCCGCGATCTCACACGGTTTCTCAAACCGGCGCTTCCCACCGTTGCAGAAAAGGTCGAAGCTTTTCTCAAGATCGAGCCGCTTACCTGGCCCGACACGTGGAAACCGCTACCGGTCGGTCATTCGATTCAGCCGTACCAACACATGATGACCCGTGTCGAACGCAAGCAGATCGACGCCCTGATCGAAGCCAACCGCGCCAGCCTCGAACCCGCTGACATTTCGCAAACCAAACCAGCCAGCCAGGACAAGCACACGCCCCCGATGGAACAGGAACACATTTCGATTGACGACTTCCTCCAGGTCGATCTGCGCGTTGCGCGAATCGTCGAGGCTCATCACGTTGAGGGGGCGGACAAGCTTCTGCGCCTGATGCTCGACATTGGCGAAACTGACCAGGACGGCCAGCCTAAGCCGCGCCAGGTCTTTGCCGGCATCAAATCCGCTTACGATCCGACCACACTGGTCGATCGCCTGACCGTGATGGTCGCCAATCTCGCCCCACGCAAAATGAAATTCGGTCTCAGCGAAGGCATGGTGCTCGCGGCTTCGGATCCACAAAACAAAACCGGTGGGCTGTACATCCTGTCTCCTGACAGCGGCGCCACGCCGGGAATGCGGATCAGCTGATGCCGCTCACGCCTTCCAAACGCTGGATGGTCCGTCACCGCAGGCCGCGACAACTAGGGTTCATCGTCGCCGCTGTGACCGCCCCCGTCCATTGCAGGAGAAGGCTCCATGTTTCGCTTCCACCCGAAGCTCCTCGACACCCTTCCCGGTTATAACCGGGAAACCCTGACTTCAGATATTGCCGCCGGCATCACTGTCGGCGTGCTTGCTCTGCCGCTGGCGATGGCTTTTGCGATCGCCAGCGGAATGAGTCCCGCAGCAGGCATCTGGACCGCCATCGTGGCCGGTCTGGTGATCTCGCTATTCGGCGGCTCCCGGGTGCAAATCGGCGGGCCGACCGGCGCGTTCATCCCCATCATATATGCCATTGTCGTCGACTATGGCGTCGCCAACTTGCTGATCGCCACAATGATGTCCGGCGTAATGTTGTTCGCGATGGGGGCGACGCGTCTTGGCGGCATGATCCGTTTCATCCCGATTTCAGTTGTGATCGGTTTCACCAACGGCATTGCCGTGGTGATTTTCCTTTCTCAGATCCGAGACTTTCTTGGTCTCGACATTCCGGACATGCCGGGTGAATTCTTCGGCAAAATGGAAGCGCTCGGTGACGCTCTGCACACCGCCCAGCTCCCCACCATCCTGCTCGCCGTAAGTTCGGTCGCGGTACTTCTCAGCTGGAATCATATGGCCCGCCGTATCCGTTGGATGCGACGCGCACCCGGCCCGCTTGTGGCACTGCTGCTGGCCACACTCGTCAATGCGTTGTTTACGCTCCCGGTCGAAACCATCGGCAGTCGTTTCGGTGGCATTCCTCAAGGCTTCCCGGAGATCGGATTTCCAGCAGTCGAACTCAGCACGCTTGGCAAACTGCTCGCACCAGCGCTCACCATTGCTCTGCTCGGCGCAATCGAATCCTTGCTCTCGGCGCGCGTTGCTGACGCTCGCATCAACGATTGCCACGACCCCAACCAGGAACTGATGGCTCAGGGCGCAGCCAACTTCATCGCCCCGCTTTTCGGCGGTTTCGCGGCCACCGGCGCAATCGCACGCACTGCAACCAACATCCGCAGCGGCGGACGCACGCCCATTGCCGGCATCGTACACGCCCTCGTTTTGCTCGCGATTGTTCTCGCCATCGCTCCACTCGCCAGCCATATTCCGCTGGCCACGCTGTCAGCGATCGTTGTGGTGGTGGCCATCAACATGGGGGAGTGGCACGCGTTCCGTCGCAGCGAACTTGCGCGCCACAGTCGCCCGTACCAAGCAATCTTGCTCACCACCTTCGTCACCACCGTATTGTTCGATCTCACGCTCGCGGTGCAGGCCGGTCTGGTGATGTCCGCACTGGTATTCATTTTCCGGATGTCGGACCTGACCCACATGACCGAGTTGGATCTTTCCCTTCACATGTCGGAAGCGGAACGGCTCCGACCAGACGGCAGCCCGCGCGTGCTCGCGTGGCGACTGACCGGAAGTCTGTTTTTTGGCGCCACCAACAAGCTCGATGTCTTATTGTCGACGAATATCGGCACACCCGATACGGTCATACTCGATCTTCATCGAATGGTGCATATTGATACCACCGGCCTGGATATCCTGAACAATCTGCGTCTCACGCTCACTGCACGCGGCATTCGCCTGATGCTTGTCGGTCTCAATCCACAACCCGCATCCTTGCTGCGACGGGCAGGTTTCAAAACCGCGCTGGGCGAAGACGCCATCATGCGCACCCTCGACGAGGCATTGGAACGTATTCGCAATGAGGCAAACGGAAGCAATCCAAATGAATAAGTCCGCAATGGTCACCCGTCATCTGCTCATTCATGGCAAGGTGCAAGGCGTCTATTACCGCGCCAGCGCGGTCGCTGAAGCGACGCGTCTCGGCGTATCAGGGTGGGTGCGCAATCGAAGCTCAGGCTCTGTGGAAGCCGTGATCTGCGGTTCCGACGAACAGATCGAGGCGTTCATCCAGTGGGCGCAAGAAGGCCCGCCAAACGCTGACGTGCGTCACATTGAGGTTTCCGCGTGGGATGAACCGGTATCGGCCGGTTTTCGGCAATTGCCCACGGTTTGATGGAAAACGCCCCACACGCTCTGGCTACCGTTGGAGCGCGGCGGCGCTGCGCATGCATCACCGTCGGTAGCCGATCCCTGGGCGAGCAATGACAGCCGTCACTCTCGATATTTCACTTCCACCGCTCCTTCCGGCAACCAGGCGCGGAGGTTTTCGAGCAGTGCATCCTCGGGCCGGACGCGCCAGCTTTCGCCGAACGGGAGATTGATCTCGGCATCAGCGTTGCGGTAATGCAGATGTACCGCACATCCCTCATCACGGAACGGCTCGAGCAGACGTTGCAGACGTTCGGCCACAGCGGTTGGCCCACCTTCCTGCACCTCTCCGTTCAGACTCAATTGCAGACCGGTGGCGAAACGACTGCGCGCCTCACCCAGCGTCAACAACTGATCGGCAATAATGCGCAGGCCGCCGGAATACTCATCGTTGCTGATCTTGCCTTCGACCACCAACACTTCATCGGTGACGATTTTTCCGCGACTCGCTTCCAGCACTTCTGAATACACTGCGATCTCGCGCGAGACGCCACTGCCGTCATCCAACTGAATGAACCCCATCCTTCCGCGTGCGCCCACCTTGAAACGCACGTCCATGACAACACCTGCAAGCATCGCCAGGCTGCGTGAAGGCTCCAGCTCTGCCAGAGAACGGCGGATGAAACGACGCACCTCAGCACGATAGCTATCGAACGGATGACCGGAGAGGAAAAAACCGATCGCGGTCTTTTCCTGTTTCAGCAATTCGCGCTCATCCCAGGCGCGCACCGAAACGAATTCCAACGCCGCGCCGGCGGCTTCCGGCACCATATCGAACAACCCACCCTGCAGTGCGTTGGCGGCGGCCTGATCGGCCGCTTCCATTGCAAGACCGACAGTAGCGAGCACTTCGGCACGATCGCGCCCTGCATGACCGGGCAGGGTATCGAGCGCCCCGGCACGAATCAGCGCTTCGACGACGCGCTTGTTGACCAGGCGGCGGTCGATGCGCTCGCAAAAGTCGAACAGATCGCGAAACGGCCCACCTTCAGCCCGCGCCGCCAGGATTGAACGCACCGCGGGCTCACCACAGCCCTTCACCGCACCCAGGCCGTATCGAATGGTTTGCGCATCAGTCGGCACAAAGCGATAGTCCGACTCATTCACATCCGGCGGCAGAATTTCAACGCCATTGGCCACCGTGTCTTCATAGAAAATGCGGATGGTATCGGTGTTGTCCAGGTCGGCCGACATCGTCGCGGCCATGAAGGCCGCACAATGATGTGCCTTCAGCCATGCCGTCTGATACGTGACGACGGCATAGGCGGCGGTATGCGACTTGTTAAAGCCGTATTCCGCAAATTTCGTCATCAGATCGAAAAGCTGCTCGGCCAGTGCCGGATCGTAGCCCTTCTGTTTCGCGCCCTCGGCGATGGTGGCGCGGTGTTTGGCCATTTCATCGGCCTTCTTCTTGCCCATCGCGCGACGCAGCATATCGGCGCCGCCAAGCGTGTATCCCCCGATGATCTGGGAGATCTGCATCACCTGTTCCTGATACACGATCACACCGTACGTCGGTTCCAGGCACGGCTTGAGATCCGGGTGGAAGAAATCAATCTTCTGCTGCCCTTTCTTGCGCAGGATGAAATCATCCACCATGCCCGAACCGAGCGGTCCCGGGCGATACAGCGCGAGCACCGCGATGATGTCTTCGAAACGGTCCGGGCCGAGCTTCTTGAGAAGCTTTTTCATGCCGTCCGATTCGACCTGGAAAATCGCCGTGGTGTTGGCGTCTTTCAGAATTTTATACGCCGCAGGATCGTCGAAGCTAAGCGCTGCGAGATCAGGCTTTTCGCCGGTCAGGCGTTCAATATATTCGACGGCAAGATCAATGA
>Ga0209075_1004287_pt1 | contig 11499 bp, 8 predicted proteins | sample Stecom2011_FD_187523 | JGI IMG/M metagenome (GOLD analysis project Ga0209075, IMG submission 187523) | Agricultural soil microbial communities from Utah to study Nitrogen management - Steer compost 2011 (SPAdes) (version 2) | ecosystem: Environmental > Terrestrial > Soil > Agricultural land...
ATGAAGAAACTGCTGACCGTCTCGATCCTCGGCGTGGCCATGGCCGCCGGCACCGCCCAGGCCCGGGACTACGACCACGTGCGCATCGGCGTCGACGTCCCCTACGAGCCCATGGAGTACCGCACCGCGGATGGCGAGCTGACCGGCTTCGACATCGACCTGGGCAACGCCCTGTGCGCCGAGATCGGCGTGACCTGCGAGTGGGTCGAGCAGGAGTGGGACGGCATCATCCCGGGCCTGCTGGCCCGCAACTACGACGCCATCATGTCCTCCATGTCGATCAACGACGAGCGCCGCCAGACCGTGCTCTTCTCCGACTCCTACATCACCATCCCCGGCGCCTGGTTCGCCCCGGAGGGCAGCGAGATCGAGGAGATCAGCGAGGAGACCCTCTCCGGCAAGAGCATCGGCGTGCAGCGCGGTACCACCTACGACAACTACGCCACCGACAGCTACGGCAGCATCGCCACCATCAACCGCTACTCCACCGCCGACGACATGGTGCTGGATCTGCAGGCCCAGCGCCTGGACATCGTCTTCCTGGAGTTCGTGGTCGGCCAGGCCACCCTGCTGCAAAGCGATGAGGGCGACTACCACGTGGTGGGCGAGATGGTCACCGAGCCCGAGGAGTACTTCGGCGAGGGGTTCGGCATCGCCTTCCGCCAGCGCGACACCGCGCTCGCCGAGCGCTTCAACGAGGCCCTGGCGACCCTGAAGGAAGACGGCACCTACGACGAGATCTTCGAGCGCTACTTCGGCGACGACTGATCCCACGCTCAGGGCAGCAGACAGCACGGCGGCCTCGCACTGCGAGGCCGCCGTCGTTTTCCCGGGGCCCTGACTCAGGGCCAGCTGTAGACGCCGCGGTTCAAGGCGTCGCGGAAGGCGGAGTGGACCTTGTTGCCGCGCAGGGTGGCACCGCTGTAGCCGTCGATCTCCTCGGCCAGCCGCTCGGGCGCATGGAGGGCGAAGATGGCGGTCAGCGGCTGGCCCTCCAGGGCCTCGGCAAGCCGCTGGTGCTGCACCCACACCGGGTAGAGGTCGTCCTCCTCGTCCAGCGCCCGGTAGTCGACGCCGCGATAGGCCAGGTGGCGATAGCCGATGTTGGAGAGGGTGCCGTCGCGCAGGTCGAACTGGACGTTGACCTGCATCTCGCCGCCGTCGCCGAACACGCCGCGGTAGCGACCGTCCAGCGGCAGCCCCAGTAGCGCCCGATGCAGGCGCTCGTCCTCGGCGGGCGACAGCCGCGCCGGCGCGTCGGCGGCCTCTCCGCTGCCCGCCTCGGCGGCCACCCCGTCACGCTCGGCGGCGGCCTCGGGCTCGACCGGCTCTCCCGCCTCGTCCACCAGGCGTCCGACCAGGTAGGCCTCGAGCATCCCCTCGGCCCGCGGGCTGTGGGGCACGCCGGGGCGCTTGTTGTCCCAGCCTTCCGTGGATTCGCGCCCGCACCACTCCAGGATCACCGCCTCGTCGGTGGGGTGGTCCGGCACATAGTCGGTGATGTCGTAGACCCGGCCGTGGATCGCCTTCCAGCAGCTCTCGGCGCCGTCGTGCTCGGCGAGCTCATCGAGGGTGATGGGATCCAGGGCAGCGTCAGCGGTCGCGTCTCGCTCGCCGCTCGAGAGCGCCTGGATCGAGACCAGGGTGGCCAGGCTCGCCACGAAGGCGATGAAGATGGAGTAGGCGATCTTGTTCATGCTCATAGGAAGTCGAAGACCTCGCTGTGGATGCGTGAGGCGGGCACCCCCTGCCCGGCCAGCAGCCGCTGCAGGTGGGCGTTCATGGCCGGCGGGCCGCAGAGGTAGATCTCCCGCTCGGTGAAGTCCGGACAGTGCTCACGCAGGAAGGCCTCGGTCATGTGCCCCTGCTCCCGGGAGTAGTGCCGGGTGAAGGTGAACCCCTCGAGGCGCTCGGCGATCGCCTCGAGCTCCCGGCCGTAGTAGGCCCGGCTCTCGTCGTGGGCGAGATAGATCAGCTGCACCCGCCCCGCCACCTCGGCGCCGGAGGCCAGGTCGCGGGCGCCGCCCACGAAGGGGGTGATGCCGATGCCGCCGCCCAGCCAGAGCATGTCCCGCTCGGGGAAGCGACGCCCGAAGAACTCCCCGTAGGGCCCCTCGATCAGCACTCGGGTCCCCGGCGTCACCGTCTGCAGGGCGTGGCTGGCGTCGCCGAGGTCCTTGATGCCGATGCGCAGGCGCGAATCCGCAGGCGCCGAGGCGAGGGTGTAGGGGTGCTCCTCGCCGCGCCCGGCGGCAAGGGACTCGTCCAACGGCGAGAGGTAGACGAACTGCCCCGCCTCGTGGCGGATGCCGCTGCCTTCCGGGCACAGCGAAAGCTCCACCACGCCCCGGGCCAGGGGCTCCACCGCCTCGATGCGATAGGCATGCCGCCGCCGCGGCGCCACCCCCTTGCGCCAGGCGATGGCACCGAGCCCGGCGATGCCGAGCAGCCACCAGGGCCAGGCCTCGCCGGCCAGCAGCAGGGCGTGCCACAGGCCCAGCAGCAGTGCCGCGATCAGGACCATATCGCCCGTTTTCAGCCGTCGTCGCATGCTCCCTCCCCTTTCACCGACTGTCTGTCAGTGTCGCCGAGAGGACCTCTCTTCAAGACTCGAAGCCTGCTGCCGCCAAAGGATTGATCCGGGTCAATAATCCGCCCCGTCACCGAAGTGACTTTATTCGTACACGCTGATGTAACCCCGCCGGGGCAAGCTCTCCACCGAGATCCTCATCCGCACTCCTGGAGAGCGCCCCCATGACCCAGCACCAGCATCCCGGCCACGTCGACACCGTTCTCGCCGACGGCGACGAGCCCATGAGCAACCCCTCCGCCAACGGCTACTTCGGCGATATCCTCGAGGCCCGCATCAGCCGCCGCGCCATGCTGCGAGGCAGCCTCGCCGCCGCCGTGGCCGGCGCCATGGCCACCAGCCTGCCCTTCGGCAGCGCCTTCGCCGCCGGCGGCGGCAGGGCCGCGGCTCCCTCCCTCGGCTTCAAGGCCGTGCCGGTCAGCGCCGCCGACAGCGTGGTGGTGCCCGAGGGCTACCGGGTCAGCGCCATCCTGCCCATGGGCACCCCGATCAGCGGCAACATGCCCGCCTGGTCGCCTGGCGCCAGCGGCGAGGCCCAGGCCCACCAGGTGGGCAGCCACCACGATGGCATGCACTTCTTCCCCCTGGAGGGCAGCTCCCGGGACGGCCTGCTGGTGATGAACCACGAGTACGTGGAGCCGCGCTTCCTGCACGCGGCCGCCGCGGGCCTCGCCCTGGATCGCAACGGCTTCCCCCAGAACGCCGACGGCAGCCGCGACGACGACCAGGTGCTCAAGGAGCTCAACGCCCATGGCGTCACCGTGGTTCGCATCCGCGAGGACGGCAACGGCCAGTGGCAGGTGGTGGAGGACGCCCGCAACCGCCGCGTCACCGGCCTCACGCCGATGCGCCTGGCCGGCCCGGTAGCGGGCACTGACCACCTGGTGACGAAGTACAGCCCGGACGGCACCATGACCCGCGGCACCCTCAACAACTGCGCCCACGGCGTCACCCCCTGGAACACCTACCTGGCCGCCGAGGAGAACTGGGCCGGCTACTTCGCCAATACCGACGCCGGGATCGACCGCCGCCAGGCCCGCTACGGCATCGAGACCCGCGACACCGGCCGCTACCAGTGGCACCGGGCAGCGAGCGCTGCCGACGAGTACGTGCGCTTCGACGCCAGCAGCCGCGGCGCCTCCCCCGCCGAGGACTACCGCAACGAGCCCCACGCCTTCGGCTGGATGGTGGAGATCGACCCCATGGACCCGGCCGCCACCCCGGTCAAGCGCACCCACCTGGGCCGCTTCGCCCACGAGGGGGTAATCTTCGCCCCGGCGGTGGAGGGCCAGCCGGTGGTGGCCTACTCCGGCGACGACGCCCGCTTCGAGTACATCTACAAGTTCGTCTCCGCCCGCCCCTTCCACGCCGCCACTGCGGACGGCTCCCTGCTCGACGAGGGCACCCTCTACGTGGCCAGGTTCCACGAGGATGGCCGCGGCGAGTGGCTCGCCCTGGCCCCGGGCGAGAACGGCCTCACCCCGGAGAACGGCTTCGCTGACCTGGCCGATATCCTGGTCAACACCCGCAGCGCCGCCGACCAGGCCGGCGCCACGAAGATGGACCGCCCAGAGTGGGGCGCGGTGGACCCGGTCACCGGCCAGGTCTACTTCACCCTTACCAACAACACCCGCCGCGAGGCGGGCGACGAGCACGCCGCCAACCCCCGCGCCGAGAACCACTTCGGGCATATCATCCGCTGGCAGGAAGAGGGCAGCCACGCCGGCACCCGCTTCGCCTGGGACCTCTTCGTGCTGGCCGGCGACGGCGACGAAAGCCGCGACCTGGCCGGCGAGCCCCTGGAGCAGGAGGCGATCTTCGCCAGCCCCGACGGCCTCTGGATCGATGCCGATCGCCGGGTATGGATCCAGACCGACATCAGCGAGTCGGTGATGAACACCGGCATCTTCGAGGTGTTCGGCAACAACCAGATGCTGGCCGCCAACCCCGAGACCGGCGAGATCCGGCGCTTCCTCACCGGCCCCGTGGGCCAGGAGATCACCGGCGTGGTGACCACCCCGGACCAGCGCACCATGTTCGTCAACGTCCAGCACCCCGGCGCCACCACCGAGGCCGAGGCCTTCGCCGCGGGCGAGCTGGTGAGCCACTGGCCGGACGGCGGCAGCGCCATCCCGCGCTCGGCAACCCTGGTGATCACCCGGGAAGACGGCGGCATCATCGGCGCCTGACGGTTCAGCTCCCCGAAACGCAGCGGCCCCGCCAGATGGCGGGGCCGCTTGCGTTACCGATGGGGTAGAGCCGCTCAGTCGGCCTGCTCGAAGCTGAAGCGGGGCTCGGGGGCCTCGGGCAGCAGGGCCGCGCAGGCGCGCACCCGCGCCATCAGCGCCTCGTGGGTCGGCGCCACCAGGTTGACGTGGGCCAGCTTGCGCCCGGGGCGCTCGCTCTTGTCATAGCGGTGCAGGTGGGCATCCGGCAGGGCCAGGATCGCCGCCGGGTCGCCCTCGCGGCCGATCACGTTGACCATGCAGGTGGGAAGGCGCGCCGCGGTGTCGCCCAGGGGCAGGCCCTGGATGGCGCGCAGGTGGTTCTCGAACTGGCTGGTCACCGCCCCGTCCATGGTCCAGTGGCCGGAGTTGTGCACCCGGGGCGCCATCTCGTTGGCCAGCAGGCTGCCGTCGGCGCACTGGAAGAGCTCCAGGGTCAGCACCCCCACGTAGTCGAGCTCGTCGAGCAGCGCACGGATATAGCCGTCGGCGGTCTGCTGCACGCTGTCGTCCAGGTCCGGCATGGGCGCCACGGAGTAGCGCAGGATGCCGTCCACGTGCTGGTTCTCGGCCATGGGGTAGAAGACCACCTCACCGTCGCGGCCGCGCACGGCGATGATCGACACCTCGCGCACGAAGTCCACGAAGGACTCCACGATCAGCTTCGGATGGTTGATCGAGCGCCAGGCCTGGGCCGCCTCGGCGGGGTCGCGGATCACCGCCTGCCCCTTGCCGTCATAGCCTTCGGTGACCGACTTGGCCACCACCGGGCAGCCCAGCTCCCGGGCCGCGGCCGCAAGCTCGTCGGCGTGCTCCACCAGGCGGTAGGCCGGGGTGGGAATGCCCAGACGGTCGAAGAGCGCCTTCTCCTCGGCGCGGTTCTGACAGACGCGAATCGCCTCGCTGGAGGGATAGACCGGCTTCACCTCCTCGATGGCCTGGACCAGGGAGACCGGCAGGTGCTCGAACTCGTAGGTGACGAGATCCACCTTCGCCAGGAAATCGTCGAGCAGATGATGCTGGTCGGTGTGGATCAGGACCTCACCGATCCCGGCGCTGGGGTGGCCGGTGGTATCGAGGAAGGTAAAGCGGTTGGCCAGGGGGTAGCCGGCCAGGGCCAGCATGCGGCCGAGCTGGCCGGCACCCAGGACGCCGATATTCATGGCTTTTTCCATAACCTTCTCCTCACTCACTGTCGGGCCGGGGATCGGGGTTATCGAGCACCGTCTGTGTCTGCTCGGCCCGGAAGGCCTCCACCGCGGCGCGTACCGTTGCGTCCTGCAGGCCGATGATCTGGGCGGCCAGCAGGCCGGCATTGGTGGCACCGGCCTTGCCGATGGCCAGGGTGCCCACGGCGATGCCGCCGGGCATCTGCACGATGGAGAGCAGCGAGTCCAGGCCCTTGAGCGCCTTGGACTCCACCGGTACGCCGAGCACCGGCAGGGCGGTCTGGGAGGCCACCATGCCCGGCAGATGGGCCGCGCCGCCGGCGCCGGCCACGATCACCTGAAGGCCCCGCTCGGCGGCGGATTTGGCGTAGTCGAAGAGCAGGTCCGGCGTGCGGTGGGCGGAGACCACGCGGGTCTCGAAGGGCACGCCCAGGCGCTCGAGCATCGCCACGGCGTGCTCCATCACCGGCCAGTCGGACTTCGACCCCATGATCACGCCAACCTTCGGCGACTGTTCGGACTGCATCGATGCTCCTCGGCGACTGCCTGTTCAGGATAGTGAGTGCGGGAAGGAAAGCCGCACATTCTAGCCCCGCGGCCCTCCCCCGTCATCTTGACCGGCTGGACAGCGCCTCCTCGCGCCGGCTGGCCAGCCAGTTGGCGCCGATGGCCAGCGTCATCACCGCCACCCCGGCGGCTTCCACCGGGAAGCTCGGCCAGAACACCGCCACGATGGCGCCGGCGATGGCAATCCGCGGCAGCCAGGACATCCGCGTGAAGAGATACCCCTCCAGCGCCGCGGCGAAGGCTCCCAGGGCGAGGATCGCGATCACCCCGTTCCAGATCAGCACCGGCCAGGGCCCGCCCACGATGATCTCCGGGTTGAAGACCATGAACAGCGGGATCAGGTAGAGCCCCTTGGCGAACTTCCAGGCCTGGAAGCCGGTTTCCATGGGCTTGGAGCCGGCGATGGCCGCCCCGGCGAAGCCGGCCAGGGCGATGGGCGGCGTCACGTTGGAGTCCTGGGAGTACCAGAACACCACCAGGTGGGCGATCAGCAGCGGGATGCCGAATTCGGCGGTGAGCGCCGGGCCCACCAGCACGATCAGCACGATGTAGCTGGCGGTCACCGGCAGGCCCATGCCCAGCACCAGGCTGGCCAGCAGCACCATGATCAGCGCCAGCACGATATTGCCGCCGGAGAAGGCCAGCATCATGGCGGAGAACTTCAGGCCCAGGCCGGTGAGGCCCACGATGCCGACGATGATGCCGGCCACCGCACAGGCCATGGAGACCGCCACGGCGTTGCGGGCGCCGAGCTCCAGGCCCTGCACCAGCTTCTTCCAGCCGGCCCAGGCCGCCGAGGCCATGTTCGCCAGGGTCACCTGCTGGCCCTGGCGCGGGGCCACGAACAGGAACCAGACCGCGTAGCGCAGCACCGCCACGGCGAGCATGGTGACCACCGCATAGAAGCCCACCCGCATGGGTGACATGTGCATCACCAGCAGCCACACCAGCACGCCCAGGGGCAGCAGGAAGTGCCAGCCCTCCTTCATCACCTCGCGCACCTGGGGCAGCTCGCTTCGGGCCATGCCCTGCATGCCCTGCTTGAGGGCGATGATGTGCACGAAGAGATAGACGGTGGCGAAGTACATGATGGCGGGCAGGATGCTGACCTTGACCACCTCCAGGTAGGAGACGCCAGTGTACTCGGCGATCAGGAAGGCCCCGGCGCCCATCAGCGGCGGCATGATCTGCCCGCCGGTGGAGGCCGCCGCCTCGATGCCGCCGGCCTGCCTGGGCTGGTAGCCCAGGCGCTTCATCAGCGGGATGGTAAAGGCGCCGGTGGTGACCACGTTGGCGATGGCGCTGCCGGAGATGGAGCCCATGCCCGCCGAGGCGAGGACCGCCGCCTTGGCGGGCCCCCCGCGCTGGCGGCCGGTGGCGGCGTAGGCCAGGTCGATGAAGAACTTGCCGGCGCCGGTGATCTCCAGGAAGGCGCCGAACAGCACGAAGATGAAGATATAGGTGGCCGCCACGCCCAGCGGCAGGCCGAAGATCCCCTCCTGGCCCAGGTAGAGCTGGCCCACCACCCGGTCGATGTTGTAGCCGCGGTGCTCCAGGATACCGGGCAGCCACTGCCCGAGCCAGGGCAGCTCGCCCCGAGGGCCGGCGAAGGCGTAGAGGATGGCCACGGCGCCGATGATGGTCATGCCCAGGCCCACCGCCCGGCGGCTCGCCTCCAGCACGGTCAGGGTGGCGATGCAGCCGACCACGATGTCGGTCTGGGTCCAGAAGCCGGCGCGGCGGAAGATCTCGTCCAGGTAGAGCACCAGGTAGCCGCCGGTGAGCAGCGCCCCGGCCAGGAAGAGACCGTCGAGGGCCCAGCCCAGCACCCCGCGCCTACGGCGAGGGCCGAACACCGGGAAGATCAGGAAGGCCAGCATCATGATCAGCATCAGGTGGATGCTGCGCTGGTAGAAGAGCCCCAGGGGCTGGATGCCGGCGGAGTAGAGCTGGAACAGGGAGAGCCCCACCGCCACCAGGGTGATCAGCCACAGGACGGGGCGCGGCTGGATGGCGCTCCCCCCGGGCACGGTGACCTCGGGAGCGGTGGCGGCGGGCTTGGCAGATTCGCTCATGGGCGTCTCGTCAGGGTGTGGCTGCCGAGGTGCGCAGGTGGATCGTCACCCGCTCGCCGGCGGCCTGGTCGCTCAGGCTGAGGCGCTGGCCCTCGTGCAGCAGTCGATGGTTGACCTCCGGGGATCCGACCCGGAGGCGATAGCGGTTGCCGGGTACCGGCTCGTCGATGGCCTCGATCCAGTAGCCCCCCTCCCCGTCGGAGACCTGGCGGCCGCGACCGGGAATATGGTCGAGGCCGGCGGCGAAGTCCGGCAGGTGGCTGCGCTCCAGCACCATGCGCCCCTCGCGGTGGCGATAGCAGTCGAGCACCGCGAAGCCGGCCACGGAGTGGTTCCACTCCAGGCACCAGGCGTCGCCCTCGGGCACCGGCAGGGAGGCGATCATCCGACCATGCTCCGCGGTGACCTCCAGCCACCCCTCGCCGCCGGCCAGGGCCCACGGCGTGAAGAGCAGGCTGAGCAGAAGCGCCGCCGGCCCGAGGGCTCGGCGGCTGCGGTCATGGATCAGGGCAGGCATCGGCGTGCCCGGGGGTCAGGGACGCTGGTGGTCCTGGACCTCGGCGCCGATCTCCTCGTAGTAGCGCAGGGCGCCGGGATGGAAGGCGACCGGCGTGGAGTTGACGCTGAATTCCACGGTGGTGTCGTTGGCCGCCGGGTGCACCGCGATCAGCTCATCGGTCTGCTCGAAGAGCATCTTCGTGATCTGGTAGGCCAGCTCCTCGTCCATCTCGCTGCTCACCGCCAGCACGTTGGGAATGCCGATGGTCTGCACGGCCTCGTCCATGCCCTCGTAGAGGCCGGCACGCAGGTCATAGGCGGCGAACACCGGCTCCGCCTCCCGGGCGCTCTCGACCTCCTCGTCGGAGAGGCCGATCAGGCGGATATCCCGGGTGGTGGCCAGGTTGAGGATGGAGCTGGTGGGCGGCCCCACGCTCCAGAAGCCGGCCTCGATGTCGCCGTCGCGGATGGCGTCGGCGGTCTCGTTGAAGTTGAGCCGCTGGGGGGTGAAGTCATCGTAGCTGATGCCGTTGGCCTCCAGCACCGCCCGGGCGTTGAGCTCGGTGCCGCTGCCCGGCGCCCCCACCGAGACGCGCTTGCCGCGCAGGTCCTCCAGGGACTCGATGCCGGAGTCGGCCAGGGTGACCAGCTGCACGGCGTTGGGGTAGACGGAGGCCAGGGCGCGGATGTTGTCGAGCTGGCGACCCTCGAAGTCGCCGGTGCCGTGGTAGGCCTGGTAGACGGTATCGGCCAGGGCGAAGGCGATGTCGGAGTCGCCGCGCCACACCAGGCCCATGTTCTCCACCGAGGCCCCGGTGACCTCGGCCACGGCGCTGGCGCCCTCGATGTGGCTGTTGATCATCTCGGCCAGGCCGCCGCCCAGGGGGTAGTAGGTGCCGCCGGTGCCGCCGGTGGCGATGGAGAGCTGCTGGGCCGCGGCCAGCGGGGCCGCGGCAAGCAGCGAGGCGGCGACGGCATACTTCATGGCGTTCATGGCAATCCTCCGGGCTGAAACCCGTTTGTTGTGTGGTTGTTGTCGACGCGGAAGGGAAAGCGCCTGCAGCAAAGCTAGCATGGCCCCTGCGTGAGAGACCAATGGCCATATTTCTACGTTTTCAGTTTTTTTCGGCAATTGCACCAAGGTCGCCTGCGCCGGCTCCCGGGGGCCCCCGTCGCTTCACTCCTCCACCAGCGCCTTCACCTGCTCGACGATATGGGCGCCGATGGGAATCGCCGAGGTGGCGGCAGGCGACGGCGCATTGCCCACGTTGAGGGTGCGCCGGGTGCTCACGAAGAGGAAGTCGTCCACCAGCCTGCCGTCCCGGGAGACCGCCTGGGCACGCACCCCGGCCGGCCAGGGCTCGAGGTCCTCGAGGGTCAGGCTCGGGCAGTACTTGCGCACCAGCTCGAGATAGCCCCGCCTGTAGAGGGAGTTCTTCATCTCCGAAAGGCCCGGGCGCAGATTCCGCCCCAGCACCTTGAGGATCCCCGGGTTGGTGGCCATCCGCGCCAGGTCCGTGAGGGACACGTCGCGCCGGCGGTAGCCCTCGCGCTTGAAGGCGAGCACCGCATTGGGCCCCACGGTGACGCTGCCGTCGATCATCCGCGTCAGGTGCACGCCGAGGAAGGGCATGGAGGGGTCGGGGATCGGATAGATCAGGTGGTTGACGATGGCGCTGTGCCTGTCCGGCAGGCGGTAGTACTCGCCGCGGAAGGGGCAGATGGTGAAGCCCGGATCCTGGCCCAGCAGGCGGATCACCCGGTCGGCCATCAGCCCCGAGCAGGTCACCAGGTAGCGGCCGATGAACTCGCCCCCGCTACTCTTCACCACCACCTCCTGGCGGCGCTCCTCGAGGCCCGTCACCTCGCAGCCGTAGCGGATCTCGCCGCCCAGGCGCTCGAACTCGGCGGCCATGGCCCGGGTCACCGCGGCGTAGTCGACGATGCCGCTGGAGGGGACGAAGATGCCGCCGACCCCGGTGATATTGGGCTCGCGCTCGGCGAGTTCGCCAGCCGATAGCCACTCCCGCGCAAGGCCGTTGGCCGCGGTGCGCTCCCAGAGCGCCTGCATGCGCTGCATCTCCAGCTCGCTGGTGGCCACCAGCAGCTTGCCGCAGGTGTCGTAGGGAATGCCGTGGGCATCACAGAAGGCCTTGGTGGCCCGGTTGCCCTCGAGGCAGAAGCGCGCCTTGTGGCTGCCCGGGGTGTAGTAGACCCCGGCGTGGATCACGCCGCTGTTGTGGCCGGTCTGGTGCATGGCCGGCCCCGCCTCCTTCTCCAGCAGCAGCATGCGCCGCTCCGGGTAGGCCTGCTTGAGCTGCATGGCGGTGGACATCCCCAGGATGCCGCCGCCGACAATGATGAAATCGTGCATC
>Ga0209075_1004288_pt1 | contig 11491 bp, 9 predicted proteins | sample Stecom2011_FD_187523 | JGI IMG/M metagenome (GOLD analysis project Ga0209075, IMG submission 187523) | Agricultural soil microbial communities from Utah to study Nitrogen management - Steer compost 2011 (SPAdes) (version 2) | ecosystem: Environmental > Terrestrial > Soil > Agricultural land...
ATCGGCATGGACTGATCATCAGCCAAGACAACCACAACAAGACCAGCAAGACCAAGGTAGGATTGTTAGGGTCATTGAGCAGAAATAGAGCCAATAGGCCTCCGGCCAGGGTAATTGGGAACCCAGTAAAAAAACCCGGGTTGCTGGCCTGCATATTGAAGCGGGCTAAACGCATGGCTCCCATGACAGGGAAGGAAAGCATGGCCACCATGCCCCAAGGCCCCAGCTGATGGAGGCTGGTAACATAGGCCAGTAGCCCCGGTGCCACTCCAAAGGTTACCAAGTCCGCCAGGGAATCTAATTCCTTGCCAAAGCTTGAGCAGACATGAAACCGCCTGGCCAGCCTCCCATCACAACCGTCCAAGAGCATGCCCGAGACAATACATGCCGTAGCCCAGGTAAAATGGCCTTGAAAGGTCAAGGCCAGGGACAAGATCCCAAAAATCAAATTTCCCAAAGTACACAGACTGGGCAGGAATTTTTGCAGCATCAAAAGCATTATTTTCTCCTCCTACTCCTCGGCGCGTAGTATTTCCCTAAACCCGGCGCTGGTCCATCGCCAACTGTTGCTGGAGACGACGTAGCCCTTCTTTGATAAAACGGGCGCGCACCTCGCCAATTCCTTCTACCTCATCCAACTCCTGCATTGAAGCCCCCAGAATATTTTGCAAAGAGCCGAAGGTTTCCACCACATTTTCAATTACCGGTAAGGGCAGACGGGGGATTTTACTTAGCACCCTGTGCCCGCGAGACTGGACCGGTTGTTCTAAAGTATTGACCCCGGTACCGTAGCCCAGAATCTTGCTAAAGTTAGTGAGTTCCAACAAGTCCTCGGAAGATAGGGAGGACATGGCGGAAAACACCGAATCATTGTCCTGATTGCTACCGCGGTAATAATCTTTGATTAGCAAGTAACCCTCTTGATCGATATCGGAAACCAACTCTTCCAATTGCATTTTGACCAGGCGACCTTCGGAACCCAGTTCCACAATGTATTTGGCGATTTCGTTGACAACCCGCAGTACCATTTCAAAGCGTTGCAAAACGGTAACCACCTCAGCAAGGTTGACCATATCTTCGAATTCAAGAACATTGAGGTTGAATACTGCCTGGTGAAAAACTGATTGGTATTTATCCAAGGTCTGAATCGCCTGATTTGCCTTGCTCAAAATCACGCTGATATCCTTGAGGGGATATTTCACGGATCCCTTGTACAGAGTAATAATATTGCGGCGCTGTGAAATAGAAATAGTCAAAAGACCTGTGGATCGCGCCACCCGCTGAGCAGTGCGATGCCGAATCCCAGTTTCGGTGGAAACAATTTGTGGGTCCGGCAACAGCATGGTGTTGACATAGAGTATTCGTTTGGCATCGCTGCTAAGGATAATGGCGCCGTCCATTTTAGCCAATTCATATAAATTGGCAGGAGTGAATTCGGTATCCAGAAAGAAACCACCGTCGACTATCCTTTTCATCTCCGGATTTTCTCCCACCACAATAAGGGCACCGGTCTTTGCCCGCAGGACATTCTCCAGGCCCTCTCGCAGGGGAGTTCCCGGGGAAACCATCTTCAACACCTGATAAATTCCTTCGTTGGGCAACCTAATTTCTGCTATTTTTTCCACCTCCCATGGCTAGATTCAAGGCATCTGAGATCTTGGCGGCCTGATAGACCGTTAAATTATCCGGTACATCCAATTTACTTACTTCTGGGATAATGGCAGTGGTAAAGCCCAACTTGGCCGCCTCCTGCAAGCGCTGGTCCAGCCGGGACACTGCCCGTATTTCTCCAGTGAGCCCTACCTCACCCACGGCAAATAAATTGGGCAACAGAGAACTGTCGCGAAAGGCAGAAGCTGACGCTAGCACCACTGCCAAATCCACTGCAGGCTCGGTAATCTGTACTCCTCCCACAACATTTATATACACATCATGTCCATGTAGATGCAAACCGCCCCGTTTTTCCAAAACTGCCAGCAGCAAAGAAAGCCGATTATAATCTAGGCCATCAGCCATGCGCCGGGAATTGGGACCAAAACCCGAGGCCGAAACCAGAGCCTGAATTTCCACCAGCAGGGGCCGAGACCCCTCCATGGTAGCAGTGACAACGGAACCCGGTTGACAGGCAACACCATGGGAAAGAAAGAGTTGGGAAGGGTTGTTCACCGCCTCCAACCCGGAAACAGTCATGAGAAAAACTCCAATCTCATTGGTAGAGCCAAATCTATTCTTAACACAGCGCAATAGGCGGAATATGTGGTGCCGGTCACCTTCAAAATAGAGCACACAATCCACCATATGCTCCAAGGTCTTGGGGCCAGCGAAACCACCGTCCTTGGTGACGTGCCCCACCAGAAGAATGCTGGAGCCGGTGGCCTTGGCAACCCGCATCAGTCGGGCGGTGCATTCCCGGATCTGAGAAACGGTCCCCGGAGAAGACGTGAGGACATCGGTAAAAACGGTTTGGATTGAATCCACAACCACCACCTTTGGCCCGGTGCTCCGAATTACCTCTTCGATACTTTCCAGGCTGTGTTCGGCAAGCAGCAAGATTGAAGGGTGCATGGCCTGCAGGCGCCCAGCCCGCAGACTAACCTGTTGCACCGACTCCTCCCCGGTGACATACAACACATCTTGCCCGGAGTCAGCCAGGGAGTGGGCCGCCTGCAGGAGTAGGGTGGATTTGCCTATCCCCGGTTCACCGCCGATGAGGACCAGGGAGCCAGGTATTATGCCACCACCCAACACACGATCTAATTCACTTATATTGGTAACCAGGCGACTGACCCGTTCTGGGTCAACATCGGTGATGGCCACGGGCTTTGAATCCAGAGACTTTTTGCCTTTCTGCTCTTTGTCTTTACCAACCCGAAACTCTTCCAGGGTGTTCCATTCCTGACAGGAAGGGCATCGGCCCAGCCAACGTACGCTTTCATATCCACAATTATTGCACAGGAAAATCGTCTTCTGCTTAGCCATACCATCACCAACCTTATAAATTATATCACTATATTCTAGAGCCACCAAACAAATTCCTTTACCAGGCCAGGACGCCAACTTATAGCTAAAATTATAAATTGTACCTGTTGCAGGAATTTAAATACACAGGAAGAATATAGACAACAATACCAAGAATGCGAGGTGTTAATCTATGACTACAGACAACCTCCATCGACGGGCTGCTGATTTACTGGATAACAAGGTAGACTCCCACCTCCACCTAAATCAGCTTAATGAAAGACCGGTTTTTGTGACCCAGGACTCCCATTGCCTATGGTTAATTAAAATTGTTCCCACTGATAACAGTCGCTACATCTTTTGGGAGGCAGATTTGCTAAAAGCCCTGGCCCCGACTCCTGTTCCCGTAGCAAAAATAGAAGAGCTCAACCAGGATAACAATTATGCTTGGCTGATAACGCAGATTCCTCAGGGCATACCATTGAGTCAACACGCCTGCTCCGGAGCAAGATGCAATGATCTGTTTCAAGCAGCGGGGAAAATCTTGGGCCATCTCCATGGGCTTGAACTGGAACCCTTGGTTAAGGCCGACGCCCATTGCTCTGTTTGGCAGCGGCAAAGTTTTGATGAGATCATCGCTAACCTCTATAGACAGAACTTAATTGACCGCTACACCTTGGAGCGGTGGGAAAAATTGGCTGTCCAGCAATACTTTGATGAAGACAATTCTCTCTGCCACGCAGATTATTCCGCCGCTAACATCTATGTCGATGGCGGAAAAATAGTGGCGGTAATTGGCTTTGATTGGACCGCCCCAGGACCTCGCCAGATAGACTTGGGTTGCATGGATGTTACTAGCAAGGCCTGGGGGCAGGCAAAGTTTTTGGACAGCTTCTACCAGGGCTACGAACAAGTGCGACCGTTGCCCCAATTCTACCATGCCCAGGCAGAGTTTTATCGCTTTTACTATACCTGCCTCAGCCTGGCCCAAAGACAATTTGACCCTGCCCTGGGCAAGCGCTTGGATTGGTATGCTAAGGATATGGGTTTTGCCAGCATAAAAAAATAGCCTGCAGTAGCTGCAGGCCAGCCGGTGCTAACTCACCGGCTCTTTTTTGTCCCTTTTATCTTTATTGAAAACCAAGTTGCCGTCGGCCACATCCACCAGAATTACATCACCAGCGGCGAAGGTACCCTTGAGGAGTTCTTCAGATATTTCGTCTTCCACCATCTGTTGAATGGCCCGGCGCAGGGGACGAGCCCCATAGGTGGGGTCAAACCCCTTTTCTGCCAATAGCTCCTTGGCGGCGTCAGTTACCTTAATTTCCAGTTCGAAACCTTGGAGCTTGGTCCTGAGCTCACCCAGCATTAAGTTGACGATGCTGCCAATGTGCTCCCGCTCCAAGGCATGGAACACAATAACGTCATCCAGTCGGTTTAAGAACTCGGGCCGGAAGGTACTTTTTAGTTCACCCATGATCTGCTGACGCATGTGCTCAAAATCCTGCTCTGCCTCTTGGGTGCGGAAGCCCATGGTCTTTTCCTGGCGAAGCAGGTGGGCGCCGACGTTGGAGGTCATGATGATGATGGTATTGCGAAAGTCCACTCGACGTCCCTTGCCATCTGTTAGGATGCCATCTTCCAAAACCTGAAGCAAGGTATTAAAGACCTCGGGATGGGCCTTTTCGATTTCGTCCAGCAGCACTACTGAATAAGGATTGCGCCGGACTTTTTCGGTGAGTTGGCCACCTTCATCATAACCTACGTAGCCTGGAGGAGAGCCAATCAAGCGGGAGGTGGTGTGTTTCTCCATATATTCGGACATGTCCAGGCGAATCATGGAGTCCTCATCTCCAAACATGGCATCTGCCAAGGCCCGGGCCAACTCGGTCTTGCCCACACCGGTGGGACCTAAGAAGATAAAGGAGCCTATAGGGCGCTTGGGGTCCTTGAGGCCAGCTCTGGCCCGGCGCACTGCCCGGGATATGGTCTGCACCGCTTCATCCTGCCCGATAACTCGCTTGTGCAGCTCATCTTCTAAATGCAGCAAGCGCTGGGATTCTTCCTGGGCCAGGCGGGTTACGGGAATACCGGTCCAACTTGAGACAATTTGAGCTATGTCATCGGAACTGAGTTCCGCATTGGTGCGGATCTGGCTCTCTTCCCACCGCTCCTTGCGGTCCTGAAGCTCTTGTTTTAGTTTTTGTTTGTTATCCCTCAGCTCTGCGGCCTTTTCGTATTCCTCATTGCTTACGGCAGCAGACATTTCTTTTTCGATATTCTCTAGCTCCTGCTCCAGTTTTTTCAAGTCCGGGGGAGCAGTATGGGTGCGCAACCTTTGCCTAGAACCGGCTTCGTCAATTAGGTCAATGGCCTTGTCGGGCAAAAAGCGATCGGATATATAGCGAATAGACATTTTTACCGCAGTTTCGATGGCCTCATCGGGAATCTTGACCCGGTGATGGGCCTCGTAACGGTCCCGCAACCCTTTGAGAATAGCCACGGCCTCTTCCTGAGAAGGCTCACCTACTGTTATGGGCTGAAAACGCCTTTCCAGAGCGGCATCTTTTTCGATGTGCTTGCGATACTCATCCAGGGTGGTGGCCCCAATGGCCTGCAATTCGCCCCGGGAGAGGGCGGGCTTTATGATGTTGGCAGCATCCAAAGCCCCCTCGGCGCTACCAGCGCCGATGATGGTATGCAATTCGTCGATGAACAGGATTACATCGCCAGCGGCTTTTAATTCGTCCATCATCTTGCGCAACCGTTCTTCAAATTCGCCTCGGTACTTGGTCCCCGCCACCAGCGAAGATAGCTCCAGAGTGACCAAGCGCTTATTTCTCAGTAATTCCGGCACATCACTCTTCACAATAAGCTGGGCTAATCCTTCGGCTATGGCAGTCTTACCGACCCCCGGCTCACCGATGAGGCAAGGGTTATTTTTTGTGCGCCTACTTAGAACCTGCACTACACGCTCAATTTCTTTGCTGCGGCCGATTACAGGATCTAATTTGCCATCTGCCGCTTCCTTGGTCAAATCTCGACCAAAGGAATCCAATGTGGGAGTGGGTTTTTGTCCTGATTTGGAGCCGGTGGACTTGCCCTTTGCCATTGGACCCGGTTGGCCTCCGCCAGCCCCAGGGCCCAAGGCAGACAAGGTGGCAGAACGAACCGCCTCCAGACTGATATTATTGGACTGCAACAACCTGGCTGCAACACCTTCTCCCTCCCGCAGTAGACCCAACAGAAGGTGCTCTGTGCCAATGTAATTATGCTCTAGTTCTCGAGCCTCTTCCACGGCCAACTCCAGCACCCGTTTTGCCCGGGGGGAGAAGGGGACGCCCTGACCCACCGAGCGGACGGTTTTGCCCATGATTTCCTGCAACTGTTCATACAATTTCTGGGCGGATAGACCCAGACTACTTAACACTTTGCTGGCAACGCTATGCTCTTCTGCCGTCAGGCTGAGCAATAGATGTTCTGTTCCCACCACAGGATGCCCCACCTGCATGGCCAGCTGTTGAGAGCGCATGACCACCAGCTTGGCGCGTTGGGTATAGTCTTGAAACATTTTTTTACCTCCTTACTGTTTGATTAATTCCCGTACTAATTCGGCCCGCTTGACATCCCGTTCTTTGGGACCAAGGCTTTGGCCAAAGATCTTTTGTAGGTAACCCGGCCGAGTAAACACCAGTAATTCCTGAAGGATGCTGGGATGCAGTTCTTCCAAAACACCAAGATCGATGCCCAGCCGCACCCGGGAGATATGCTCTAAGGTCTCGCTGGAGGTAAGGATCCGAGCATTGGCCAGAATGCCATAGGAACGCCATATCTTGTCGGTGAGGGTTATTTCCCCCTGTTTCAATAGCTGTTGACGGGTATCCAATTCCCGCCTAATGACCTGGAGCGTGACCCGATTGAGGTTTTCTATGATCTCCTCTTCCCTGTGGCCCAAGGTAACTTGGTTGGAGATCTGGTAGACATTGCCTTGGGAATCAGATCCTTCCCCGTACAGACCCCTAACCGCTATACCCACCTTGGATATTGTCCCCAAGAAAATAGGAAGTTGCCCACTTAGGGACAAGCCCGGCAAATGGAGCATCACTGACGCCCGCATTCCTGTACCCACATTGGTGGGACAACAGGTTAGGTAGCCGTTATGTTGGGACCAGGCGTAATCGAAACCGGTGTCAAAGAGATCATCTACGCCACTGGCCAATTGCCAGACTTCATCTAACTGTAGCCCGGGAAGCAGGGTTTGAATGCGCAAATGGTCTTCTTCGTTCACCATGACACTGATGGATTCTTCGGAATTGGTCAAAACTGCGCCATGACCCTGGCGGGCCAAATTGGGGCTGGCCAAGTGCTTGTCTACCAAGGCCCGACGCTCATTTTTGGAAATATCTTTTATTGATGTGTACTCAGTCTTGCCCAGGGATTTCAGTCCACCCTGGTTCCACCAGCGCCGTATTTTGTGTTCCACCTCTTCCAACTGTGAGGAACTGGCCTGCCCGGGAAAAGGGTAGTTGGCCAGGTTTCTAGCCAGGCGCACCCGGGAACTGATGGCTACAGAATTGTGGGGACCATCTCCCCCCATCCAACGACTGAGGGACTGCTTTAAGATTTTACTTAACCCCATATCCATATCCCCCTTACTGCTTTTCTAATTCACGGATTTTATCCCGCAACTGGGCGGCTTCCTCAAAGCGCTCCTCAGCCACAGCCTGCTCTAGCTGGCGCCTGAGCTCTCCCAGCTCCCGCTCTTTTTTAACCTTCTCTCCGGCACTGCGGGGGACTTTGCCGGTATGGGTAGTCCTTCCCTGGACCCGACTGAGGATTTTTTCCACCAAGGGAGCCCAGGTCTCATAGCATTGCTCACAACCAAAACGACCATTCTGATGCAGTTCTTGTTCTGTGAGCCCGCAGCCTGGACAGGTCTTGGCCTGAGACTTCTCGGGATTCCAATCCATCATACTAGCAAGCATCTTGTGCAACCCAAAGACGGGATCGATATGACCACTTTGCTGGGCGCATTGAGGACAGAGATGTATTTCTGTCTTTTTATTATTTACTATTTGAGTGATACTTACCTTGGCCTCCCGCTCTCCACAGTTTTGGCAAAGCATATTAACCCTCCCTTATAATGGCTTCCAGCATGGCAAGTAGCAATCGGGATCGAAGCCTATCGCGCAGGGGCAGCTCCACATCCAAAACAGTTCTGTCCAGCACAGAAGCCATTATCTGTGCCTCCCGGGAACTGATGAGCTTGCGCTCTTGTAACCAATGGACCAAGTCCAGGGCCTGGCGCTGACTGACTCCGCCCCGCTGAAAACCGGCCAATGATGGCAGTAGCTGTTTAAATTTGTCGGTGTCCAAGCGGATTACTCGAATATAGCCCCCGCCTCCCCTTTGACTTTCGGTGATATAACCCCGCTCCACGTTAAACCGAGTCTGGATTACATAGTTTATCTGGGATGGTGCACAACCAAAAGATTGGGCCAATTCATTGCGACGCAGTAAAATTTTGTTGTCCTGACTGGCCTCCAGAGCCCTCTTTATATGGTGTTCAATTATATCTACCAGGTTCAACTTCATCACCCCTGACTTTGACTTTCTTTGACTATTATACCCTGTAATTTTTATTTATGCAAGACCATGAGAGAATGGGGGATAAAGAACTTTACTGTATGCAGCGGGTTCACCACCTGGCTAATCTGCAAATTACACGCTGCCCCGGCCAAGGAATAGGCTCTGGAAAAGGACAGGTTATGGACCGCCTGCAAGTACTCAACTCCAGCCAGACTGGCCCGCTGAATTGCCTCTTCTAAGCTGGAGGCACTGCATAGAATGTATAGGCCTTGGTCGGTTTCAACCCGGGGACCGTCCAGCTGCATGTCCTGGCGGATGTTGACCCTAATTTTGACTTCGCCACTGGTTTCGATGCCAGCGCCGCTAACCTCGCCGTCCCCCATTAGAGCGTGGACATCGCCCAAGGCCAGTAATGCTCCGGGGTGAAATACTGGCAGAAAAACCTTGCTACCGGAGCAAATTTCTTGGGTATCCAAGTTTCCACCATGGGGGCCAGGGCTACCACAGCCCGCTTCTCCCTCCTTTGGTGCAACCCCGATAACTCCCAGCATGGGCTGCACGGGTAGAGTTAGTCCCGGGGCCAGGGTTACACTGGGGGCAGAGAGGTCGAGAATCTCAACCTCCTGGGAAGAAAGCTCATGGCCCAGAACTCCCAGACCGGGTTTTGAGACCAGTATTCCCTGTTGCCCTACCTTTATATCAAGAATCTCTATTTCCAGCACATCTCCCGGTTCAGCAAAGGGGATGTAAAAGGGTCCAGTGGCAGGGTTTATCCGGTTCATATCTATTGCGTCCAGAATCTGTCCTGTTTCATGAATCTGGCCATCGAAACAATCTGCAGTTTCCACCACTAAAGTTTCTCCCCCAGCCAATTCTGCCACAGGAGAATGCTGGGCAGAAAAACTGTAGACCACATTGCCCTTGTCCTCAAGTTTCATGTAAACACCTCCGGTTTGACCAAATTATACCATAGTAGTATGAACAACATAGAAAAAAACAAACCCGCTTTAGCGGATTTGTTTTAAATCTATTGTTGTGGCTTCCAGTTTCGGTACCCGCCTTCGGTATAACGGTTACCGGCATTCCAAAACAGGAATTCGTGGATGCCTTGCTCCTCCAAGGCTCGGATCTGGGCCTGAATCTGTTCAGGTCCGTATTCATAACTGGGGTCGTCCCAGTGCTTAAAGTCCTGGAGCCAAGGGCGCAGGATTGTCTCGGATCCCATGGCTTCCATCCGTTCCACATGATCGGCAACACTCTGGTAGGCGACTTCATAGGGTGCGCGGTTGGGATTGGACTGACCATAAGTTCCCTCCCAATAGTGACTGGGATAAATCATGGGACAGATGATGTCGGGCTCACCCTCCAGCAATGTCTCCAAATGTTGACCGATACTCTGCTCGTTTTTCACGGTACCCATGATACCAAAGGTATCGGCGGACACCTCGACATTGTAGGGCTCAAGTTGCTCCTTGGCATAGGCCAAGAAAGAAGCGATTATTTCACTGCGCTCATAGGGCCCTTCGGATGTCATATTGGAAGCAGGCAGGTCGGCAATGCGGCTGATGGAGCCATCACCCCCGGAGGGCCAGCGCACATAATCAAACTGAATTTCCATAAAGCCCATTTCAACGGCCTCGATGGCTATCTCAACCAAGTAATCCCAGTAATCCTCATTGCGCAAATCTGCCCAGGGTACAGGCCCTTTACCATTCCAAATACCGCCATTTTTTTCTTGGAAAAACCATTCCGGTTTTACTTTGCTGATGAATTTATCCTTGGCCACGACAATTCTGGCGATGGGATAAATTTCATCCTGGCGCAGTTCTTCCAAAAGCTCTTCCATATTGACCTGGTTAATATTCGCCTCAGCTTCTATGGCCAACTGGACCTGGGTGTCTCTGTAGGTTATATACCCCTCATCGTCCTTTACATTGACGACCACAGAGTTGAGATCTGTATCGCGGATGAGGTCCAGGACATGGGTGCGCAGAGAATTATTGCCGGCACCCCAACCAGTCAAGTACAAGCCCCGGACATGCTCAGGCCGAGCCACCCAAGGTTCAGGTTCGGGATCCGGTTCCGGATCTGGATCTGGATCTGGGTCTGGATCTGGGTCGGTGGTTCCTGGATCTGTGGGATCATTGGTGCCGGGATCCTGTTGTCCTATATCAGGAGGGCTTGTCCGACCAAAAAAAGGATAGGCAATGGCTGTGGCCACGCAACCTGCAAGCAGTAAAATAACAACTGAAATTACTATAATTTTTATTTTGCTCATTATATCTGTCCTCTCCACTGACATTGTCTGATGTTATGTCAAGTATATCAGTAACTCTGCCATTGATAAACTGACAAATCATGGATTTAGTATTTCTTTCAGGTGGCCGATAAACTTATCTACTTCCGCCAAAGTATTGTAGAAGTGGACCGATGCTCTCAAGGCATCGCGCCGGGCGCTGACAACGATGTTGCGGGCCAAAAGCGCCTGCCGCAAATCTTGGGCCCTAATGCCCTGGGGGCGGAAGGTAACGATGCCAGCCCGATCCGACCAAGCCGACGGGGTCAAAACCTCCACCGGCAATTCTCGCAAAGCCTCCATGAGATGAGTGCTAAGCAATTTTATCTGTGTGGCTATGGCTTGGGAGCCCAGTCGCAAAATTAAATCTATACTGGCCCCAAGACTATAAATCCCTCCCCAGTTGGGAGTTCCTCCTTCAAAGCGTTGGGCGCCGGGCTTTAGCTCCAGGTGGTAGGTGTCAAAGTTCATGTAATCCTCAATGCTGCGCCAACTGAAGGCAGCGGGATGTAGCTTGTCCAGTACTGGGGGACTAAAATAGGCCACACCCTGCCCCGATGGACCCATAAGCCATTTATGTCCTCCCACAGCCACAACGTCTGCATGCACTTCCGCCAAAGAAAAGGGTAAGGCGCCTAGACCTTGGAT
>Ga0209075_1004290_pt1 | contig 11490 bp, 8 predicted proteins | sample Stecom2011_FD_187523 | JGI IMG/M metagenome (GOLD analysis project Ga0209075, IMG submission 187523) | Agricultural soil microbial communities from Utah to study Nitrogen management - Steer compost 2011 (SPAdes) (version 2) | ecosystem: Environmental > Terrestrial > Soil > Agricultural land...
AAGAACAATTGATTACTTCCAAAACAACGTGCTAACCAAGATGGATAATGCCTACGAGCGAAGCTTAAAATTTGCACTTTCTGGAAAGCGATATTATCTGTTTATTTTTGGAACCATCGGTATTTTCATAGTGTCGATTATTCTGTTCAGCCTTTCTAAACCTAAAGTAGAGCTGTTCCCAGACAACGAGCCCAACCAGATTATAACCTACATAGAGTATCCAGAAGGAACGGCCATTGAGAAAACCGATAAAATCACCTTAGAACTCGAAGCAAAGATAAAAGCAGTTATCGATAAATATTCCACAAACGATGGGGAAAACTTTATGGTAGAATCGTTTATATCGCAAGTAGGAAAAGGATCGAACAACCCGATGAGCGAAGGCGGCATAACAAACGACATGCCCCATCGAGCAAAAATCACGCTTAGCCTACATGAGTTTCAAGAAAGACGTGGCTACCGAAGTAACGACTTGATGAACGACATACGAGAGGCGGTAAAAGGAAATCCAGGAGTTTCGGTAATCGTAGAAAAAGACATGGTTGGTCCGCCAGTGGGATACCCTATAAACATTGAAATAGTTGGCGATGATTACGATAACATGCTTGAAGATACAGAAAACATCCGAGCAAAAATAGAATCGGAAGCCATTGCTGGAATCGAAGATTTAAAGATCGATGTAAACAAAGCGAAACCGGAATACAAGATTACTATAGACAGGCAAGTAGCCGGTCAACTAGGTATTCCTGCTGCATTGGTAGGGCAAACCCTTCGTCGTGCTATCTATGGAGAAGAAGCTTCTACCTACAAAGTAGGTGACAAAGACTACGAAATAAACGTTCGTTTGGACAAAGACAGTCGCTATAACGAAGATCGTTTACTCAATCAGCCTATCACCTTCCAAAACAATAAAGGTCAGATTATACAAGTGCCGATTAGCGCGATTAGCAGTATAGAGCAAACCTCCTCTTTTAGCGCAATTAAAAGAAGAGATTTAAAACGAGTGATCAACATTCACTCCAACGTATTGGCAGGATATAATGCTAATGAAATCCTTGAAAACATAGACAGAAGTCTAGATGGCTACGAATTTTCTGAGGGGGTAAGCTATAAGTTTACAGGAGAACAAGAAGAGCAAGAGGACAACTTGGCATTTCTGGTACTCGCTTTATTTGTAGCTGTAGGTGGGATTTTATTGATCCTTGTAGGACAATTCAACTCCATCTCAAAACCAATTATCATTGTCACCTCCATCCTACTAAGTTTATCTGGAGTGTTCTTAGGAATGCTTTTTACCAATATGAATTTCATTATTATCATGACCATGATGGGAATTATATCCCTTGCAGGAATTGTGGTAAACAATGCGATAATTCTTATAGACTACACCATAATACTTATGTCTAGATACCGACAGGAGCGCGACATGACAGAGGACGAATATCTGAGTCCAGGAGAATATCGAAATCTAATTATAGCCGCAGGAAAATCTAGATTGCGTCCAGTGATTTTAACGGCTATCACCACCGTACTTGGACTTATCCCACTGGCTACAGGATTGAACATCGATTTCTTTGGCTTGATTACCGACTACGCACCAAACATTTATATGGGAGGAGACAACGTAATTTTCTGGGGACCACTTGCATGGACGGTGATTTTTGGACTTACCTTTGCTACTTTCTTAACCCTAATAATAGTTCCGTTATTATTCTATGTGATAGAACGAGGAAAAGTAAGACGTGCCCAACGTAAAAAACTACGTGTACGCCATGCAAATATTTAAACCATAATAGATTCATTTGATTTTGTGTATTTTTGCACAAAATCAAGATACTAATAACAATATAGCTTGCTTTTATAGCAAATCAAGATTATAAAAAAATATGTACAGAACACACACCAATGGCGAATTACGTACCAGCGATATCGATAATGAAGTAACCCTAAGCGGTTGGGTACAAAACGTACGAAACAAAGGCTTCCTTGTATGGGTTGACCTAAGAGATCGTTATGGAATTACACAGCTGATTTTTGATGGAGAAAGAAGCTCCAAAGAGCTAATCGACAAAGCATCGCACTTAGGTCGTGAGTTTGTTATTCAAGTAACAGGAAAAGTAATCGAGCGACAATCCAAAAACCCGAATATGCCTACTGGGGATATCGAGATTTTGGTTTCGGAATTAAACATCCTTAACAAGTCCAAAACTCCTCCGTTTACCATAGAAGACAAAACCGATGGTGGAGAGGAATTGCGTTTAAAATATAGATACTTAGACATCCGTAGAAACCCTATACGTGAAAAGCTTATTTTCCGTCATAAAGTAGCTATGGCCGTAAGGAATTATTTATCTAAAGAAGAGTTTATAGAAGTAGAAACCCCATACCTTATAAAGTCTACTCCAGAAGGAGCGCGTGACTTTGTTGTGCCATCGCGTATGAACAAAGGACAGTTTTACGCTCTTCCACAATCCCCACAAACCTTTAAGCAATTGCTGATGGTAGGTGGAATGGATAAATACTTCCAGATTGTACGTTGTTTCCGAGACGAAGATTTACGTGCCGACCGCCAGCCAGAGTTTACGCAGATAGATTGTGAGATGGCGTTTGTAACCCAAGAAGACGTATTGCAGACTTTTGAAGGATTGCTAGTACACTTATTAGCAGAACTAAAAGACGTGAAAATCGACGGAGCCATTCCAAGAATGACTTACGACGATGCGATGAAGAAATACGGAAACGACAAACCAGACATTCGATTTGGAATGGAATTCGGCGAACTTAATGAAGTAGCACAACACAAAGAGTTCAACGTATTTAACGAAGCAGAGCTAGTAGTAGGAATTGCAATCCCAGGAGCAAATAGCTATTCTAGAAGAGAGATTGACGATTTAATAAAGTGGGTACGCCGTCCGCAGGTAGGTGCCAAAGGAATGGTGTATGCACGATGCGATGAAGATGGAACATTCCGTTCTTCTGTAGACAAATTCTACGACCAAGAGGATCTTGCTAAGTGGGCAGAAGTAACCGGCGCAAAACCAGGCGATTTAATCTGTGTATTGTCGGGAGATAAAAATGAAGTACGTGGGCAGCTAAGCGCTTTACGTATGGAAATGGCAGAACGATTAGACTTACGTAATCCAGAAGAATTTGCACCGCTTTGGGTAATAGACTTCCCATTATTAGAATGGGACGAGGAATCGCAAAGATACCATGCTATGCACCATCCGTTTACCGCACCAAAAGAAGGGCAGTTAGAAATGTTAGATACCGATCCGGCTGACGTAAAAGCAAATGCTTACGACCTTGTTTTAAACGGAAACGAAATTGGCGGTGGTTCTATTCGTATACACGATAGAGAGATGCAAGATACCATGTTTAAGCATCTTGGTTTCACGAAAGAGGAAGCACAGAAGCAATTTGGTTTCTTATTAGAAGCTTTTGAATATGGTGCACCGCCACACGCTGGAATCGCATTTGGAATGGACCGACTTACCGCTATTTTAGGCGGACAAGAAACCATTAGAGAATATATTGCTTTCCCTAAAAACAATATGGGGCGTGATTTAATGATCGACGCACCAGCCACGATAGACCAAGCACAACTAGACGAGTTGAATTTAAAAGTAGCAATCAAAGAGAAATAACTCTCCATTTAGAAAAGGAACCCATGCGTATTTTTATAAACATTTTATCCATTCTTGTTCTAATTGGGCTTATTACTGGATTTGTAATAAAGTCAAAGGATGAGATATTAGGCGATAGAGTTATTGGGATAACTATCCTGGCAGGAGCTTTTGTATTGATGCCATCCTTTATTATCTATCGATCTAAAGGTAAAAAGATAAAAGACTATATGCTTACCAATGAAAATTTGAAGAAAATGAAGGACTATAAAAAGGAGGAAACAAATAGAAAAAGAAATAAGAAATAGAAAAAGATTTGTGGATAATGTATTGCAATGATTGTTTTTTTTATAACTTTGTACTTTACAATAACATTAATTATTACAATGAGAGGAACAGTTAAATTTTTCAACGAGTCAAAAGGCTACGGATTTATTACAGACAACGATACAGGTAGAGATATCTTTGTACACGTTACTGGCCTAGAAGGCGAAACTATCGCAGAAGGTGACGAAGTCACTTATGAGATTGAAGAGGGAAGAAAAGGCCCTGTAGCAGCACAAGTACGTATTGCTTACGAGTAAGACAACAATTTTTTATTACATATAGGAATTGTAAAAGCCACGCTAAACATTAGTGTGGCTTTTTTTATGAAATTACTTAATTCATAATCCGAACTAAGCTACAAGAAATAATTACCCCTGAATATTCTATTCCGTACTATTTACTTCTAGCAAATAAAAAGTTTTAGTTTCAGGATCATACGCCATAGAATTATTACACATGGTAGCACAACCTCCTTCATCCAAATATTTTGCTATTAATCTCCCGCATGATATTTTACCATTACAAAACTCATCCCAACTATCCTTTCCCAGATCACAGACTACTTGATATGGATCTGTCATTTCCGTATTTCCTTTTGTTTCTAGATCTAGTCTAAAATCTAAGACAAAAAAATCAGGTTCCTTTTCTTCGAATCCTAATAATGTAAAAGTTTCTTCTTTGGCATTCCATTGATAATTAATATAAAATAAATTTTCTTCTGAAACTTGAATATCCATTTCAGAAATCTCCTCGAAGAATTCTTCATAAGACATAACTTTCCCTACCATTAATTCTGGACTCTCTTCTTCTATATTAAGAATAGGATTCCCTTCTTTAGTACATGCTATTATTGCAGTCATTAAAATTAGCATCGCAACTACAAATAAATAAATTCGTTTCATAATATTAATTTTAAATAACTCATAATGACACTAATATATATCAAATATACAAAGGAAAGCTTATTGAATCCTCTATTTTCTTCTACTCCTAAAAAAATCTTGCATCAACGAAGCTGCTTCCTCGGCTAGCAAACCTCCTTCTATTTTGGTTTTTGGATGTAGTTTTGTTCCCATCGCCATACAGCCACGGTCCTCATCGGTTGCGGCAAATATGATTTTGCTTATCTGTGCCCAATACAAAGCACCAGCACACATTTGGCAAGGCTCTACCGTTACATATAAAGTACAATCTTGCAGATATTTTCCGCCGATATAATCTGCAGCAGCAGTAATTGCTTGCATCTCAGCATGTGCAGTAACATCGTTTAGAGTTTCGGTTAGATTATGTGCTCGAGCTATAATCCGGTCGTTAGAAACCACAACAGCTCCGATAGGCACTTCGCCTTTAGCAAAAGCCTTCTCGGCTTCTAGCAATGCCTGACGCATGAAATAAGAAGAATCAAAAGGTTGTATAAGCATAGGTAGAATGTTTTTCTGTTTGACAAAAATACAATATCAAAACGTATCTTTGTTACATGCAAAAAAATCTGTTAGACCGTATCGATTACCCAGAAGATTTAAGAAAACTTCCAATCGAGCAACTACCACAAGTAGCACAAGAAATACGTAGGTTTATCATTCAAGCTGTTGCTACCAAAGAGGGACATCTTGGTGCCAGCCTTGGAGTGGTAGAGCTTACCATAGCATTGCATTATCATTACAACACGCCCAACGATATTTTGGTTTGGGATGTGGGACATCAAGCCTACGGACATAAAATTCTAACTGGTAGAAAAAAACAATTTCATACGAACAGACAATTAAATGGAATAAGTGGTTTCCCTAGTAGAAAAGAAAGCAAATACGATGCTTTTGGGACAGGACACAGTAGCACTTCTATTTCTGCATGTTTGGGAATGGCAATGGCTGCTCAACTACAAAACAAAACCAAAGAACACGTTGCCATTATTGGCGACGCCTCCATAGTATCTGGAATGGCAATGGAAGCCTTGAACCATCTTGGAGCAACCCAAACCGATATGTTGGTTATTTTGAACGACAACGAAATCGGAATCGACCCAAGTGTGGGGGCTTTAAAAAATGCTTTTGCTAAAGCACATGCTTCACAAGAAACGCTATCCCAATTTTTCGAAGCATTAGGTATTCAGTACTTCGGTCCGATAGACGGACACGATTTATCGGTTTTATTGAAAACACTCGGAAAATTAAAAAAACATCCAGGACCAAAGCTTTTACACGTTCTCACCACCAAGGGAAAAGGGCTCAAACAAGCGGAAGAAAACCAGGTGGCTTACCATGCTCCTGGAAAATTTGATGCAACGACTGGCGATTTAATTCTAAAAAACACCAATGGCTTGCCTGCAAAATACCAAGATGTTTTCGGGTGGACTTTAGTAGAGCTAGCTGAACAGAACGAGCGTATCATAGGAATTACTCCCGCCATGCCAACAGGAAGTTCGCTTAAGTTTATGATGGAAAAGTTTCCCGATCGCGCTATAGATGTAGGAATTGCCGAACAACATGCTGTTACTCTTGCCGCTGGAATGGCAACAGAAGGCTTACGCGTATATTGCACCATATACTCTACGTTTCTACAACGTGCCTACGATCAAGTAATCCACGATGTTTGTCTGCAAAAATTACCCGTAGTATTCTGCATTGACCGAGCGGGATTGGTGGGCGAAGATGGTGCAACGCATCATGGGATTTTCGATATCGCGTATTTAAAATGTATTCCAAATCTCTTAGTGTTTGCCGCTAGTGATTTGGTGTCTTTACGACAAATGCTATATACTGCAGAAGATTATACCGATGGCCCCATCGCTATTCGATATCCGAGAGGAAGAGGAAAATCCCTCAACTGGCAAGTGCCTTTTAGCAAAATAGAAATCGGAAAGGGCACAGAAGCAAAAGAAGGAACAGACATCGCTATTCTTTGTATTGGTCCTACTCTACATCATGCTATGGATGCGATAAAAGCATACGAACATCCAGAAGAAGTAGGATGTTATGACCTGCGGTTTATAAAGCCCCTAGATTATGAGTTGCTCCATAAGGTATTTAAGAAATACAAACACGTAATCACCATAGAAGATGGCGTATTAGAAGGCGGTGTAGGACAGGCGATTCACGCATTTGCCTACAAACACAAATATACTTCGCCTATACAAAGTTTAGGAATTCCAGATGAATTTCCATCGCATGCTAGCATAAAAGAGCTTGAAAAACTTGAAGGGATTTCCTTTATGAATATACTAGACGCACTTCGCTCTATAGGCTAAACTGCTCCTTGAAGGCGTTTGAATAAGAGCACTGCTTTTCCATCGGATAGTCGCCCTATAAAGTCGCAAGCCAGCATCAAGTACTCATAAACCGTATGCTCTGGTTTTAATTCAGGGAGTTCTTTAAGCAATAAATTGTCATAAGAAGTAGCCGCGCCGTTATGCTGATTTTCTAATGCGGTTGTGTACGCATCCAAAAGGGTTTCTAGCATTTTATATCCTGCAATCTCTTTATTCACCACCTCTGGGCTATTGTAGACTCTCTCTACACTCAAACGAATAATATCTGCAATCTGTGCTTTGTATTTACTTTTATCCAATAAAGCCACATGGAACTCGCCTCGTAAAATAGCCTCTTCGTTCGCTATAAAAATCTTAGCAGCTTCGTTTACCAAGGTATTTATTGCTAGAGAACGCAAATATGCCAACCTATCAGATGCCCTTGTAAGCTTGTTATATTTCTCTACAATAAGCGTATCTTTTACCAGTTTCATAAGGTATTCCAATGCAAATTCTTCTGGAATCCAGCCAAGATTTATACCATCTTCAAAGTCGATAATAGTATAGCATATATCATCTGCTGCTTCTACTAAAAAAGCTAGTGGATGTCGGCGGTATCGCACTACACCGTCGGTTTCCACAAAAGACAACTCCAACTCTCTAGCTACTTCATGAAAAAACGCTTTGTCCGATTGAAAGACGTCAAATTTTTTATCATTAGCAGCTGTTGTAGGTTTTTTTGGCAACGATTCTTTCGGATATTTCATAAATGCTCCCAATGTAGCATAGGAAAGTCTTAGTCCGCCTTGCATTCCATCTCTAGATTCATTTAGCATTTTAAAACCTTGAGCATTTCCTTCAAAGTCGATTAAATCTTGATATTCTGCTGGCGATAATTGATCTTGGAATCGTTTTCCTCTTCCGTGTGAGAAATAGCGACCAATAGCTTTCTCTCCACTATGACCAAAAGGCGGATTCCCAATGTCGTGTGCCAAAGCGGCGGAGGCTACAATAGCTCCGAAGTCATTAAATTCATAACCAAGCACTTTATAAAGCTCTGGTCGTTTTTCTATAATAGCTTGTCCTACCAATCTACCTATAGATCGGCCTACCACCGATACTTCCATACTATGGGTAAGTCGTGTGTGCACGAAAGAGGTTTTAGACAACGGAATTACTTGTGTCTTATCTTGTAAACTTCGAAATGCAGAGGAGAATACTATCCGATCGTAATCTACTTCAAACCCCAGTCGAGTAGGTTGTTGCTCTATACGTAATCGTGGCTTTGTATCTCCTTGACGGCGCAAAGAGAGCAGGTTTTCCCATTCCATCATAATATGCTAAATTTGAATAGGCAAGATACTTATTTTATATTCGATTTATAAAAGTAGATAAGAGGATAAAATAAAATACTCTCTCTTTTATAGATGAAAATTGAATAAAAACGCATTGTTAAGAATTTGGTAACATTAGTAGTGGTATTAATTCCGATATTTGCGCTAATTAATATAATCAGATACATGGATAATATTTATTTATTAATGCTAGCAGCATTAATAATTTTGGCTGTTGCCGACTTGGTAGTTGGAGTTAGTAATGATGCGGTGAATTTTTTAAACTCTGCAATAGGTTCTAAAGCACTTTCCTTTAAAACTATATTAATCGTTGCTAGTTTGGGTGTGTTTGTTGGTGCGGTTACCTCTAGCGGGATGATGGAGATTGCTAGGTCAGGTATTTTTGTACCCGAAAAATTCTATTTTAGCGACATCATGATTATCTTCTTGTCGGTCATGATAGTAGATATTCTCCTTCTCGACTTCTTTAATACCCTTGGACTCCCTACCTCTACTACAGTCTCTATTGTATTCGAGCTTTTGGGAGCAGCAGTTATGATGTCTTTTATAAAGGTAGCTGCAAACGGCGACCCAGTTATTGCTGTTTGGGATTATATCAACACTTCCAAAGCAACAGAAGTTATATCTGGAATTTTTCTATCCATCTTCATAGCTTTTAGTATAGGTGCACTAGTACAGTTTTTGTCCCGATTGGTTTTTACTTTCCATTATCAGAAAAAAATGCGGGCTTTTGGGGCTATATTTGGTGGAGTCACCCTGACTACTTTGGGATATTTTATTGTAATTAAAGGATTAAAATCCACTCCCTATTATACAGGGATTGCCGACATATTGGAAAACAATGGTTTATTGGCATTACTGATAAGCTTTGTAGTATTGGTTATTCTCTCTCAGTTATTTATGACCATTTTCAAACGTAGTATTCTAATTGTTGTTATTGCTGTAGGTACTTTTGGTTTGGCTCTAGCATTTGCAGGAAACGATTTAGTGAACTTTATTGGGGTACCTCTTGCAGCATTATCAGCATACGAAGCTTGGAGTGTATCGGGAGTGGCCGCCGACGTATTCACAATGGAAGTATTGCAAGAAGAAGTAACCGCACATCCTACTTACTTATTTCTAGCTGGTGGAATTATGGTATTGACCCTTTGGTTCTCAAAGAAATCGATGACTGTAACTCAAACCGAACTTGATCTCTCAAGCCAAGGCAGTGCAGAAGAAAAATTTAAACCAAACTTTTTATCCCGCCAAATCGTTAGTATGAGTACTAGTATTGCCGATGGTGTAAATTATATTCTACCTAAAAAAACTAGAAAATATATCGATAGTAGATTTGTTCAACCGGATCCAAATCTCTTGTATGAGAAATCTGCTGAAAAGCCAGCATTTGACATGATTCGCGCATCGATAAACCTAAGTGTTGCGGGAATTTTAATCTCAATTGCTACTTCCTATAAGCTACCTCTCTCCACTACCTACGTTACATTTATGGTAGCGATGGGTACTTCCTTGGCAGATCGTGCTTGGGGCCGAGATGATGCGGTATATAGAATAGCTGGGGTTCTTAAAGTAATAGCAGGCTGGTTTGTAACCGCAATTATCGCATTTACAGCAGCAGCTATATGTGCTTATCTAATTTATATTGGAGGAGAAGTAATGGTTGCTATTCTACTATTAATGGTAGTATTGCTACTAACCAGAAGCTACTTATCGCATAAGAAGAAAACAGAGCCAATTACTAGCTCAAAACTCAAGAAAACTGAAAGCAAAACCGTACAGGGGATCATTGAAGAGAGTGCAGATAATATTGTAAATGTAGTAAGCCGATCTGAAAAAATCTATAGAGATACGCTACGAGGCCTAGTCAAGCAAGACAAGACAAAACTTAAGAAAAGCAGGAAAGGGGTGAAAAAACTGAACGGAGAGGTAGATGAGCTTCGGGATAACATTTTCTACTTTATTAAGAATCTGGACGAAACCAGTGTCCGTGGAAGCAACTTCTATATCATTATCCTAGGTTGCCTTACAGACATTGCTAACTCGCTAAACAATATTGCAAGAGACAGCTATAAGTATGTAAACAACAATCACAAAGCACTGCGATTCAATCAAATAAAGGATCTACAGGAAATAAACCAAGCAGTTAAAACGATGCTAGACGAGATTCATCTGATATTCACTGCACGGGAATTCGATAAAATCGATAGGATACTGGAACAAGAAACAGCCCTATTAAATAAGATCTCTGAAAAGATTGCCAAGCAGATTTCACGAACTCGAAAAGAGGAATCTAGTCCAAGAAATACCACTTTGTATTTCAGTATCTTGCTAGAATCTAAAGATCTTGTAAAAGCGTATATCAGCTTGCTAGAAGAGTATCATACCAGTTATAGAAAGAAGCCTTAAAAAACACTTCTTAACAAGAAAAAGCTCGGGCGTTACAAATTTGTAACGCCCGAGCTTTTTTATATAAGTTATATAATTCTATTTATGCTCTGCAGCTACTTTCTCTAACTCTGCATACCAAGCTTCGCCATATTTTCGGACCAATGCTTCTTTAAGAAACTTATATACCGGCACCTGAAGCGATGCTCCTAATGTACAAGCCGGATCGCAAACATCCCATTTATGATAGTTTACCGAAGAAAAAGAAGAATATTCTTTAATCCTCGCTGGGTATAAATGACAAGAAATAGGCTTTTTAAAGTCTATAACCCCTGCGTTATAAGCATCTTCTATCCCACAGCTAGCAATACCCGTATCGGTAAAAGTAACATACGCACAATCGCGTCCATTGATAAGCGGCGTTTCTATTTCGCCCCAATCACTCACTACAGAAGTCCCTTGAGACTCTATAACTGCAATTCCTTCGGGACGCAGAAAAGGCTTAACCTTCTCGTAAATATCTTCCAGAATTTGCACTTCCTCTTTTTCTACA
>Ga0209075_1004291_pt1 | contig 11489 bp, 11 predicted proteins | sample Stecom2011_FD_187523 | JGI IMG/M metagenome (GOLD analysis project Ga0209075, IMG submission 187523) | Agricultural soil microbial communities from Utah to study Nitrogen management - Steer compost 2011 (SPAdes) (version 2) | ecosystem: Environmental > Terrestrial > Soil > Agricultural land...
TTCTGCAGATCCTGCACTCTTCACAGGGCTGGACTGCGTTGTGGCAGGCGTTTACCCATTATCAGCGCACCGAGACGGGAAAATACGGCTATCCGGCTGAGCTGCGACCGGTGGTTCACCTGTTGAAGTCATATCCAGACGCTACCCAGGCTTCCGCCAGTTTCGAACACTACATTGGCAATATCTGGTTTGGTCGCCAACTGAATGAGCCACACCGGACGCGGTGGTGGACCAAGGAAGCCGTGATCGCCTATCTTAAGAGGGACCGAGACTGGGTGTCGCGGTGGATCGAGAAAGGCCGTCTCAAAACGTATCGACTGCATGATCAAACCCCGGTCTACCGTCGGGACGACGTGTTGGCACTCAAGGAGCGCTTGGACCGATCGCTCAGTTTTAGCGATGTTGCCGAACGGTTGCGGCTGTCGGATCACGTTCTGCTCGATCTGTTACGACATAATTTGATTTCGGCCTGGAGCCGCCCGGATGTGGACCAGGTCCGTGATTGGCGCATTGATCCGGAGGATCTGGAACAATTTCTTCAACGTCTCCGTGCGGCTTCGACGTCCGACCTGTCACCTCCCACCGTCCCTTGGGATGATGCCTTGAAAATGCTGCAGTGGCGTGGATTTTCGTCAGCCGCACTTGTCGAGAAAATGCTGAATGGAGAAGTGACGTTTCGCTTTGGCAGGATCCTGAGTCGAACGGGATTTTGCTCCGGCAGTCTGAGTCGTTTATACAAGGTATCGCCAAGGGGAAAGCTGCTTGTAGAAGGTCAGGTGAATCGACTACTGAAACTAGGTTATCGCGGAGCAGAAGTTCTGGTTGATCGGGGCCTCCTAAGTCGTCGACATGTTGAGGTTGCGGAGTACAAGCCTTATCGGATGTATTTCGATGAGCAGGAGGTGCAGGCCTTCGCGAAAGAGCATTGGCGTCTGGCCGATATTGCACAATGGTCGGGCTGTCGCAAGCATGGTCTTGGTCAGAAGCTGAGGACGCTGGGCATTGAGCCGGTCGTACCGCAACAGGCGTTGGACGGCGTCTACCTGTTCCGTAAAGCCGATGTGCTGACGCTCAAACCCGGGCAGCTACAAGCGCTGGATCTCCCGGACAAGCGTAGCCGACTACTCAAAACCAGTGAGGTTGCGGATCGTCTGTCGCTTTCGGTGCCGACGGTGATCGCCTATACCCGTCGCGGATTGCTGCGCCCCCATCTGGGTAAGGGCGCCCAACCGGGGAAAGGCCCCCGATATACGGAGCATGAGCTTAAACTGTTCCAGCAGCGCTTTGCCGGTGAGGAGCGGCTATGGGACGCTCTAGAGGTTGCGGAATACTTGGGCTGTGACCGTTCTACGGTGCTTAAACAGTGGATGGCGCAGGGGTATCTCATGGCGACGAAACAGGTGGAGGGAATTGGCTACCTATTTCGCAGCCGCAGCGTGAGACGGTTGAAGCAATATCTAGCCAATACGCTGACGGGACCAGAACTGGCGGAGCAACTGGGAGTGCATCGCAATCGTGTGTTTAAGTGGATGCAGGCGGGCATCATCACTCCGACGCCGTATCCGGGGGCTACCGAGCCGAAGATATACCGATACCACCGCAACCTCCTGCCGGTTCTCGTCCAAAGACTTGGAACTCGCTCTGACTAGGAGGGGTTGCCAAAAAAGTAGGGGGGCGGTGGAGTTGCGGTTGAGCTTTTAGTTACCTGCGCTCCACGCGGCAAGCAAAGTCGCAACAGCCTCCAGACTATGGATTGATTCGTTGCCCATGACCTCTAACGCTGTCAGTCCATTGAACAGCTCGTGGCTGTTTGGCGATCGTAGCCAATTTCTCACCAAGGCTTCATCGCTATACAAAATGCTCAACGAGCGGTCGATGGACTCGATGAGCACCAGGCGTCTTTGAGTATCTGGAAGCTTGTTTAACTGATCTGCCATGACAGGGAGTGTATTGGCTGCTTCGGAACCAGGCAGACCAAGTATCGAGGCCTGCTCGCTGGATGATAATTGCCAGCGGTTGAAGATTGCCAAGATATCTGACAGCTGAGGGGCGGCGTTTGAATCCTTGGGCATGGCAAGTTCCAGGCTGATGAGCGTGATCTGCTTAGGTTGTCCCATTTTGCCAGAAGCTGGGTAGGTTCACCTAAAACAGGCAGCCCTCATCGTCCGTTCATCCTGCTCAGAAACCGGATCACACCTTCGAGGAGGCAGGAACCGGCGACCTGTGCAGCAAGGAAACTCACTGAGAGGTGTGTAGGCAACTGGTGGCGATTCAAAGGTCAATGTCGATCTAGGTCAAACAGATGCTGCGATGGCTGTCGCGCTTCAGTCTCAAGTAACCCGCTCACAGCAGCCTTTCCATCTTCCACGAGTCGTCCGGTCAGCAAAAACGCGTCGTCACAGCCAACTCTTCAGCTCCAGAACTCAGCAGAATGGGGCCCTGAGGAAAAAGTAGTAATTCCTGAAGCGCTTTCCGACACATCTGCGGATTCCGTATCTATCCAGCAGGCACACAGGGCATAGCCGTCTACAATCGTGGGCGGGCCTGCACGATGAGATACGAGTCCACATTTTTTTAGAAGACGCTCTACTCCAACTGGCGACACGGTAACTACACGTTTAGCCCCTAGTCTTTCAGCGCACGCTACAGCTTGTCTTAGGAGTTCAACAGCGATGGGAGATGACAACTGACCAGAAGGTGGGCGAGTAGGCGAACCCAAATCCACCGCTGCAAAGCGGGATAGCTCCCAAACTTCAGGTGAAGCCGGTGGTTCGAGCCCGTTTAAGAGAGCTGGAAAGACCTCGCCAAGCAAATAAGGTTTTTCAGTAGGCAAAAGGCGAGCGCAGCCGATCACATTTCCTTTGTCACTGACCGCTATAACGTAGACTGTATCAGGACGATCAAATTGATCTTGCTCTATCCCTTCTGGTGTTTCCAGCTCCCAACCAAGCAACTTGACAAATACACTGTAACGGTAGGCAGCAAGCTGGCCACTCAAACCTGGCGGCAGACGATCGAGTACTCCTGAATATATACGCATCCTTTCTCACCTAAACAAAGTGTCTATGTGAATGATATTTAAATGGATTTTGTATATTTGTATAACTGTCAGCGTTTACAGCTTGCGCAATGCGCAAAAGACGTCTCTAGTAACGTTGAGTGTTGAGTTCATTTGCCAACTGCGGGTTGCGCTGAGGCTCAACAGTGGTTGAAGCCTATCGCAACTTCAGTCGCTGCTTGCCACTCTGTTCGATCAATTAATTTGGCAATATGCTGGTTGGACTGTTCTTGTCCAACATCCTTAAAGCTCTTGTCTACAATCATTAAATTGGTTCGGGGTTCAGCCAGGCGGCTAAGATTTGCCCTTCCTATGGAAGTTTGAACCTCCCAGTCCCACCCGACCGAAATAACAGGTGTAGATTGGCTCACCCACTCGGTGTAGCCGGTGATTCCGCTGGCTACAGCTCCTGTGAACTGAGCGTCCTCAGTAGATTCATCAATAGCTGAGAATAGATGTTCAAGCTGTATAAGATACAGCTTGCTAAGCGTTACTCTTATAAAGCCATCTGCGGAAACTGTGACGAGTCTATTCAACTGAAATGGGTCTTGATCTGACTTATTTACCATAGATACGCTCAATCTCTTTGATGTTGATGAGTCAACTCATCCCGTAGTGCAAATGAAACATGCAGTTATTAAGTTCGTTTAGTGAGGGAAGTCTAAAACGTACAGCTGCCAAGTGAAGGAAATAGTGCTAATATTCTAATATAAAAGGAGTTTCAGCCAATCTACACGCTGTAACACAGCCAGCGAAGATAGGGATATTTCAATGGATCACTGGCAAGAAGATCTTTTCAACTCTCTGATTTATCTGGAATGTGAGCAAAAAATCTATACGTCTGTTCTTTCTCTTGCTCAAAGCTTGGGTTTTGAATACTGCGCTTATGGATTAAGAATGCCCATTCCAATAACACAACCCAAGATTACAATGTTCAACAACTATCCTGCTAATTGGAACAGTCACTATCACGAAAGTGGCTACTTGGAAATCGATCCAACCATTAAGCACGGCCTACTTTCATCCCTTCCAATCCTTTGGACCGACGCTACGTTTGCATCTGCACAACAGCTTTGGCAAAGCGCCCGTGATATGGGGCTAAAATTTGGCTGGGCCCAAGCGAGTCGAGATGCAAATGGTACCGCAGGACTTCTGACCGTAGCACGAACGCATGAAGATATAACAGCAGTCGAGTTAAATGAAAAACAAGCACGGTTGCACTGGCTTTCGCAAGCAGCACATGTGGCCATTTCTCGTGTGTTGGCGCCCAAGCTCAGTCCAGAGGTTGATGCCGTATTATCTCCTCGTGAAATAGAGGTTCTCCGCTGGGCGGCTGCGGGTAAAACGTCTGGAGAAACCTCTGAAATTCTTGGAATTTCAGAGAGAACTGTCGTATTCCATATCAACAATGTGCTTGCAAAGCTCAACTGTACAAACAAAACAGCAGCTGCCGTTAAGGCAGTTAGCCTTGGCATGCTAAACTAATCTAGCGCAACGAATAGAATACGTTCTGTTGCGCCAAATTGGATCTTCCCTTGCGCCAGATAATGTTGGACCTGTCTTTATTGACAGCCTATAGTCAACGCGAGAACACTCAAACATTGAGCTGCGGCTGAGCCAGAGCCGATGATCGGCCTGGATAGCCAGGTCAAAATCTGGCTTTGTACGAACCAGGTATTGATGATATGCATTCATGATGCCCTGGAACGAGATTTCCAAAACCTTGGGTTAGATGCTCAACCGCCAGCCATATTCAGCGATCGAATAGCGGTTAAAAATGCATTTCGATCGACCTTCTCCCCCGCAATAAAAAGCCGATAGTTTTCGTGTGGCCGTACTTGTCCATTTCCCAAAAACATGCTGGGAACGGCTTCGTACCCCATTTTTCCCGACGAAAATAAATTGCTTGTTGCGATAATCCCTGTGTTCAAATTCCTGCACACATTTCTTTCCAACCAAATTCGTTGCATCTGTTTGAGTTGAGTTCACGGCAGTCAGCGTCGCTGCTTTTCGCACTTTTACAGAAGTGCTTCAACTGTCTGATCTGTCAGTTGTCGGGATACCAGCAAGTCCTAACATGGACGCTGTAATCCCGCAAAGTAAGGATGCATAAAATGCAGCAGCCCCTGATGAAAGATTCTGAAAAACTCATTGTGGAAGGTCCAGAAGAGTTCGAAAAAATGCCTGATGAATATAAGGATTTAGTTATTCGTCAAATGCTTGTACACACAGAAGGCGAAATCTCTGGAGCCGATGATTACATAGAAATTCTTTATCCGATGGCGCCAAACGCATACGAAAAGAAGATTTGCTGTGAGCGTGCAGCTGAAGAAGTTGACCACTACATAAGAGGAGCAAAGGTTCTTGCTGATATCGGCGTGGATGCTGGTTTCATGCTTGAGCAGTCGCTACAAGAACGCAACCTCTACGGAACCGAAGCGGTCAAGAATATCGAGAGCTGGGCAGCTCGTGCGCTATTCTCGTTTCTAGGAGAGGCGGCAGTATTGGAGCAGCTGAAGGAAATGCGAGAGAGCAGCTATAAGCCGATCGCAGATATGTGCGAGCCAGTAATCAAAGAAGAGCTAGTTCACGTTGCGCATGGCTACCGCATTACCCGTGAATACTGCCGAAGCGACAGTGGGCGGGAAGAAATTCAAAACGCACTTTACCGCTGGTGGCCGGTAACACTGGATGTCTTCGGTAAGAGTAATTCGAAACGGTCTGTCCAGTACGTCGCTTGGGGGCTCAGAAAATACAGCAACGAGGAAGCAAGACAGAGATTTACTGCTTTGACCACTCCAAAGCTTGAAGAATTGGGTTTGGTTGTACCTCCAAACGATATCAACCGGAAGTTCCTTTAAACCGAGCAGTCCGTCCTACAAGGGAGGTCGAGATGGAACCTAATCTCATTGAAAGCGTATTCCAGAATGACGTTAGCTTGTATCACCGCTTTAAAGCAGTGAAAAGCTTTGGACGAACAGTCAGAACGAGCGAATATCATGTTACTAATGCCTGTAACATAAGATGTAAAGGTTGCTGGTTTTTCGAGAACGAGTTTGAGAAAAAAAGTAAAGAAAACAAGTCGCAAGATGATCTGGATGCCTTCGTTAGATCGGAGGTAGCCCGAGGCATTAATTCTGCACTACTGATTGGCGGAGAGCCAACGTTGTTTGTGAGACGCATTCAGACGTATGTCGAACACATGAAGTATGTGTCTGTCTCTACAAATGGCCTGGCTCCACTTCCTTACGCCGGTTTTGAAAACGTACAAGTTTTCATTTCTTTGTTTGGGGGTGGATCTCTAGACGATGAGCTGCGAGCGATAAAGCCTGGTGGTGGGCGCTTTACCGGGCTTTTTGATCAAGCGCTTAAGCACTATCGCTATGATGAGCGCGCTACCTTCGTCTATGCGATAACTGAAGCTGGCATTGAGCATATTGAGGAAACCGTTCGAAAGATAAAGGATAACGGCAATAAGGTCTCGTTTAACTTTTACAGTCATTATGATCAGGATGATCCGCTAAAGATGGAATATGAGGAGCGGCTGCTCGCTGAAGCTCTTAGAGTCAAGGAGAATTATCCTGCCACGGTACTGAGCACTCCTTATTACATTAGGGCTATCATCACAGGAAAGTCTCACTGGGATAGCTTCTCTTACGAGAATTGCCCTAGCATCAGTGTCGATCACCCCGCGCATGAGGATCGATTGAGAAACGGGAATCGAGCCCTGCCTTTATTCAACACGTATGCGCCAGATTTGAAAACGGTTAATTTTTGTTGCACCTCTGGGAGTTGTGGCGACTGCCGTGACAGCCAAGCGCTGTATAGCTGGCTCCTCGTTTCATCACAGCACTTCATGGATACGTATGAGAACGCGAAAGCATGGGTGGAGCTTGCTGAAAGCTATTGGCAGCAACATGTATGGTCGCCTTTCCGGGTCGAGCCCAAGCGGCTGCTTGTGAGTGCTTAGAAGAGGGCTCAGTTTGTGTCGACGATCCAGTCTTTGGTGGCAGAGTTTTCAAACAAGGCGATTCCATTTCCTCAGGATGCTGGCACTAAGCAGAATCTTGTAAATTTTTTCAATGGCCTCGCGTCTTTTAGACACATGGGGTACCAAGTGGAAAACGTGCTTGGATGTATTACTAAGGTCAGTATTCCTGAAGTCAGGGAGCATCATTTGGGAGGTAGAGCTGAAAGAGCTATAAACGGAGCGGTAATCAGTGGCATTTTAGATTGCGCGATGTCCGTTGCGAGCTTTCAGCATCACTCAGACAAAGTATGCGGAACCGTATCTCTCACAGTGTCCAATCTGAGGCCAATCTATGACGACTGCTTAGTTGCATATGGGAGCGTAATCAAACGATCTAGATCAATGCTATTTGGCGAGGCGATGATCCTGGATAAGGATGGCAGACTGTGTGCTGACTGCAAGGGAATAGTAGCTGTTGCGAGCGAGGCTTTGAGAAGTAACTCCTGCTACTAAACTAAGTCTTGCAGGCGGGGGTGTGTTCCCCGCCTGCTTTTAATGCCCTACAGGCAGCTCTTGATAAGGCACCCTAGCCGCGTTATACCATTCTCAATGGATTCACCACCGACACAGGAAAAATTCAAACGGAAGGTGTTTGTGTGGACTTTGTTGATGTAGAAGGGGTCTCCTGGCACGAATGCCACTTTCTCGTGAATTGCACGATTGAACAGATCAACGGACGACAGGCTTTCGGGAAGTGTCGCCCATAGAAACATGCCGCCTTCAGGGTCAGTGACCTCAACCGCCGAGGGAAAGTGGCAGCTAATGCTTGCCATCATGAGTTTCTTCTGATCACCATAAAACTTTGAGATTTTATCAATTTGAGCTTTGATGTCACTTGTACTCAGGTATCTGTGCAGGATGTGCTGAACAAAGCCGTTCGTGTGCAGGTCTGCCGCCTGTTTTGCTATGATCAGCTTTTCCATGAGCCAGTCAGGCGCAACAATCCAGCCGAGTCTAAAAGATGGAGCGACTGTCTTTGAATACGATCCTAAAAGCACGGTATTTTTAGGTGCGAGTTTATAAAAAGAGGGCTTCTCTTCTCCAGAAAATCGCAGCTCTCCATAAGGATCGTCTTCCACCAGGAGACATTGAGTGCCTCTTAATAATTCGGCCACAGCGCTGCGATTTTCAGCACTATACGAAATACCCGACGGGTTTTGGAAGTTGGGTACGGCATAAACAAGCTTGGGCACTCTCTGTTCGAGTGTCGTGGCCAGAATCTCTATGTCCATGCCCGCAGGGTGAACTGGAACCGGGATAAACCTGGATGAGTAGAGGGACAGTGCCTGTATAGCACCTAAGTATCCTGGCTCTTCCACAACAATCGCGTCATTTTGATTAACTAGAACTTTGCCAAGCAAGTCCAGTCCCTGTTGGGAACCATTTGTGATCAGAATATTTTCAGGAGGAACATTCAAGCCCTGCCTTCTTGCGTAGCTTGCGGATATGAGCTGGCGCAACGGGAGGTAACCTTCCGAATTACTATATTGAAGGATCTCTGTGCCATGATCTGCAAACACGTCTTTCGTCGCTTGTTCGATCTGTTTCAGCGGAAAGAGTTGCTCATTCGGAAGCCCCCCTGCAAAGGAAATAATCGAAGGGTCACGAGCAACTTTTAAAATTTCTCTGATAAAGGACCTTGGAACGTGTTTAATTCTATCTGAGAGTATCCCTGACGTTTCTTTCATATCCCACGCTCGCCTAAATCATGAGGAATAATTGAATATTTTTCGTTCTTATAGATTACACGGCTCAAGGCCATGCAAGCTACTACACTGAGTTGGAAAAAGCATGCTTAGACAGGAGTGGATCGAAGAAGACCTAAGGAAGAGACCGTACCTGTCGGGTTCGAGAGCCATCTTTGAGTGGCCATGAGTTTTCGCAAGGACGCATTAAGGATTCTTTCGGAAACGAGTAGTGTTGTCTGCTGTCAGATCTGGCAGTTTGTGTTCCTGCCTTTTTATGCTAAGTACAGCCAATAATACTGTGTAGGCTGTAGTGGTCAAGTGTTTCAGGCCACCTGTAGTGTCGATGCGGATGGTAATGACTTAAGTCAGGTGGCACCGCCTGGTGAATTTGTTTTCGAGATGGGAACCGGTCGGCACATTCATGTTGAAGTGATCACACCTGAGAATGTTGTTATCAATCTTGATTTGGAAGGTGACGGTGTGATTAATGATAGCACCACTACTACATGGACTGAATTTGAAAAGGCTATGTTTGGATTGCTTTCCCCACCCTCCACAAATTAGTTGAGTTCTGACGGTTGCAGCCTGGCTTTCGTTCTCCAAATGTTCAGGAAGTCAGGCGCAAAATCAAGAAACCCGTCATTTGTAAGCCTCCTGAAACGCACTAATGATTTAGACACGTCCCAGCCGTTGGTAGCGGTTCTCGTGCTCTACCGGCGGCAGTAATTCTTGGAACGCTTGCTTCGCAGCCCAAGCAAAATCTTGGGCAATGAACGCCGCGATAATTTGATGGCAATCCCCACCTGAGATAATCTTACGAGCAATCTCCTTTTGATATGCTTCTTAACTGATGAGCACATGTGTCGGCAATGTAGATCGTTCATTCGAAGCACTTTAGATGAGGGAGCTAAGTAGTCGTACAGAAGTCCTACCCTAGAATGAAGGAGATGTATTACTGCTGCAACAGGGACTATCGCCATGAAATTCGTCACCCCGATCTCCGATGCCGAACTCGCCACCCTGATGTGCGCGTATCACGATGGGCCGCAGCCGGCCTTTCGGCAGCGCGCACATGCAATCATGCTTAGCCAGAAGAGGTACAGCATCAAGCAGATCAGCGATATTCTGGAGGTCTATCGGGAAACGGTTTCAAACTGGATTGACGCCTGGGAGCAGGAAGGCCTGTGCGGTCTGCGGGACAAGGCCCGCTCCGGCAGACCCCTGATCTACAGTGGTGAAGAGCAGAAGCGGCTAAGGGAGCTGGTGGACCAGCAGCCCCATCAACTGAAAGCGGCGCAGTCGAAACTGGAACAGGAAACGGGCAAGACATCCTGCACCATGACGCTGAAGCGGAGTTTAAAAAAAATGGGGGTACAGTTTTAAGCGGGCGCGTCATTCGCTTGCGCAGCGCCGTGACGAGACGGCGTTTCGAAACACGCAAGGCCTGTTGAATGAGTTGCAGGCGTGGGAAGCGAGGGGCGATATCGACCTGTATTACTTTGATGAAACCGGTTTCTCCCAAAACTCCGAGCTGCCCTACGCCTGGAGCCTGATTGGACACCCCGTGAAGCTTCCGGCGTTTTCTCACAGCAGGCGTCTTAATGTCCTGGGGTTTCTGAGCCGGCAAGGTCAACTGATCCATCATTCGACGACCGGCAAGGTCACAACGGATGTTGTGCTGGAGGCATTTGACCGACTCCTCGCGGAGAAGCCGAAAGACCGGTTTGCCGTGGTGGTGCTGGACAATGCCCGCATTCACCACGCCAGGAAATTGCAGCAACAGCGGGCGCAATGGCGGGATCGGGGAGTTTACCTGGTCTTCTTGCCGACCTATTCGCCAGAACTCAACCTGATCGAGGCGCTCTGGCGCAAGGTGAAGTATGAGTGGCTTCCCTTGGATGCGTATCAGAGCTTTAGCCGACTCTGCGATCAGGTCCGGCAGGTATTGTCAGGCTATGGAACAAAATATCGAAATATTTATGTTTAGGCACTTAGATGATGAATACTCTCAGTAGGGTCATACAGGGAGTAGTCATTATGAACGAGGAGATACGGCCTGACCCGCTGCAATAACAAGAGCAGCTTGATTCTGGGATTGGAATTTCTTAACGAGGTCGCGACGAAGCTGAGCAGAATCAACGTTGCCGGCAATGATGTCCCTCATCGTCTGTTCATCCTGCTCGGAAACCGGAATACCTTCGAGGCGACAGGAACCGGCGACCTGTGCAGCAAGGAAACTCACTGAAAAGTGTGGAGAGCGCATAAATCATCCCATGGGCGAATGCCTTCCATAATAGGGCGCAGACTCTGCTCAAGCAATTGGCACTGCTTTTGGGGCAGGATGCGAGAGCCAGCCGCAGAGGACTTGGACAAGGCTTGTAAAACAGAGGGTTAAAGCTGCTCTAAATGCTAATGCCAGCTTTTGAGTCAGGTGGTCAGCTGTAGTGCCAGCATATGGGCAAAAAGTGTGACAGCATATGGATTAGCCTGACTGAAGAATCATAGACTTAACGGATCGTTTAGTGTCACCTTATGGGTGAACCTACACTAGTTGTAGGTTCACCCATAAGGTGACATTTTTAGCCCATAAGGTGTCACCGTTTAGCCCATAAGTTGTCACGAATGAGAAGTGAGCTCGGAGAAAAGCCGGGCTCTGTGGCTAAGGCCAGTTAGTTACGCTAACTGGCATTTTGATAGGTTCATTGCACTTTAC
>Ga0209075_1004292_pt1 | contig 11487 bp, 10 predicted proteins | sample Stecom2011_FD_187523 | JGI IMG/M metagenome (GOLD analysis project Ga0209075, IMG submission 187523) | Agricultural soil microbial communities from Utah to study Nitrogen management - Steer compost 2011 (SPAdes) (version 2) | ecosystem: Environmental > Terrestrial > Soil > Agricultural land...
AAAAAAGCAGCACCTAAAAAAGCCGCAGCCAAAAAGCCCGCAGTAAAAAAAGCTCCTGCAGCGAAAGTAGCGAAAGCCGCTGACAGAAGCGATCTTACCTTGGTTAAAGGTATTGGGCCTGCAACGGCCAAAAAGATGAAAGAGGCTGGCATAACCTCCATCGACCAGATTGCCAATCCATCGGCAGATGATACGGATAAGCTGAAGGCTTTCTCCAGCATCAAGGGGTTCGACCAACTGGCGGCCGAAGCCAAGAAAATTAACTGATGCGAACGCCTGACCAGCCTGTATTACGGGACATAGTTCTGATTGGCGGCGGGCACAGCCACGTCGGGGTACTCAAACGGTTTGCAATGAAACCCGTTCCCGGCGTGCGCTTGACCCTTATTTGCCGTGATACTCACACCCCCTACTCCGGAATGCTGCCAGGTTATGTGGCTGGGCATTACAGCTACGATGATGTGCACATCGACCTGAGCCGGTTGGCAGAATTTGCTGGCGCACGTTTTTATCGCTCCGAAGCCATAGGCATAGATCGCAATCGCAAGCGTGTGATCTGCAAAGGCCGTCCGGATGTGCCTTACGACATACTCTCGATCAATATAGGCTCTTCTCCCAGAGTGAATGAGGTTGAAGGCGCTTCTGAATTTGCAGTGCCTGTAAAACCTATCACCGGATTTAATAATCGATGGCTTGCCCTGCTCTCCCGTATCGAGAATCACCAAGGGCCCTTAACCGTTGGTGTTGTAGGCGCAGGTGCAGGAGGCGTAGAACTCACTCTCGCCATGCAATACCGGCTCAAGAACGAACTGGAAAAACGTGGACGGGATTCTGATCAGCTGCACTTTCATCTGTTTGATGCAGCCAAGGAAATTCTTCCGACCCATAACGCCAAAGTTCGTGAGATTTTCCGAAAGACACTCTCTGATCGTGGCGTAAAACTCCACCTTGGGTCCCCGGTAGAAAAGGTTAGCGACAGGTTGTTGCGCACTGCCTCTGGCAAAACCCAGCAGGCCGATGAAGTTCTTTGGGTGACCAGAGCAGGCGGACCAGCCTGGCTTCAAGAAACCGGCCTGGCGCTGGACGACGGCCTGTTCCTGCGAGTGCGAGACACCTTGCAGGTTGAGAACGACGACAGCATTTTTGCCGCCGGTGATATCGCTAACGTGGTTAACCATCCCCGCGAGAAAGCGGGGGTGTTTGCTGTGCGTCAAGGCCCCCCTCTGGCTGACAACCTTAAACGCATGGCATTGGGCAAGGCCCCCAAAGATTTCCATCCCCAGAAAAAATGGTTGGCGTTGATCAGCACCGGTGACAAGTATGCGGTAGCTTCCCGTGGTGATATGCAGTTCGATGGCGCCCTGGTGTGGCGCTGGAAAGACTGGATCGACCGCCGATTCATGAAAAAATTCACCGATCTTCCTGCCATGGAAGAATCTGGCGCCCTGCCCGATACAGCAGCAGCCCAGAATCCTGAGGAAGCATCCCAGGCCATCTCTGCAGTTGCTATGCGCTGCGGTGGGTGCGGTGCCAAAGTTGGCAGTACGGTGCTTTCCCGTGCACTGGGTGAGCTTCGGCCCATTGATCGGGACGATATTATTATCGGCCTGCATGCGCCCGATGACGCAGCCGTGCTGAGAGTCCCGCCAGGAAAAGCGGTGGTGCATACCGTCGACTTTTTCAGAGCATTTATTGACGACCCTTACACATTTGGCCGCGTTGCAGCCAACCATGCCTTGGGCGATGTATTTGCTATGGGCGCTGAAGCCCAGAGTGCCACCGCTGTGGCTACGGTGCCTTATGGTATTGAATCCAAAGTGGAGGACGTTGTTTTCCAGATGATGTCTGGCGCCGTAGATGTGTTGAATGAAGCCGGTTGTGCTTTGGTGGGTGGTCATACTGGTGAAGGCCAGGAGCTTGCTCTGGGTTTTGCAGTTAATGGCTTGATAGATCCCGATGAAGTGATGAGTAAAGGCGGCTTGCGAGCTGGTGATGTACTCATTCTCACCAAGCCGATTGGCACTGGAACGCTATTCGCCGCTCACGCCCGCTTGGCGGCCAAAGGACGATGGATAGATTCGGCCCTCGCCTCCATGGTGCAGTCCAACAAGGCGGCGGCAGACTGCCTGCGTCGTTCAGGTTCAAAAGCCTGTACCGATGTGACCGGTTTCGGATTGTTGGGTCACTTGGTTGAAATGACACGGCCATCGAGTGTGGATGCAGAGCTGGACCTATCTGCGATACCCATCCTGCCCGGAGCGGAAGAAACAGCTGCAGCAGGCATTCTCAGCTCTCTTCAACCGGCCAACATACGCTTGCGTCGTGGTATTCGGGATCAGGAAAAATGGGTGAATCACCCACGCTATCCGCTGATTTTTGATCCGCAGACTGCGGGCGGCTTGTTGGCGAGTATTGCGGCTGATAAGGCAGAAGAGTGTGTTCGAGAGCTGAAAGCCCTGGGCTATCCGCACACAGCCATTATCGGTCGGGTTACTCCACAAGATGAAAGTGGATCAATCGAGCCAATTACCTTAAAGGAATGAACTCAGGGTTGATTCCTGGAACAGCGCTGCACGGCAAGTAAAAGCGCCTGCTCCAGGGATTCCTGCTCTTTTTCTGGTGTGAACTTGCCAGCCAGCTGGCTCACCTGCTCTCGTAACTGAACCAAAAATGCTGAATCCGTCTCAGCCCGCGTGAGCACAGCAGCCAGCGCAGACGTATCGCCTACCGGGTAGTACCCGCCATAATCCTTACCAAGCAACCCGATATTACCGGAAATATCGGAGGCTACTACCGGTAAGCCGGCACGGCAGGCCTCTGAGACCACATTAGCGCCACCCTCCATGACGGAGCTTATTACCAACAACTGGCTAGTGGCCATCAGCTGCAAAACATCGGCTTTCTCAAGCTCACCAAGCCAGTGGAATCGTGGGTTCTCATCGGCTTCCCGGGTCGCAAGGCCTTCCCAGTGAGCGTCGTGTGCCTTGCCTGCACACAGCACACGAATTCGGGAAGCTGTGGGCATCAACCTTGCCGCCTTGGCTGCTCGCAGTGAGTCCTTTTCAGACCTGAGGTGGCCGATAACACACACATTGAAGTCTGACGTCGCAGAAGCAGCCGCTCCCGGCGCCTCAGGTGGCTTGTCAGCTGACTGGAAAAGCGTGACCAGTTTGTCCCGGAATCTTTCGGGAATATCGTCCCCCACTTGAGCATGCAATCCAATCAGCGCGTCAGCCACCTGCATGGAATAAAGAGTTTGCTCAGGGTATTTATACTGGTGCCGATAGATGTCTGTTCCCGTGAGAGCGACGACCAAAGGTTTACCCGGCCAGGATTCACGAAACAAACGAATGGCATCGTGGCTTCGCCAGGCATGCAGCGCGAGAAATAAATCACAGGCTTCACCCTTGTATTCCGTGATAACGCACACTTGATGCCCTGATTGTTCCAGCAACGCCTGCCAGCGCTCAGCGGTTGCCCTGTTTCCAGCTTTGGAGCCAGGAGCGGCAGGCGTAATGATGATAATATCCATAAGCATCTTTGGTATAAGGGCCCCCTTTCAGAGCCCGGGTGAAACTTTGGTAGACTTACAAGCTATTTCCGGAGAATAGTGCCCGGATATATGACCTGATTAAACCCGTAAACCGTATAGCTGTTCAGGCTTTGCGGCAATCAGAGTATCCTTCACCTGTACTATATCAGTCACATAACCGATCAAGGATTTCAAATGGCTTTGAATCTTATACGGAAGTTAGTGGTATCCAGCTTGTTCTGCGTCACCGCCGTAACCGCATCGGCGGAAACATTTGTATTTACAGCGATCCCTGATGAGGACGAAACCAAACTGGTAGAGCGTTTTCGTGGAGTGGCAGATTACCTCTCCGAGCAACTGGATGTTGATGTACGTTACATTCCAGTGAAATCCTATGCTGCAGCGGTTTCTGCATTCCGTAACAACCAGGTTCAGCTCGCCTGGTTTGGTGGCCTTTCCGGCGTGCAGGCCCGCAGGTTGGTTCCAGGTTCTGAGGCAATCGCTCAAGGTGTTGAAGACGAAGCTTTCGAAACTTATTTTATTGCCAATACCACCACTGCAATTAAGCCGACTGAGAAACTCAGCGATCTGGAAGCTCCAATGAAGGGCAAAACCTTCACCTTCGGATCCAAAGGCTCAACGTCTGGTCGCCTGATGCCAGAGTTCTATGTGCGCGACACCTTTGGTACCAAGCCTGAGGATTTCTTCTCGCGCGTTGGCTTCAGCGGTAATCACACACGCACTCTGCGTTTGGTTGAAGCCGGAACCTACGATATTGGAGCGCTCAACTTCCAGGTTTGGGAGAAAGAGTTGAGTGACGGGAACATTGATACGGATGCCGTTCAGGTTATCTGGAAAACCCCCGCCTACCCCGATTACCAGTGGACTATTCGCGGTGATGTAGATGAGCGTTTTGGCGAAGGCTTCAAGCAGCGCGTTACTGAAGCACTGTTGAACCTCGATAACCCTGAACTGCTGGAAAGCTTCCCACGCTCAGGTTTTATTCCCGCCTCTAACGACGACTATGAGCCGATTCGTAAAACAGCTGAAGAGATTGGAATCCTCGATTGATGTCAGGCTTCGCTTTCTCTGGCCTTACGGCTTCATTCAGCGGCAAGCGGGTTATAGGCCCGCTTTCGCTGCAGGTTAACCCGGGCGAAAAAATCGCGCTCGTGGGTAAAAGCGGCGCTGGTAAATCCACACTCATCCGTTTGATGCACGAACGTGTCAATCGGGAGTCGTCGCTTATCCCCCAAGAGCTGGGTTTGGTGAGTGCTTTGTCAGTATTCCATAACGTATACATGGGGCAACTGGACAAGCACTCAACCTGGTATAACACGATTACACTGGCACGCCCCTTTGCCAAGGACCGCGCTGAGGTGACCACCCTTCTTCAGTCACTTGGAATGACGGAAAAGTTCTGGACACCCACGGCGTCACTGTCAGGCGGGCAAAGACAACGTGTTGCGATTGCCCGCGCTTTATACCGCAAGGCATCCATTCTGCTAGCTGATGAGCCTGTTTCAGCGCTCGATGGGCCCATGGCAAATACGGTAATGACGCTACTTCGGGATCGGTTTTCTACCAGTATTATTGCGCTGCACGACGTTGATCTGGCGCTGGATTACTGCACCAGAATAGTGGGCATTCAGGATGGCCAAATCGCCCTCGATGAACCAAGCGCAAACCTTGTGGCTTCAGACATCATGTCTCTTTACTAGGTAACTCGGCCGTTCCATGTTCTCTTCCCCAACGGTTCGTACCAGTTTTATTTTCCTTGCCATTGCCTTGGTCGGGCTTCTGTTTGCCGATATTGCTATCACAGCATCCAATCCCTGGCGAGATCTGGGCAATTTCTTCCTTGGAATCGTAACGCCCAACTTTTTCAGCAGTGAAGGCCTGATGACCGCCCTGCTTAGAACGGTTGCGTTCGCGTTCGTAGGCGTTGCGCTTGGGGGAGTAGCGGGATTCCTTCTCGCTCTGGCTTACCGATCCCTGCCCGTGCGCATGTTTTGTGCATTTGTTCGCGCAATACACGAGCTGTTCTGGGCGCTGATTTTCCTTCAATTCTTTGGCTTTCATCCCCTAACCGGGGTACTGGCAATTGCCATCCCTTACGCGGGCATTTTTGCCAAGGTGTACTCGGAAATTCTCGAAGAAGCCGATCCGGAGCCCGGTCGGGCGTTGCCACCAGGCACAGGAATCATCTCGGCATTTCTCTACACCCGCATTCCAGACTGCTGGGTGAAAATGCGGACCTATACCGCGTACCGCCTTGAGTGCGGCTTGCGCTCCAGCGCCATCCTGGGCTTTGTTGGTTTGCCAACACTCGGCTTTTACCTGGAGGCATCGTTCTCCCAAGGGCTGTATTCAGACGCCGGCGCCATGCTGATCCTGTTTTACGTGTTGATTGCCACAATGCCCCTTTGGGTGCGTCCAAAGCTGCTGCCCGTGTATATTCTCGGCGCTCCCTTCTTTCTTGGCGAAGGCTTGCCCATTGTGTGGGGTAACGTGCAACGCTTTTTTACTGAAGACATAGTTCCCGCGCCATTGCGTAATGGAGAGGGTCTTGCTGGCCTTGCGCCCTGGCTGAACGACCTGATGATTAACGAGGCTATGCCGGGCATCTGGAACACCATTGTGCTTACCCAGATTGCGCTGGTGGCCACAGGGATTATATCGCTGCTGGCATTCCCGTTAATTTCCAACCACTTTGGCGGGCCCATAAGGCGCAATGCTGGCCATGTTGCATTGGTAATAGCGCGCTCTACGCCGGAATACATTCTGGCTTATATTCTCCTCCAACTCTGGGGGCCGTCGATGTTGCCCGCAGTGGTAGCCCTGGCCTTGCACAACGGCGGTATCATAGGGCACCTGATAGGCCGACAAACCAACACAATCAAACTTCGCCCCGACGCGCCAAACGGAATCAACCGATATGGGTGGGAGTTGGTACCCCGCGTTTATCGCTCATTTCTGGCATTTTTGTTTTATCGCTGGGAAATTATCATGCGGGAGACAGCCATTCTGGGGATTCTCGGCATCTACACCCTTGGGTTCTATGTAGACAGCGCCATACAGAATATCCGGTTTGACCGTGCCATGGTGCTAATCCTGATCACAGCCCTGCTGAACATAGGTGTTGATACGCTTGGGCGCTATATTCGTCGCAAGCTGGCCCTCAAAACCATGCCAACCTGCTAAGTCTCGGTGCTGAATACTCAGGGCCTACCCGTTTACCGCTTACACTCTATGTGGCCAGACACCATGTCGGAACCGCCAGAGACACTGCCCAGAATGTCAGATTTAGCAAAGATACCCGAGCGGTGTAGCAAGGAAATGCCCACGTAACAGTTCCTAACGGCTTTGTTTTCAGTCATCAGGCGCAGTGGCACATCAATTTGCCCTTCAAGGTAGTTGAGAAAGTGAGAGGTGTTTCGCTCCCGCTCCGCTTGTTTGACCTGCTCTACATACGGAACTTTTGCGGCGTAAGAAAAGCCAAAGCCAATACCTAAACGAAACCACTCCTTAGATGACCATGGCGGGTTAGCCGGGGTCATGGCCATCACGTAAGCGTTGTATTCACCAAAGTCATCCTGGTATCCGTTTTCAAAACGCCGGTTAAGGGACAACCTGCCCCAGTAGTCGACGTATTTGCCATCTGAAATCAGCTTTCCGAGAGTTAAGCCGGCCATATACGCGTGAACATCCTCGCTGCGCTTGAGCCTGCCTGTCATTGTTCGCGTAAAAGGGCCCTCTGCCTGGTAGCCGGCATTTAGCCGCCACGACCACTCTCCAGCGCGCTCTGAGCCAGACTGCTTGGTTGAGTCATCCAGTGCATTTCCGAACAGGTAGGCAAATCCGAAAGAGGCGGAAACAAGCTGGGACTCGTCCACCAGGGGGCTGTTATAGATTTCACTATCTACATGTTGAGAGGCAACGTTTGTAAATAACAGCAAGCGGGATGTTGCCCGGTACGAAGTGTTAACACCGGCACGCCAGAACGCTGCGGAATCTGGCTTATAAACAGGTCTGTCGGCCCTGGCCTCTTCGGCATCAACGCCGTAATAATAGTCTGTAAGATCGCTGTCCTGGTATACGTAGCTGAAAAATGGGGTGAAAGACCAGCGCCCGATCTCCATGCCATAAGCGTAAGTGAAATCCCACTCATAGCCATTGTGAACACCAAGTATGTCGTTTGCCCAGGTTGTTGAAAGTGAACCCCAGTCGCCGGAAACCGTGGCTGAAAAGCCCATATCTACGGTCTGATCCCTTTCGTTGATACCGTTAAAATAAGAGGTGGCATCTGATTCGAGCTGATTGAATCGATATTTGGCGAGCATATCTACACTCAACCAGTCTGATTTGAAAAGATGCGCTCCTGCAGAGGTGCCATGGGCGAATAACCATTTACCTTCATAAAGATAGAGTGGGATAAGGTCTGCCTTGCTGTCTTTGTCCATGCCAGAAATGTTATCCACACCAGTGTAAGGGCTGGTTCCCCTGCGCAGGGCTGCCCCAAGGCCAACGGTGCCAGCCGGCACTTCGATAACAGAGGTTCTGGTGTCGGGCAGGCTGGCATAAGCATCACCCATGATCAAAGAGAGGCTCAGACAAACACTAAGCCTGGTAAATCCACGTTGCATCTTGTATTTCCCGTGTGTCGCAGGTGCCGTTGGTTATAGAACAGGGCCAATGGTTGCGATAACGTTGTGCCAAATCCTTTCGTGATAATGCCAGGCAAGAACCTCAGGCAAAGTGACCACCTCAGATTGACTGATATAGCTCTGTTGGCGTTCGGTGATGGCCTGCGTTGTGGCTTCATCCTGCAGAAGGATGTTGTTTTCATAGTTCAGGTCGAAGCTTCTTAAATCGAGATTCGACGATCCGATCAGGCTGATTTTGCCGTCAATGGTGAGGGTTTTTGCATGCAGCAATCCCCCTTTAAACTCATGAATAACACAGCCGGCATCGAGCAGCCGGTGATAATAGCTGCGACTTGCAGCGGCCACAATCAAGCTGTCGTTAATTTTAGGGAAGATCAGCGCTACTTTCACACCCCTGTAGGCAGCCGCGCAAAGGGCTTCAAGAACCGTAGCATCGGGAACAAAGTAAGGTGTAGAGAGTGTCAGTTCGCTTTGGGCGCATGCAAACAGGTTGGCAAAAAGATGGGGTGTAGCACCATGACGCTCAGTTGGGCCAACGCCCATAACCTGTGCAGGAAATCCTTCTTTGCCCCGCCCAGACGATAAAGGGATACCATCCAAAGACTCGTTGGTAGCCTGCATCCAGTCACTGGCAAACAGTAATTGATTTTGAACCACCACCGGCCCGGTAAACCGGAGCATGATATCTACCCAGGGCGCGTACTTGGCTTTAATCAGAAACTCAGGGTCTGCGGAGTTCCGGCTGCCGCAATAAGTAATGCGGGCATCAATCACTGTAATCTTGCGGTGGTTTCGAAGATCCAATCTGCTGGTCAGAATGGTGCGAATGGGATGCTTCAGGGATAGAGCAACCGCCATACGAACGCCCGCCTCTTTCATACGCTGCCAGAGCGGCGAGTTTATGATTGCACGGGAACCCAGCCCATCCGCCATGGCACGGCAGACCACACCTCTTTGTGCGGCTCGAATCAAGGCTTCAGCAATGGCGTGACCGGTGTTGTCGTCAAGCCAGATATAGTAAAGCACGTGGACATGATCGGTAGCGGCGTCGATATCGGCCACCATTCTGGAAAGAGTCTCATCGCCATCTCTCATCAACTCGGCAGTATTGCCTGTTGAAGGATGGAAGCCATTTATCGAACCCGCATAGCGAAACGCGGGGCGGTATACGGGATCAATCAGTGTTTCAGTATTGGTGGCGTCACCCATAAACCAGGACGCTTTCGCTCTTATTTCGCGGAAGACCTCTTTGTGTCGTTTGCTTGCGCGGTTGCCGATATCTGTTTCGCCGAACAGGAAATAAATAGCACTGCCGAAATAAGGCAATAAATTAAGAACCACAAACCACGCGAGCCGCCCGGGCGGCGATAGATCATCCCGTAACAAAATCCGGATGGTAAAAGTAAGAACCAACAGAGTGTGGAGTACCAGAATAATTGTCATCAGGCTGCCTTTGGGAGTATTGGGGCCTTCTCTCTTTCATTAGCCACTGGGAACCTTGTCACAATTTCTGCAGGTTAGTCGACTTAAAGGCCGTTTATGACCAAGAGTTCGCGACGACTAAGGGATACAATCCGTTACACTGTTGAAACGTTCTGAAATAGTTCATTCAAGGTAGCACCGCTCATGATCGAAGGACTTGTTGTACTGACTCAGGTCGGCCTGCTTGTTTTGGTTGTGGCCCTGGTGTGGCGAATGTTAACTCTGACTCGCTCTGAACCTCTACTGGCGACTGCAGCTGACAACCGACTCCTGCCTGTAACACCCAAGGAAAAGCCATCTGTTCAAAAACAGAAGCGCCTGGCTACCACAGATCGTACAGAGTTGTTTACCCAGCTGCACATTCTTGCAGGTCTTCAGGAAAGGGACTGTCGAATAAGTGGCCTGCAACTCAGCAACGCGCCGGAAGCGGTTCGTGCTTATGCGGCAGCCTGGTTATACGGCGCCGGTTGTGCCCTGTGCGACCAATCAGAACGGCACAGTGATTCATTAGCAGGGTTGGTGGCCCAGATTGCCGCCCGTAAAACCGGTATTCGGCAGTCAGAAGCCGTGCAGGCGATAGCTACACTGACTTCTTGCGGCGTACTGCTGGCCTGTTTCCGCGCCGGGCTTGAAGGCGCGGAATTCTGGCAGGCTCACCAGTACGTTCAGCCTGAAAACAGCCTTTATTCAGCTATTACCGCTAACGCACTGATCTGATCTCTTAACCCTTGTGCTGCTGCTCCAATACCCAGTCTGTGCCCAGAGGCACCGATTCTGCCTGGTTCGGCGTGTCTGCAGGTACACCTGCGACAGACGGGCGAGTAAATGCGCCTTCATCTGTAGATGCCATAGACTCCACATCGACTGAAAGAACCAGGTAAGTTGTACCACCCGATACCACTCTGGCCCGATGAGTAAGGCCAAAAACAAAACGGCAATAATCCAGCTTCAGCTGCATCAGATCCTGTTCGGCCTTGCGAATCTTCCTCAGAAGTACCTTTTGTACACTTTCCCCATAATCCATCATATTTTCTCTGAAGTTAGCGCGAATTCTTGCATGATTTTACACTTTCCTGAGCTTTTGTCAGCCAAGGTATGGGGTGAATAAGGGCCAGACTATCGCGTTAAATGATCCTCACTCTGAAATACCAGTTTCAAGGGCACGGATTCCGAAAGAGGTTGCTGGCCACTCTGCAGATCCACACGCCAAACCATCTCAGTGTCAGCGGTGCACAAAGGCGCAACAAACCGTGCCGAATATTGACCATTACCCCCCCCACGTAGCGGCACTGGGTACTCTCCCATGTACATAGACTCCCCCCTCAGAACCGCAATGAAGCGCTCAGGCGCCACCGGTGAAGAAACAACTAGCCGGTATTCCGTGCCCTGCCCTTCGTCGCCGATAATCTGAAGGCTAACACTCCAAAGACCGGCCCCTGTTTCCCATTCACAGGGAGAGCCCAACAAGTCGCATACAGGTAACGCAGCGTCTGCAGGCCCATTGTTTGGGGTTTGTAACCAGCGAAGGCCAAATACAGCTACGGTCGCCAGGCCCAAAACAAAACCCAAGATCAAAATCGTTCGTAACATACCGATACCGGGCTTAAACCCCCTGTTGAAAACCACAAAGCATTATGGACACTATCTGCGTCAAGGCAAAGATTTCTAAACCAGCGCCATACATGAGAAAATGCCGCGCTCGCATATCTGACCCACTTTCAAAAACAGGAATACGCCCGTGCAGCCGGATATTTCCGTTAAAAACCTCAACAAGATTTATGAGGGCGGTTTCCAGGCCCTGAAAAA
>Ga0209075_1004293_pt1 | contig 11487 bp, 9 predicted proteins | sample Stecom2011_FD_187523 | JGI IMG/M metagenome (GOLD analysis project Ga0209075, IMG submission 187523) | Agricultural soil microbial communities from Utah to study Nitrogen management - Steer compost 2011 (SPAdes) (version 2) | ecosystem: Environmental > Terrestrial > Soil > Agricultural land...
GTGGCATCGGCAGGCAGGGAGTAAATCTGCAGAGTGCCAACGTGCATCGGCGTATCCTCAGACTCCACTGCTAACCAAGCAGCATCGAGGGTGTTCATTCGCTTCATGGTGATCCCCTGTTAATAGGTGCGCGGCGGAGCAGAATGACGCACACAATATGAAGCCAGCTTAGCGCCTCCGTGGCTAAATGAATATTTTTCTGTAATAGCTAACGGTAAGCATTTGCACTGTTATCCTTGTGGTCAGCTAAATCGTAGGAATGACTATGTTCAGACGTACCAAGATTATCGCCACCGTGGGTCCGGCTAGCGCCTCCGCGGAGATGCTCGGGCAGCTAATTAGCGCAGGCGTTAATGTATTTCGCCTTAACTTCTCCCATGGCAGCGCCGCAGACCATCAGGCCGTAGCCGAGCGAATTCGTACTGCTGCCGAGCAGCAGCAACGCACGGTGGCGATTTTGGCCGACCTGCAGGGGCCGAAAATTCGTATTGGCAAGTTCCGTGATGGGCCGGTACAGCTGCAAGCGGGCGACCACTTTATTATTGATGTGGCCATGGATGAGGATGACGGTGACGCCCAGCGAGTGGGTGTTACCTATAAGGCGCTGATCAGCGATTGCCGTGTTGGCGACAGCCTGCTGTTGGATGATGGCTTGGTGGAAATGCTCATCGACGAGATCCGCGGTAGTGAACTGCATTGCACCGTCACCGTCGGCGGCAAGCTCTCGAACAACAAAGGCGTCAACCGTAAGGGTGGTGGTCTTACAGCGCCAGCCTTAACCGATAAAGATCTGGCTGATATTGTTATTGCCGTGGCTATGGACGTTGACTTTTTGGCGCTGTCGTTTCCCCGTGATGCTGCGGATGTAGAGCAGGCGCGACAGCGTTACCGTGACGCCGGTGGTAACGGCGGCATCATTGCTAAAATTGAGCGAGCCGAAGCGGTGAGCTGTGAAGAGGTACTGGATAAAATTATTTGCGCCTCCGATGGGGTAATGGTTGCCCGCGGCGATTTGGCGGTGGAGATTGGTGACGCCGAGCTAGTCGGCGTACAAAAACATATTATCCAGCGGGCCCGTGAACTGGATCGCTTTGTCATTACCGCCACACAGATGATGGAGTCGATGATCAATAGCCCCCAGCCTACGCGAGCGGAAGTCTCTGATGTGGCCAACGCCGTATTGGATGGCACCGATGCGGTGATGCTGTCAGCAGAAACGGCCGTCGGAAATTATCCTCGCGCCACGGTGCAGGCGATGGACCGCATTATCATGGGCGCAGAGCGCACCTTCCAAATACGCATGCTCAAAGCGCGGGCATTTGAGCGGCTAGAAAAAATTGACGAGGCGATTGCGGTGGCGGCAATGTCGGTGGCCAATCAGCTTGATCGAGTGAAGGCGATTATTAGCATGACTGAAACCGGCACCACACCAAAAATAATGTCGCGAGTGCGCTCAGGATTGCCAATTTTTGCTTTCACACCGCATGCACACACCCGTCGGCGTTTGGCTATTTGTCGTGGTGTTGAGCCGGTACATTTTGACACAGCAACGATGGATCCGGATGAAGTTAACGCCAGTGCCGCAGCATTATTGGTGAGCATGGGCGTGGTTAGCCAGGGCGATCGAATCATCTTAACCAAGGGTGATTACCTAGCTGTTAATGGTGGCACTAATACGTTAAAAATTGTCGAAATAGACAGTGAAAAAAATATTAAATAAAAGGAAAGAAAATGTCTGACGCAGAGCAACGCTACGAAAGTTTTATAGAAGATATTGCTGATAAAGATGCACTTTGGGTGCTCAGTGATGGTGAGTCTTTTGCCATGATCAATAGTGATGGTGAGGATTGCTTACCGCTGTGGTCCGATGAAGCGTCAGCACAAAGCTGGAGCACCGAGCCTGAACTAAAGGCCCGGGCTGTACCTCTGGCAGAGTGGTATGAGCGCTGGGTGCCAGGCTTAACTGCGGACAATGTTGAAGTGGCAGTTAATCCTGGTGAGTCTGGTGATGCAGTGGTGTTAAGTGCCACAGAGTTAGCCGATGTCATGCTCGCTAACGACAGCTGATTTTTACGGTAAAGCATATCGTTAGAGGCAAGCCGGCAGTTTCCGCTTAGAGGAGGGCAGCACATGGTCAGCTACCGAACGGAAAAAGATTCTCTTGGCGACGTCTTGGTTCCCAGCGAGGCGTTATGGGGCGCGCAAACGCAGCGAGCGATAGATAACTTTACCGTATCGCGACCGCTACCGAATCGCTTTATTCGCGCCATTGCCGTCATTAAAATATGTGCAGCCGAGGCCAATCAAGAGCTTGGCTTGCTGGCGGCAGATAAGGCTGCGGCGATCTGTGCAGCAGCGAATAAAGTTGCCGCAGGCGAGCATGCCGACCAGTTTCCGGTAGATGTTTTTCAAACCGGCTCTGGCACCTCTAGCAACATGAACGTGAATGAAGTTATCGCACGCCTGTGCTCGCTTGCTGGTATTATAGTGAGCGCCAATGATGACGTTAACTTGGCACAAAGTAGTAACGACACCATCCCAACAGCGATTCATTTATCTGCAGTACTAGCGTTATCTGAGCAATTGCTGCCGGTGTTAATAAGGCTGCGTGACAGCATCAATGCACGTGCTGTGCAACTGGCCGATGAAGTTAAGCCAGGGCGCACTCATTTGATGGATGCACTGCCGATTACTTTTGCCCAGCAGCTGGGAGGCTGGCTGGCCCAGCTTGAACATAGCGAAGGGTTGCTGCGTGCGGCCTTGCAAGGCTTGCTACATGTGCCTCAGGGCGGCACGGCAGTGGGCAGTGGGGTCAACTGCCATGGCGAATTTTCAGCGCGCTTTTGTCGTCATCTGAGCGAGAAAACCGGTCATCATTTTGAGCCGTTGCAATCATTTTTTGCTGGCATTGGCGCAATGGATCGGCCGTTAGCACTGTCGGCAGCACTGCGTGGCTTGGCAGTGGTGATGATGAAAATTTGCAATGACCTGCGCTGGATGGGCTCGGGCCCGAAGCATGGCTTAGCAGAAATAAAGATACCGGCAATACAGCCGGGTTCATCGATTATGCCAGGCAAGGTTAATCCGGTTGTGTGCGAGTCTGTTTGTATGGTGTCGGCTCAGGTCATGGGTTTGGATCAAGCCAACACCATTGCTGCACAAAGCAGTAACTTTGAGCTTAATGTGATGATGCCGTTACTGGCGGATAACTTACTAGGCATGACTTCCATGCTCGCTAATAGCATGGATATGTTGGAGCGATTGGTGATCACCGGCTTCACTGTAAACAGTGAACACCTGGCCGCCTCAATTAATAAAAACCCAATTTTAGTAACCGCACTAAACCCATTGATTGGCTATGACCGCGCTGCCAGTATTGCTAAAAAAGCGTATCAAAGTGGTCGTCCGGTCATTGATGTGGCGCTTGAAGAAACCGAGTTGTCACGAGCGCAGCTTGAAGCGCTGCTTGATCCGCTCAAGTTAACTCGTGGCGGCACTGAGTAAGAGAAAGTTAACTGTTTGGCATTTAAAAATAATTACTGCGCCAAGGCGGCGCGTTTCAAAATGAGGATAATAATATGGATTTGCACATTGCTCGCACGCCTTCGGCTTATGACACGCCTTTATTGGTTAACAGCATTCTTGAGGCCGGCGTACGCGGCGCACCGGAGCAAGAAATTGTTTACGCCGACAAGCTGCGCATGACCTATCGAGATTTGGGCGAAAGAGTTTCCCGTTTGGCTTCGGCGCTGGCCGCACAAGGGGTTAAAGCTGGCGATACTGTGGCGGTAATGGACTGGGACAGTCATCGTTATTTGGAAGCGTTCTTTGCCGTGCCAATGATGGGCGCGGTGTTGCATACCGTTAACGTACGGCTGTCGCCGGAACAGGTGCTCTACACGATCAATCACGCTAAAGATGATGTGATTTTAGTAAACCGCGAGTTCTTACCTATTCTTGATGCCATTAAGGATCGGATCGAGCCGGTAAAAAAATACATCTTGCTGGATGATGGCGACGGCCCGCAGGACAGCACTATTGATATTGCCGGTGAATATGAAGAGTTACTTAAAGCAGCTAGCAGTGAATACACTTTTCCTGACCTAGACGAAAATACCCGTGCTACCACGTTTTACACTACCGGCACGACCGGTTTGCCTAAGGGCGTCTACTTTAGTCATCGCCAGTTAGTGATGCACACCTATGCAGGCCGTGCAGCGCTAGGTGGCAGTGGCCACGGCAAGTTCAATAGTGACGATGTCTACATGCCGATTACGCCGATGTTCCATGTGCATGCGTGGGGCATTCCTTTTATGGCCACCATGATGGGTGTTAAGCAGGTTTATCCTGGCCGCTATGAGCCAGCCACACTGTTGAAATTATTGGTCACCGAGAAGGTGACCTTCTCCCACTGTGTGCCCACCATTATTCAAATGTTGCTCAGCGCTGAAGCAGCCAAGAGCGTTGACCTGACTGGCTGGAAAGTCATCATCGGTGGCTCCGCGTTGCCACCGGCTTTGGCCCGTAATGGTCTGCAGCGTGGCATTGATATTTACACCGGCTACGGCATGAGCGAAACCTGCCCGCTGTTGACCTTGGCGTTGCTGACACCGGAACTGGAAAAAGCAGATATCGAGAAACAAGTTAAATATCGCACCATGGCTGGCCGTGCGGTGCCGATGGTGCAGCTGCGTATCGTCGATGAAGACATGCGTGACGTGGCTCACGACGGCGTGGCCCAAGGTGAAATAGTGGCGCGCGCTCCATGGCTCACGCAGGGCTACCTGCATGACAAAGACAACTCTGAGGTGCTGTGGCAGGGTGGCTGGTTGCACACCGGTGACATCGCCAGCATGACCGCCGATGGGTGGCTGAAGATTTCTGATCGTATTAAAGACGTCATCAAAACTGGCGGCGAGTGGGTATCGTCCATCGATATTGAAGGCTTAGTGCTGCAGCACCCAGGTGTTGCTGAGTGCGCGGTGATTGGTATCGCGGATGCCAAGTGGGGCGAGCGCCCGCTGGCCATCGTGGTGAAAAAGCCGGGAGCGGATGTTGACCAAGAAGGCGTTAAGGCGCTGCTGATGGACTATGCCGACAAAGGGATTATTTCCAAATACGGCGTGCCCGATCGGGTTAAGTTTGTTGATGCCTTACCACGCACCAGTGTCGGCAAACTGGATAAGAAAGTGATGCGTGCTGAGCTGGCAGACTAAGATTAACCGCTGCCATGGTGAGCATTGCGCTCACTCTGGCAGCGTGATGGATCATCGGATGCCGGCAATGAGCTTTCCTCATACGGTAGCGCTATAACAATCCCGCCAATGAGTAGATCCTCATATTTTTTGCACAAAGCGAGTCACACAATGGCCTGTATCGGCTGTTCGAGCCATGACGGCGTGTTTTCACGGGAGAGATAGAGCATGAAGCAGGGCGGCTTTCTCGCGCTGGTCACTGTTATCACCTTGGCAGTATTAGCGCTTTGGCAGTTTTCTGGCACAGATCAGGGTTTGCAGCAGCGGCCGCCACAGGTGGTTAATGTGGAGCTACCACGCACGGCACAATTAACACGGCGCATTGAGGCGGTTGGTTCTGCCCAAGCGCTGCAGTCGCTCAATGTCAGCAGTGAAGTGGATGGCCGGGTGATGCGCATCACCATGCAAGAAGGTGGTGAAGTTGAAGCCGGTGAGCTGTTGTTGGCATTAGATGATCGCACCGCTAAGGCAGAGCTGGCCAGTGCAGCGGCCGCGCTGGCAGATGCCCGCGCAGCTTGGCAACGGGCTGAGCGTTTACGTGACACCCGTGCTATTTCAGAGGCAGAGGCGGACCGCTTACAGGCAACGCTAGAGAGTGCCGAGGCGGCCCATCAGGCGGCCAGTGCGCGACTGTCTTATCACCAAATTAGGGCGCCTTTTGCTGGCACGCTCGGGCTGCGCCAGGTGAATGCGGGCAGTTATTTACGGGCCGGCGAGGTGATCACCACCTTGGATGGTGCTGACCTATTAGAGGTGCAGTTCACTGTGCCGGAGCGTGATCTGGCGCTCTTGGCATTGGGGCAAATGTTGACGGTACGCAGTGACAGCTGGCCGGATAAAGTCTTTCAGGGACAGGTCAGTCAAATCGACAGTCGTGTCGATCCCGTTAATCGTGCCATCACGGTTAAGGCGCGCTTGGATAATGGAGAGCTGCTGCTGCGCCCTGGGCAATTCTTGCAAGTCTCTTTATTAGTGGCGCAGCAGCAAGCGTTGATGATTCCTGAGCAGGCGATCTTGACTCAAGGCATGGTCAGTTATGCCTTTGTGCTGGACGGTGAAAAGGTACAGCGGCGTGAGCTGCAGCTGGGTAGTCGTGAGCAAGGCTGGGTGGAAGTGCGTAGCGGCATTGCTGCGGGCGATCAAGTAGTGATTACCGGTCACACGCGCCTAGGTGATGGCTCTGCGGTGCAAGTTGCGGACGACCCAGAAGCATTATTGCCGGAAACCGCCAATGCCTTTCTTGGCATGAAGGACTAAGCCATGGTGCTTTCCGATGTATCGATTAAACGGCCGGTATTTGCCACGGTTGTTTCGCTCCTGATTGTGGTTTTTGGCCTTAGTGGTTTATTCAAACTGCCGGTGCGTGAATACCCCGATATTGATCCACCTAGGGTGTCTGTTTCGGTTAGTTATCGTGGTGCTGCGCCAGAAGTTATCGACACCCAGATTGTACAAATTGTGGAAGGTGCAATCAGTGGCGTCGAAGGGGTTGAACGCATTGAATCACGTAGTCGTATGGGGTTTGCCTACACCTCGATTGAGTTTAGTTTGGACCGCGATATTGATTCCGCCGCTAACGATGTACGTGATGCTGTGGCACGAATTTTAAGCCGCTTGCCTGATGATGCAGATGCTCCGGTCATTGCTAAAACAGATGCAGATGCCCGACCTATCATTTGGGTGACTCTAGCCAGCAAGGCGCTAGCGCCGGAAGAGCTGAGTGACTTTGCTGAGCGTAATTTAATTGAACGCTTCTCCGTGTTAGACGGCGTTGCTGATGTATTTGTTGGCGGCCAGCGACGCTATGCCATGCGGGTGTGGCTGGATCGTCGTAGGATGGCAGCGCATCAGGTAACAGTCACTGATGTTGAGCAAATTCTCCGAGCCAACAATATTGAATTGCCCGCCGGTAAAATTGAGTCTGCCAGCCGTGATTTCACCGTGCGCTCGGATAACCGACTGACTGAGGTTGAGCAGTTTCGTGACTTAGTTATTCGTCGTGATGGCGACCATTTTATTCGCTTGGCTGATGTCGCCAATATAGAGATAGGTGTCGAGAACAGTGACACGGCCTTGCGCGCCAGTGGCCAAGTCGCTGTTGGTTTGGGGATCATTCGCCAATCAAAAGCCAACACCGTAACGGTGTCTGATCTGGTCCGAGCAGAGATAAAAAAAGTTGAGCAAACCCTGCCCGATGACATTGAGTTGAGCATCAATCACGATGAATCTATTTTCATTCGTGCCTCAATTAAAGAGGTGCTAATTTCACTGGCCATTGCGGTCGCGCTAGTGATCTTTGTTATCTGGTTATTTCTTGGCAGCTTACGTGCCACCTTGATTCCTGCGGTGACTATTCCCGTATCAGTGATTGGTGCTTTCGCTGGCCTTGCTATGCTTGGCTTTTCACTCAACGTGCTGACGTTGTTGGCGTTAATTCTGGCAATTGGTCTGGTCGTCGATGACGCCATCGTGATGCTAGAAAACATTCAGCGGCGCATAGATGAAGGGGAAGAACCGCTAGTCGCTGCCTACCTCGGTGCACGACAAGTGGCCTTTGCTATTGTCGCTACCACACTGACATTGGTAGCCGTGTTTATTCCCATTTCATTTATGGGTGGCGATGTCGGCCGACTGTTTAGTGAGTTTGGTTTTACCTTGGCGGCCGCAGTGATGGTCTCCAGTGTGGTGGCGTTAACATTAGCGCCTATGCTGTGCTCGCGCTGGCTCAAATCAAGCAAAGAAAAAGCCGAGACAAGCTGGCTAGATAAACAGCTGGCCAATATGGCAGCACAGTATCAGCGTGGCTTGCATTACACCTTGCGCTATCCGTTACCAGTGCTGTCGGTGGCCTTGGCCGGTTGTGCATTAGCCTTCTTCGCCTGGCAAGACATTCCACAAGAGCTGGCCCCAGTAGAAGATCGCGGCATGTTTATTATTCCCATCACCGGGCCGCAGGGCGCCACAGCAAAGTACACCCAGCATCATGCTGAAAAAATTGAAAAAATAGTGCTGCCACTATTGGATTTAGAAGGTGGCGCTAAAGTGCTGTCTATCATTGGTTTTCGTGGCCAGGTGAACAGTGGCTTTACTATTGTGCGGCTGAAGCACTGGGATGAAAGACAGTATAAGCAGCAGGATGTTGTCAGAAAGGTTCAGCAGGCTCTGCCACAAGTGCCAGGGGTTCGTGCTGTGGCCGTGAACCCGCCGGGGCTCGGGCAAAGTGGTTTTAGCCAAGGCTTAGAAGTGGTGGTGTCTGGGCCGGACTATGAGTCGGCAGTACGCTGGAGTGAGGCGCTACTAGCAAAAATAGAAAGTAACCCGAACTTGTTTGGCGGCACCACTGACTACGATGAAACCCAGCCGCAACTGGATGTCAATTTGCTTCGTGAGCGTGCAGCAGACCTTGGCATCAGCGCCGCAGATGTGGGGCAGACCTTACAAGCGATGTTGGCCTCCTTAGTGACGACCACCTATGTTGATCGTGGCCGTGAATACGATGTCATGCTGGAGGCGCTACCAGAGGACCGAGCGGCACCGGATGATCTGAATAATATTTATTTGCGCAGCGCGAAGGGTCCTTTGGTCGCACTCTCTAGTGTGGTCAACTTACAAGAGCGTGGCGCTTCACCTGACTTGCGCCGTGTTGATCGATTGCCCTCAGTAACCTTGTCTGCCTCGATGGTAGAGGGCTATGACTTGGGCACAGCAACACAGTTTATTGAGCAGGCCGTGCTGGAGGTTTTGCCTGCGGAGGCACGCATCGGTTACAAGGGTATGGCAAAAGAGTTTTTGTCTGCATCTGCTGCTATTTATATTACCTTTGCACTGGCCATTCTGATTGTATTTTTGGTTTTAGCAGCACAGTTTGAGAGCTGGATTCATCCATTTATTATTATGCTAACGGTGCCGCTGGCGATTGCCGGTGCCATCATTGCGATTCGAATAAGTGGTAACTCGATGAATATCTACAGCCAGATCGGCATGATCATGCTGGTTGGGTTGATGGCTAAAAATGGTATTTTAATTGTTGAGTTTGCCAATCAACTACGGGACCAAGGGCGCACCGTTCGTGAAGCCATTATTGAGGGGGCAACAGTACGCTTTAGACCGGTTTTGATGACCGGTGTATCCACCATATTTGGTGCGCTGCCATTAGTGTTGGCAGTGGGTGCCGGCGCGGAAAGCCGCTTGTCTATCGGGATCGTCATTATTGGTGGCTTGTTATTTGCCACAGTGCTGACCCTATTTATTATTCCTTTGCTGTACAACTGGCTGGCAGGTTATACCCGCTCAGCCAATGCCATTGCCCAGCGACTAGATCAGGAGTTGCCCACCGGTGAAAGCCGTTGATTACAGTGTAGTGCGTAGCCGTCGGCGCTCGCTGGAGTTACGTTTATACCCTGATCGCCGGGTCGAGGTACGCGTGCCTTTGCGCGCCAGCGAGCGTGATATCAGCGCCTTTGTTGCGAGTAAATCAGACTGGCTACAACGACGCTTGGACGCGCTGGCCGAAAATCCGGTGGTAACACTGACACCGCTGCAATACGGCGATGGCGATGAGCATCTATTTCTTGGCCAGCGCTACCCGCTCTCTCTGTCTTCTAGCAAGCGTGCCCATACAGCCTTGCATCAGGGTCGGCTGTGTTTGTTGACGCCCGCGCCGGAGGACGCTGAGCAGGTGGCCAAGCAGTTGCAGCGTTGGTATCGACAACAAGGTGAAGTGGTCTTCACGCAGATGATTGAGCAGCACTTTCCATTTTTTGCTAAGCGCGGACATCAACAGCCACGGCTACGCATGCGAGTCATGAAAAGCCGCTGGGGCAGTCTGTCCAGCCGTGGTTATATCAATCTCAATCTAGAGCTAATTAAAGCGCCGTTAGCCAGCATTGAGTATGTGGTGGTGCATGAGCTTTGCCATCTCGAGCACATGAATCATGGCCCTAAATTCCGTGCACTGATGTCTCAGCAGCTACCAGATTGGCCGCAGAGAAAGCGTGAGTTGAATCAACTGTCACTACGCTAACGTTTATTCTTTATTACCCTTTTTGATGGTCAGTGGCGTACTGGTAAAGCGAATGCCAGGCCAGCCATCACGCATAAAGCGACGAATATTGCGGTGATCATCACGGACAGGAAACTTGAGCACTTCCTCGCGATAAAAGTGGCCAAAGCAGGCTAGCGTGCTGTCCTCGTCTAAGTGATGCAGCTGGGCGAAAGAAAAAATACGACAGGAGCCAGCATTCTCACCGGCCGCATTCCAGATGGCATCATCACCAATGCCATTATGAAAGCCGCTCGGGGTATAGTCATAGTGCTCGCTAATCACCGCGATAACCTCATCGAAGGCAATGCTTTCTGGTGACTCATCGATACGCTGGAGCAGCTTGTGCAAAGAGCTCATGGTATTTTGCTTCCGTCGGTTTCATGCTGCTCTTAGAGTGTTGATGCAGTAGAAGGGATTACTGCTAGTCAGTCAAATGCACAGTGGTCCAGTACTTGGAGAAAGAGCATGTCAGGCCTAAACGATCCGCGTGTATTTTTTGCAGCAGAGCGCACGTTGTTAGCGTGGACACGCACATCTTTATCGCTGATTGCCTTCGGCTTTGTCATGGAGCGTGCCGGTATGCTGGTAACGCTGTTAGTGCCACAAGCAGAGGACACACTTAATCCCAAGTTCACCCTCTGGCTTGGGTTGTTATTTATTTTGCTCGGCGCGCTGGTGGCGTTGCTATCCACACTGCAACATCGGGCGGTGCTGAACACGCTCAATGAGGATGAAATCCCGCGCAGCTATGGCCGAGACTGGGCCATGTTTGTCAACTTAGCGGTGGCCTTCCTAGGTTCTTTGTTAGCCCTTTGGCTGATGGTCAATATGTTGTAACGCGTTAATCAAAACTGCTCAATCAAGAGCACAAGGCGGTGACTAAAAACAATAACGGTTATTTACGCAGCATTGATTCATAGAATTTGTCAGCTTTTCTCTATTTTTTCCCGTTTTCCGCCCGTTTTCCGCCCACTTTGGCACGCGACGACAAGCACCTGTAAGGTATTTGTAAGGTGCTGCTGCTTGTATATCAGGCTGCGGTTATTGAACTGATGGGAAGGACTGGGATATGGGGATGTTTAAAAAAGAAGCAAACCGTTCTGGCTTATTCTTGCTGATCAAGCTGTCTGCTGGAGTCTTGCTCTCTAGTGCACTGGTGGCTTGTGGCGGAGGCAGTAGTAGTGGCGG
>Ga0209075_1004295_pt1 | contig 11485 bp, 10 predicted proteins | sample Stecom2011_FD_187523 | JGI IMG/M metagenome (GOLD analysis project Ga0209075, IMG submission 187523) | Agricultural soil microbial communities from Utah to study Nitrogen management - Steer compost 2011 (SPAdes) (version 2) | ecosystem: Environmental > Terrestrial > Soil > Agricultural land...
TGCACCAGAAGTAACGCGCAATAGCGAAGAAGGCGAAGATAATCGCGTCTCGTTTCAAGTTGATTTGTATCGCTTTAAGTTACTCGCCTTATTCAAACGACAGAACCAATGGGTTGCTCGGTTTGCCTATGGGGATCATATTTTTGCAGCGGCTACAGGAGACACGATTTTAGGGGATATCCGTGTGCAGATTATTAATCAAGCCGTTGTTCTGCAACACCAAGATCGTCGTCACACACTTGTGGTTGGAAGTTAATATGCGGCTTATCAAACAAATGGAGCAACTCGGTTCCGCACAAGCTTGTCCTATTCTACTGGACGAAATTTTAGCCGCCCAACAGCATTGGGAGAGTAACGAGCAAGGCGTGGTTATATTAGATAGTGGCTTGCTATTAGCTTCACCTGAAGCGTGGCAAGAGCGTTTGCAGGGTATTTGTAATCTGAATGTAATAGTGGCGCGGCGATACCCAACGATTGAGTGGGGAATTGCTGAAATTGCCATCATTAGGAAGTTTCTTGCTGATGCGGACGCTGTACGTCGGGACCGTATCGCTCAAAGTAAAATAGCAGGAAGCGCGCAAACGATGGCGAAACAAGCGTTGTTAGATATTGTTATGGACGCGCACCAGCTGCGAGCAACAGATATTCATTTACGAATGACGGGGTCTGAAGCGCGCATTGCTTATCGCATTGATGGCTTGCTTTACCATCAGGCATCGCGGAGTCGAACCTCTGTTACTGAAGCGGTTGCAGCGGCGTTGAATACTCAATCGGACGACTTCCGTGAGGTGTTTGATGAGCGACATATGAGTGGTGCCAGTATTTCGCTAACACTTCCTGAAAGTGGCGAGAATATTCGCATACGAACTCAAAAGTCACCCTGCCGGGACGGTTTTTCGGTCACTATGAGACTGCAAGCTAGTGAGCAACAACGAGTACCCGACTTATATTCCCTTGGTTTTACGCCGAGCCGAGTGCTGCAATTGCGTAACGTGATGTCGCAAGCAACGGGCTTGCTACTTATTTCTGGGCCAACAGGCCATGGTAAAACAACCACTTTAGCTGCCCTTAATCGTTTAGTGCCAAAGTCGCGTAAGGTAATTTCATTAGAAGACCCAGTTGAAATAATCCAACCCAACATAGAACAAAAATTTGTCCCAACAGATCAAGAACCACTTGCTTTTGCTCATATGATTCGTTCGGTGCTACGTGAAGATCCAGATCTTGTCGAAGTCAGTGAAATACGAGACATACATACGGCAAGAGCAGGTATTTCAGCTGCTTTAACAGGGCACTTGGTAGTTTCAACGATTCACGCTAACGATGCCATAGGCATTATTTCTCGATTGCTCGACTTGGGGCTGAATGCCACGCAGCTCAGTCAACCAGGTTTATTTGCGGGCTTACTTGCGCAGCGCTTGCTACCAAAGCTGTGCACAGAATGCTGTACGCCGATAGAGCACCCACAATGGGGGAATGCAAAAGAACAGTCACTAGAGGGATGTGTGTCATGCCAAATGACAGGTTTACAAGGCCGGGTTGCTATTTCGGAGCTGATAGTTCCAAACAGTTATGCATCGAAATGGATTCAGGAGCAGAACCTAGTGCTTTGGCAGGAAGAGCTAATTCAAACTGGCTGGGACTCTATGGCATTTAATGCAAGTGAGCTTATTTGCCAAGGTTTGGTTGATCCAAAACATGCTGAAGAGCTTGTTCCAGGTATGAGCGACTTAGGGCGGCAAACAATAAACCTCAAGAGAGCTAAACATGCAGCTAACCTTCAGCCGAATTAATTTTAGACGAAATCTTACTAAACAAGTGCAGATGCAATTCCTTCTCGACCTGCTTGGTTGGCTTAAGAATGGTTGCAGTACGTTTCAAGCACTGCAAATGATGCGTGTCTGTGCTGAAGAAGTGGGTGATAGAGATGTATTATTAACTGTCACACATGTTGAAGAGCAGTTGGCTAAAGGGCGTAGCCTTGCGAGTAGTCTTGAACAAAACTTTGTACCTGACCTCGTTATGGTTATGAAAAGTAGTCATAACCCGCGCGAGCTGCAAAGCACTATTTCAGAGTTAAAAGTTCTGCATGACGAGCGGCAAATGATTTTGAGAAAAGCATTCAGTCGCCTTCTTTACCCGTGCGTTCTTTTGTTGGTTAGTTTACTGGCTTTATGGATAACAGGGTCGGTTATTTTGCCGCGCTTAGTGCAAATGTTAACGGGTACAGAACTACCGTTTTGGTCAAGGCAATTAGCGCTAATGGCAAGTTTGTTACCTTGGCTTATATTTATAAGCATGGTCACTTTACTAAGCCTGTATAGCATTCGTTTTTTATTGCCTTGGCTCAGAGAAGGCGTGCTAGTTAGGTTAGTTGAACGTTTGAGTGTGACTCAAGTTTACCGTTTATTTGTGCTAGTAGATATTTGTTACCAATTAGGATTGCTGCTTGGGCAACGTTGCAACATGGGTGAAGCCGTTGTTTTTTTAAAGCAATCTGCAAAAGGTTTAGCAGAAAAACATTATAAGTTTATGGAAGAAAGGCTTGCAGCTGGTTATGTGAGCCTTGCTGAAATAATGAGATCCGACTTACTCGATCGTATCACCTTGATGCGGTTACAAATGTCTAATGGCACGACAGAAGAGCGAAGTGTGCAGTTACATAACATTGCACAAAGCATACAGGAACGAGCTGTACGTTTAATGTACAAGCGTATTCGCTGGCTTATGGCGGCCTGTTATACGTTGTCATTGTTACTCATTGCTTTTGTCGTGCTGGCGGTGGGACAGGTTATTGTTCTGATGGTAAGCCAATGGGGATAGCAAATAACAGCTTTTAAACATGAAAAAGATAAATAACAACTAAGGAAGGTTGATTATGAACACGGAGAAAAATGGATTTACGTTTATCGAAATACTTGCAGTGCTGAGTATTATTGCGTTGGCGACTATTGGCGTACTGTCGTTACGCGACTGGGCGGCTAGTAATGCCCGAGTGGCAGACGCTAAGGTACAAATAGCAACATTGCAATCGGGTGTTCAACAGTGGCGCCCAAGAAATGGTGTATACACGGGTATTTCTATATCGGCCTTGTCTTCTGTGGCAGCCGTTCCTCTTGACTGGGAAGATGGTGTTTCAATTAACCCTTGGGGCGGCGATATTACTGTAGTTGCTGACGCGTCAGACCCCACACGTTACACCATCCGCTTGACTAATATTCGCATTGCCGAAGAAGGGCAGCGTTTAATGCGCGACTACAGCGAAATTTCAAACTCAGTAACTTTTAGCGGCAATACTCTTGAAGTGCTTTTTAAAGGTTAAATTGAAAGTGTGGTACAAAAAAAGCGGTTATACCTTCTTGGAGTTACTCGCTGTGTTAGGTATAGCAAGCGTGTTAATGGTCAGTCTGAGCGGTCTTGTTAATACCGCTGGGGTGCAATACCAACTAGCGGCAGAGCCCATTGAACAATGTCAAAGCAGTTATTGGCATGGGCAACAACAGGCAGATGAACACTGGATATTTGGAGAGGCGAGCCATGTTGCGTGCAACATCGAACAAAGGCTTTAGTTTACTTGAGTTTGTGGCTGTATTGGCGTTGGTTAGTGGCATGTTACTTACATTTACCCAATTGCGAACGATGCAGCATCAGCAGAGCCTTCAGCAGTCGCTATTAGATACAATAGACCATACCCGGCAAGCACTTTATAGCTACTTTAGTGAGCATGATGAGTTTCCATTGTCGATAACGGCACTCACATCATCAGAAGACGCAATTACCCCTTGGGGGCGTCGTTTATTTATACGTCATGAAAGCATTGGTGTTGTCCTTGTCGTACCGGTTCCTAATGAAGCTATGCTCAATTGGTTAAAAGCTCGGTTGCCTATGAGCCAAGGAGAGCAACTGAATTTATTAGTACAGTTACCGGCGCCGATTCAAACGTTAATCTCAGCTGCCGCATTGCATAGAGTCGCGGTAGATGGGCGGCCTGAGCTTAATGTTATGAATGCAGACCTAAATATGGGTGGTTTTGATATTTCTAACTTTTCTAAAATAAAAGCCGAGCAAGCATTATTAAACAACTTGGTCAGTGACGAAGCCGTGGTGGGGGTACTCACCACGGATGAAGCTGTAGCAAATAAAATTGTTGCTGTAGAGGCAGATATTATTACGCTAAATGCGAACCTTGCAGAAGTTAATGAGCTGCTGGTAAATAAGGCTAACTTTGAGCATTTACAAGTGGCCACGATGACGTCGGACATGCTGGAAACTCAACAGCTTCAAGCGAACCAGTTCACAGCAACTTGGTTGACTGCGGAAAGTGTTGTAACTGAAAAGCTACTTACAGAGCAGATAACCGCCATGGACTTCATTACACCTCAAGGGTCATTCAATAATAGTCATCAGCGTTTACAAGTTTTGGAATTGGCATGGGGTGAATGTGTGGCCACGGGTGGGTGCCGATAATGCTATGTGCAAGAATGCAAAGTGGTCAAAGTAGTTTAGAGGGTATTATTGTTCTGCCTATTTTTTTATTTTTGGCCGCGGCTGGAGTGCAATTAATTTGGTTATTATTAGCTAAACATATTTTACTGACTGCAACGAGTTATGTGGCCTTATATGCGGCAACAGCTCCGGAAGATGAAGTAGGGCAGCAACTTATTTTTCAACAGCGAATTAAGCCTGTGCAACGCGACGACTTTGTGGTGCCGAAAATTCGCTTAATTACACCCGAAGCGGAGTTAACTCGTAAGGCAGCGGACTATAATGCCGAAACGGATATGTATGCTTTTGACCCAGTGTTCGCAAGTTTGCAATTACAGGAGCGGCTTGAAAGTGGGAACGAAAGCGCAGAAGAATGGTTACAATTAAGCAATGTTCGTGTGGAAATTGAATGGTGTTTCCGTATTCGGGTGCCGGGAATGGGCGTATTGTTACGTCAGGCCTTTAATAGAGGCCTTTTCAATGGTGGTACAGGGTGTGAAACATACGACGTTTTAAAAGGCGGTTATTACATGCCATTGCGTGCGGGAGCGAATACGCCACTGCATACCAAACGACAGTGGCGTATACCTAATTCATAGCAGGGGCTACGAGTGAAACATTTCACAAGCCGTTACTGTGTTTTCCATTAAACATGCAACCGTCATAGGGCCAACGCCGCCTGGTACTGGGGTAATCCAACTTGCTCGTTCTTGAGCAACCGCAAACTCCACGTCGCCACATAAACTGCCGTCTAGGCGGCGATTAATGCCGACATCGATCACTATGGCACCTGGCTTTATCCAATCGCCAGGGATAAAGGCAGGTTTGCCAACCGCAGCAATAACAATATCGGCTTGCTCCACGTGGTGACGTAGATTTTTAGTAAAACGGTGGCAAACCGTTGTTGTTGCACCGGCAAGTAATAGTTCAAGGCTCATGGGGCGACCAACAATATTTGAGGCGCCAACGACTACTGCATGCATTCCGTGTAAATCAGTTCCGGTACTTTCTAATAACTTAATAACCCCCCAAGGAGTGCAAGGGCGTAGTAAAGGAATACGTTGGGCTAAACGTCCAATGTTATAAGGGTGAAAGCCGTCGACATCTTTACTAGGCGAGATACGTTCTAAAATATGTGTCGCATCGAGGCCCGCAGGTAGGGGCAACTGAACTAAAATACCATCAACATTTGGATCTGCGTTTAATGAATCGATAAGCTCTTCAAGTGTTGTTTGCGAAGCTGTTACGGGTAAGTCATAGGCGCGCGACTCAAACCCAACCTCTTCACAGGCACGTCGCTTACTACCGACATATATTTTCGAAGCAGCATCTTCACCGACGAGCACTACTGCAAGGCAGGGGGCTCGAAGTCCTTGTTTACGCCGTTTAGTAACACGCTCGGCAACGGACTGACGGATCTCTGCGGCGATCACTTTGCCGTCAATGAGTTGTGCGAGGGGAGGGCTATTACTCATGGCATTTTATCCAAGTTATAAGTTTGAGGTCATTCAATTAATCTATTTTCGCAAAAAAATGAATTAAAAAACAGGTAACTGAGTAATAATAGTGCATATATGAGTAAGTCTGGCTTAAAAGTGAGCGAACGGGCCTTTCTTATCAAAAAAGGTTTGACGATCTGTCGGCGGAACGGTAATATTCGCTCCCGTTGACACCTAGCAAGCTTAATTGGTTGGGGGTCGCGTTAATAAAAGCACATAAAATGATTGTCGGCGATTAGCGCAGTTTGGTAGCGCACTTGGTTTGGGTCCAAGGGGTCGCAGGTTCAAATCCTGCATCGCCGACCATTTTATAACAGTGCAAGCAGAATTACGGCAGTAAAGGAAGTAGCAGTAAGGGAATAATATCGCTCCATACCGCGCGCCCGTAGCTCAGTCGGATAGAGCAACGGCCTTCTAAGCCGTCGGTCGCAGGTTCGAATCCTGCCGGGTGCGCCAGCGATGGAATAGCACTTTTCTGCAAAAAGAATACCTCAGTGGTGGGTGTAGCTCAGTTGGTAGAGCCCCGGATTGTGATTCCGGTTGTCGTGGGTTCGAGTCCCATCATCCACCCCATTTCTTTAGTACCCTATATATCGGCGATTAGCGCAGTTTGGTAGCGCACTTGGTTTGGGTCCAAGGGGTCGCAGGTTCAAATCCTGCATCGCCGACCATCTTTGAATACCACACACTTCCAGTTTTTCTCGCCGTATCTACGGAGATACCTTACAACGATTCAAAATGTCTTTGAGTTGCTCAGAACCTAGGGCGCGGACGTGGTTGATGTTTCTTGTAGGAATATTCTCAGGGTTTGGGTACTTGGCTAGCACTCGCTCCATGTCATCGACACGCAACAAATGCAGCATTGGATAAGGCGAGCGATTGGTGTAGTTTGCTGGATCATCTGCTGGCGCGTCGGCAAAGCAATAATTGGGGTGGAAATGGGCCAGTTGAAAGTGTTGCTGCCAACCATGACTCACTAAAATTTGCTCTGCCATACCGACCAAACTTAAAAAACCTTCAAATGACTCTACGGCTGGCCAAAGTAACAAGCTGGTGCTAATGCTAGGCGTACTAATAAGCCGCTCAACTTCATTAATAACACTATCATAATAGGCATTCTCATCGTGCTCGCTCATGCAAGCATAATGAATTCGATTCCGAGCGTATTCTTTATGTGCAAAAGGGCAGAGGTTGTGGTCTATCACAAGCAGTTTTAACCAGTGCTGCGTTTCTTCTATCATTGTTTGTACTGCTGTCATGTTATATTCCACCTATGATTGAGCCCATTATTTTATGCACGGCTGCACTCAAGAATGGAACCTAGGAATTATAACTGTTTATAGGCTTCCCGTGTCGATTTAAAAGCGTCACTTAAAAGGGTTTTGCGGAGAAAAAACGATGGATAAGCAGTTATTGGAAAAAGCGCGGGAGCTGTCGGATAGGTTAGTGAAGCTACAAACACCTATTCGGATTCTTGATGCAATCAGCTGGCCTAAAAGTACGCGTGAAGAATTCTTTCTGCATAACGCTCAGCGCCTACCGGACATTACACAAACGTACTACGAAAGCCGTGTGCCAGGTTTTGACACGGTCGCCTTACGACAAGCATTAGCTGAATTGCAACGAGATATTGTACGCAATTTAGGACAACTAAGTCCGATTACGCAATTAATGAAGCGAGCTTGTCGTGAGTACCGCGATGTTATTCGCATGATTGAAGCTCGCGGTACAGCTGATTTCCATGAACTGTCGGTTGAATTATACGGTCACCCTGATGATGTGTTTCATGCGGGCGAGCCTACGTTAGCCGAACTTGCCACTATGTTAAGCAGCCCGTTAGCTAGTTTACTTGCAAGTGATGCCTTACCCGAGGAAGCAAAAGACTTAGACGCAGCGGTTGCAGTAGAACGCTTACAAAAGCAATTAAATGCGAGTATGCCAGGACTTAATGTTGAGGTGATGCTTTCAGACGGCATTATAAGTGACGCTGCAGCTGGCGCTGATCGTATTAAAATGAACCAAGATGTGAAATTCTCACAGCGTGAGCTTGATATTCTTGAAGTGCATGAAGGTTGGATTCATGTAGGAACGACACAAAATGGCTTATCGCAGCCTTATTTAACCTGTTTAAGTAAAGGCACACCCAGCGCCACCATTACGCAAGAAGGCTTGGCCGTATTAACGGAAATTATTACTATGCGCTCAACGCCACGGCGTTTGGCAAAGCTAGTGGGCCGAATTGATGCGGTGAAGCAGGCAGCAGACGGTGCCGATTTTATAGAAGTGTACAGAAATGGGTTGGCAAAAGGCATGTCGCAAGATGAAGCCTATACCTTAACTCAGCGAGTGTTTCGCGGCAGTACTCCTAATGGCCTGCCATTTACGAAAGATTTAGCCTACATCCGTGGTTTTGTCCTGGTGTACAATCTTATTCGAGTGGCGATACAAATTGGCCGTATTGATCGCTTACCCTTGTTACTAACGGGTAAAATAGCCGTCGATGATTTCCGTCAAATATGTGAATTGCACGACTCTGGTGTTATTGAAGCGCCGCGTTTTGTTCCACCACATTTCAAAGACATGCGGGGCTTAGCCGCATGGTTAAGTGTAGGGCGTTTTCTTGGTGACTTTTCGTTCACACAATTAGAAAATGACTATCGTCCATTGATACCCTAATAGCGCAGTAATAAACATAAAAGGTTAAAGTTAACGCAATGAGTAAAGCCTATTGGGTACCTAAGGGCCAAATAGAGATTGAGTTTGAAATTAAAAAAAGCCGCTTTATAGCCAGAGCAGGGGAGGCTGAGGATCGCGAACAAGCTATGGCGCTATTAGAACGTATGCAAAGTCGTTTTCCAGACGCCCGGCACCATTGCTGGGCGTATCAGTTAGGTTCACCGCATTCCCCTTTTAGTGCGGCAATGAATGATGACGGTGAGCCTTCAGGTACTGCAGGACGGCCAATTTTAAATGTTATTCAGCATAAAGAAATTGGTAATTTAATGGTGGTGGTATCGCGTTATTTTGGCGGGGTAAAGCTCGGCGCGGGTGGTTTGGTGCGGGCCTATTCGGCAGCAGCAGAACAAGCCGTAAGTGCACTAGAACTAAAGCATTACCAACCTAAAGTATTGCTGCAAGTAAGTTGTGACTTTTCCAAAGAACAGCTTATTCGTCATTGGCTCGATGAAAATCAAGGTCAGGTTCGTGAAGTTGAATACCAGAGCCAAGTATTATTAGAAGTGGCTTTGATTGAAAAAGACGTGGCTACACTTGCCGACTTTCTAGCGAGTGTAGGGGCAAGTGTACGTTCCCTTGATGATTAGACCGTACACTCAGTGCTTTAACATTTCCACCGGATCAAGTTTTACTAAACAGTATTCGTTCGGGTAATGAGCAAAGGTTTTTTCCCAACTTTCACCAACACGAGATGTTCGGCCAACACCAAGCATGAGTAAGTCAGCCACTGTATAGTAAAATCCTTTGTACTCACCTTTATTCATGCAGCCCACATGTTTGTCAAAACCGTACATGGTGAGGTTCTGGTACACCATAATACGTTGGTAAAAACGGGTTTCACGGCGTAAAGAAGCATCAAGGTATTTGCCTACAATAGATTGCATGCTGCTTAAACTGTAGAATTGCCATTGGTATAACCAACTTTCATGTTTAGCGCCGCCAGACCAAGCAACAATGGCGTCTTTTTGTAAGACCCGAGCATAGGCGGCAGGGAAAAAATAATTAGCGCAGCTATCCAAACAATAGCCTTCAACCTTTAAAGTAAAGTCATGTTTGTATAAGTAATAACCCCAATCCATAGCAGCCATGGGATCGCCACCGGAGCTACGAACGCGGAAGTTTTTTATCTCTGGGTGGCTGGCTGCTAGTTCAAGTAAAGCCTCCACAGCATCTTTGTCTGGTGCGCCGTATAATACAATGTCTTTATTGTCGACGAATACTTGAGCTGTTGGTTCGGTTTCAGTGTTCGATGCACAACCACTTAATATGAAGAGCAGTGCTGTAAGCGAAATGGAAACAAGACATCGTTTTACTAAAAGTTTATAGGGCATAACGCATAAGGTTCCTAAGGGACTCAATGTTTTCGTTCATTGGTCATTACAAGTTGTTCTGTGGGGAATGTAAAGGCTTTCCCTTATGATTCTTTAGTGCAAGTACAGTTACGGCCCGTTTCTTTTGCTTTATAAAGGGCTTGATCAGCATTATTAACGAAGGTATTGAAACTAATGGGTACTGTTGCTTGGTAGCAAGTAAGGCCTGCGCTCATGGTTAACAACTGGCTGTGTGGGCTGTGAATATGCTCAATTGCGGCGGTTTTCAGTTTAGTGAGCACAGCCTGTACTTGTTCGTATGCTTGTTCGGTGTCCATGCCAGGAATAATAACCGCAAACTCTTCCCCCCCAAACCGCGCCACAAGTTCGCCACTACGACGAAACTGAGACTGCAGCTTTTCGGCAACGCGCTGCAAAACCTTGTCACCAGCTAAATGGCCATAATGGTCGTTGTAGGGTTTAAAAAAGTCGATATCAAACAAAGCAAGGCACAGTGGGTTTTGATAGCGTTGTGCGCGTGCAAGTTCTTTGGTGAGAACCTCATCGAAATGACGTCGGTTCGCAATACCGGTTAAACCGTCACATTGTGCAAGCTGTTGAAGTTCAGCATTTGCGAGCATTAGTTTTTCGTGTGTTGCATGTAATGAACGTATGTAATGTTGTTTTTGTAGTGCGTTGGTAATAATTTCGCCTACAATTTTCAGACGCCGGATGTCGGCTTCAGTCCAGTGGCGCCTACGGGCGACCATGTCGCAACCCACCATACCAACCAATTGCTGTTGAATGTACACCCCAACGCAGAGTACGGAACAAATGTTTTCGTTATTGAATTCGTCTTGTTCTGCTTTACCTTCGGCAGGAATATTGCGCACATCGTTAATAATAAAAAGGCCTTCGCTCTCAAGTTTGTGAGAGAACCATGGCAAAGCGTCACGCGGCACACTTTGTAAATCGTCGATATGGCTGGTAATACCGTCGCGAACCCATTCATAGGTATTACTCATTTCAGTAAAGTCATTATTGAATTCAAAAATATACGTCCGGTCTGCTTGGCAAAAGTCACCTAAAGCAGCGAGGGCATTTTGAATGTGGTGCTTAGCGTCTTTTAGCTCTACGTTAATAAGCGTTGTGGAAAGTTTTGAAATAAGCTTGTCGAAGGCAATCATGTCTTTTAATGACACTTCGCTGGTGAGTAAGTCGGTAGTGTGGCGTTGCTGTACGAACAGCCGGTGGTCGCGCTCGAACAGCAAAATAGCAGCATGGTTTTCATTATTGAAATGAATAGACTGCCCTTCAAAACTAATAGCGCGGTTATGTATGGTTAAGTCGCGACGTTCAATGCCCGGCGCTGATAAGGCCATGATCAGTGGCGAGTGGAGTGGCCGTTTTGGTGCAGGCGTGGCTATAAGCTCCGGGTCGATAGTAAAGGGGAGC
>Ga0209075_1004296_pt1 | contig 11484 bp, 6 predicted proteins | sample Stecom2011_FD_187523 | JGI IMG/M metagenome (GOLD analysis project Ga0209075, IMG submission 187523) | Agricultural soil microbial communities from Utah to study Nitrogen management - Steer compost 2011 (SPAdes) (version 2) | ecosystem: Environmental > Terrestrial > Soil > Agricultural land...
GCTTGGGCATAACTACATTATACGTTGCATGACCTGATTCAACATCATAACTACCTATTCCTTTGAAAAAAATCTCATTTTCTTTCATGACTGTAATATTTTGGTTCGTATTAACAAATATAATAGAATTCTTCAAAACAGCACATATTCTGTCGTATAATATGAGCGTTTAAAAAAGTTATTTAAGATAAATGATGGATAAAACTCCTACGGATATAGGTCCAGAAAACAAGTATTCTTTTTTTCATCTTAAACGCAGTTTTAGTTAAACAAAAAAGCCGTAAGAAGATTGGGTGCAGATTTCTATACGGCTTTTCAAAAAAACAAACTTTGTATATAAACAACCACAAAAGTATAACCGGAATAAAAGGCAAAGTATACCCTACGTAGGGTATTTTAATTCCGAATCAAATCTCAAATGTTAAAATTGCCTTTTGCAACAAAAATTGTAATCAAATGAAGACATCAAGACAACTACCCTATTTTAAATATAATTGTAAATTTGTACACCTTTACACCCATTATGTTTAAACAAAAAAAAGATCTTGTCTTCCTGATTCTAGCAGGAATTTTTATTACTAATGCCGTCGTAGCAGAGTTAATTGGAGGAAAATTAATTCAAATAGGCCCTTTTGTGATGAGCATCGGGATTCTACCTTGGCCTATTGTTTTCTTAACCACTGATTTAATCAACGAATACTTCGGAAAAAGTGGTGTAAAAAAACTCTCTTATATTACTGCAATGCTTATTGCTTATGCTTTTATTGTATTGTTTTTTGCGATTACCATCCCGGCTGCCAAAGGGATTTCTCCCGTAAACGACGAACAATTTACGGCTGTCTTTGGCCAAAGTATGTGGATTATTGTCGGGAGTATTACGGCTTTCTTGCTCTCTCAGCTCATCGATATCTATGTGTTTTCATATTTCAAAAAGAAAACCGGAAACAAAAAAATATGGCTTCGAGCCACAGGCTCTACGATTATTTCTCAGCTGTTCGATTCGTTTATCGTGTTGGGAATTGCTTTCTGGCTTCCCGGAAAAATCAACACAGAAACTTTTATCTCTTCCGGACTAACAGGCTATACCTTTAAATTAGGAACAGCTATCGTGCTTACTCCTTTTATCTATTTAGGTCATTATTGGATTCAAAATTACCTCAAAGAAGAAAAATAAATTACTTTTCAATGAAATGAAATAAAAAATCCCGACTCTTTCGAGTCGGGATTTTTTTTACATTATTAAGTCTTTATGCCTGACCTGCCGGTCCGAAGTTCAAAGGAATCGAAGGTTGCTCTCCTCCTTTGATTTCTCCGTAAGTGTTCTCAAAACGTTGTATATTATCCCCTAACGCCTTAAGCAAACGCTTAGCGTGTTGAGGAGTAAGTACAATTCTTGATCTCACCTTTGCTTTCGGAGTCCCGGGCATAATGCTCACAAAATCGATTACAAATTCTGATACCGAATGATTAATGATAGCCAAATTCGAATAGATTCCTTCAGCTGTTTTTTCGTCCAATTCGATATTTATCTGTTGTTTATTAGTATCACTCATAGCTTTTCATTTAGATTTTTGAAGGTAATAATTCTTCCTCTTTCGCTCCCACAATAATGTTGTCGTACTCTCTCATACCTGTACCGGCAGGGATTCTGTGTCCTACGATAACATTCTCTTTCAATCCTTCTAACGTATCAACTTTACCCGCAACTGCAGCCTCATTCAATACTTTAGTTGTTTCTTGGAACGATGCAGCCGAAATAAACGACTTAGTCTGTAACGAAGCTCTAGTAATACCTTGAAGAACCGGAGTAGCTGTTGCAGGGATTACATCTCTAGCAACTACTAGGTTTTTATCTTCACGTTTTAGTAAAGAATTTTCATCTCTAAGTGTTCTGGCAGAAATAATCTGACCAGATTTTAGAGTGGCAGAATCTCCCGGATCTTCTACAACTTTCATTCCATAAAGTTTATCGTTTTCGTCGATAAAGTCTTTCGTATGAACCAATTGCTCTTCCAAGAACAACGTATCTCCCGGATCAATGATTTGTACTTTTCTCATCATCTGACGGATGATTACCTCAAAGTGTTTGTCATTGATTTTTACCCCTTGCAGACGATACACCTCTTGAATCTCGTTTACTAAGTACTGTTGTACAGCGCTTGGCCCTTTAATTCTAAGGATATCTTCCGGAGTGATAGCTCCGTCTGAAAGTGGTGCTCCGGCTCTTACGTAGTCATTCTCTTGAACCAAGATTTGGTTTGACAATTTCACCAAATACTTTTTCACTTCACCAAAACGTGATTCAATGATAATCTCACGGTTACCACGTTTGATTTTTCCGAATGACACTACTCCGTCGATCTCAGAAACTACCGCTGGGTTTGATGGGTTACGAGCTTCTAATAGCTCAGTAATTCTTGGTAGACCTCCTGTGATATCGCCTGTTTTTGCAGAACGTCTAGGGATTTTTACTAAGATTTTACCCGCTTTAATTTTCTCTCCATCATTTACCATAAGGTGAGCCCCTACCGGTAAGTTGTAAGAACGGATAAGCTCTCCATCTTTTCCATAAATATGTAATGTTGGGATAAGCTTTTTGTTTCTTCCTTCAGAGATTACTTTTTCCTGGAATCCGGTTTGCTCGTCAATTTCAACTTGGAACGTCTGTCCTTGTTCGATATCTTCGTATTCAACTTTTCCGGTAAACTCAGAAATAATAACTCCGTTATAAGGATCCCACTTACAGATAGTTGTTCCTTTTTCTACAATATCTTCGTCTTTTACGAAAATAGTTGCTCCATAAGGAATGTGGTGAGTATTTAATACGATTCCCGTATTAGCATCAACCAATTTCAACTCTGTAGAACGAGAAATTACAATATCAACTATATTTCCTTCTGTATCCTCGCCTTTTACGGTTCTAAGCTCTTCCATTTCTAGACGACCTTTGAAACGAGCTACGATACTTGACTCTTCAGAGATTCCTCCCGCTACCCCTCCAACGTGGAACGTACGAAGTGTAAGCTGAGTACCTGGCTCCCCGATTGACTGAGCTGCAACCACTCCAACCGCTTCACCTATTTGAACCATTTTTCCTGTAGCTAAGTTACGTCCGTAACATTTAGCACAAACTCCTTTATATGATTCACAAGTTAGAGGTGAACGAACTTCAATTTTCTCGATTGGAGAATCTGCGATAGCTTTCAAGTGAGCTTCTACGATTTGCTCACCAGCTTTTACGATAACTTCAGAAGTAAGCGGGTTAACAACATCTTCTAGAGCTACACGTCCTAGAACTCTGTCCCCTAAACTTTCTACTACCTCTTCGTTCTTTTTCAAAGCCGTCACTTCAACTCCTCTGAGTGTACCACAGTCTTCCTCGTTGATGATTACGTCCTGTGCTACGTCGTGAAGCCTTCTTGTCAAATATCCGGCATCTGCTGTTTTAAGAGCGGTATCGGCAAGACCTTTACGAGCACCGTGGGTAGAGATAAAGTATTCCAAAATCGAAAGACCTTCTTTAAAGTTAGAAAGAATTGGGTTTTCGATAATCTCTCCACCTCCTGCAGTAGATTTTTTAGGCTTAGCCATCAATCCACGCATACCGGTAAGCTGACGAATCTGCTCTTTCGAACCCCTCGCTCCAGAATCCAGCATCATATACACAGAGTTGAACCCTTGTTGGTCTTCTCTAATGTTTTTCATTGCTAACTCTGTAAGCAAAGCATTCGTTGATGTCCACACATCAATAACTTGGTTATATCTCTCGTTATTGGTGATAAGCCCCATGTTATAGTTCATGGTGATTGCTTCTACTTGCTTGTTTGCTTCAGCAATCAATTCTTCTTTTTTATCAGGAATGATAATATCACCTAAACTGAAAGAAAGACCACCTTTGAATGCGAACTGATACCCCATATCCTTGATATCATCCAAGAATTTGGCTGTCGTAGGCACATTAGTTACGGCTAGGATTTTTCCGATAATATCACGAAGAGATTTCTTCGTCAATACTTCGTTAATATATCCTGCTTCTTCAGGTACTACCTCGTTGAACAATACTCTACCTGCTGTAGTTGGGATAATTTTGTATACCAACTCTCCTTTTTCATTAAAGTCTTTTGCTCTAATCTTAATTCCGGCATTCAAATCCAATTTTCCTTCATTAAGAGCAATGTGCACTTCTTCGGCAGAGTAGAACGTTTGACCTTCTCCTTTGATTTTATGTTCAGGAGTAGATTTTCTTTCTTTTGTCATATAATATAACCCAAGTACCATGTCTTGAGAAGGTACGGTAATCGGTGCACCGTTAGCCGGGTTCAAGATATTGTGCGAAGCCAACATCAAGATTTGAGCTTCCAAAATTGCCTCAGGGCCTAGCGGTAAGTGAACCGCCATCTGGTCACCGTCAAAGTCAGCGTTGAAAGCCGTACACACTAGTGGGTGCAACTGGATAGCTTTTCCTTCGATTAACTTCGGTTGGAAAGCTTGGATACCCAAACGGTGCAAAGTAGGAGCACGGTTCAGTAATACAGGGTGTCCTTTAATTACGTTTTCAAGGATATCCCATACTACAGGCTCTTTTTTATCGATAATCTTCTTAGCAGATTTAACTGTTTTCACAATACCTCTTTCTATCAACTTACGGATAACAAAAGGTTTGTAAAGCTCAGCAGCCATATCTTTAGGAAGACCACATTCGTATAATTTCAACTCAGGTCCAACAACAATTACCGAACGAGCAGAATAATCCACACGTTTTCCTAACAAGTTTTGACGAAAACGACCTTGTTTTCCTTTTAACGAGTCAGAAAGCGATTTTAATGGTCTGTTAGACTCTGTTTTTACAGCAGATGCTTTACGAGTGTTGTCGAAAAGTGAATCTACTGCCTCTTGAAGCATACGTTTTTCGTTTCTCAAGATTACTTCAGGAGCTTTAATCTCCATCAATCTTTTCAAACGGTTGTTACGTATGATCACTCTGCGATACAAGTCATTCAAATCCGAAGTAGCAAAACGACCTCCATCAAGAGGAACTAGCGGACGCAATTCAGGCGGAATAACCGGAATTACCTTCAAGATCATCCATTCCGGACGATTTTCTCTGTTTTGGTTTGCTTCTCTGAAAGACTCAACAACGTTCAAACGCTTTAGAGCCTCTGTTTTACGCTGTTTTGAAGTTTCATTATTTGCAGCATGACGCAATTCGTACGAAAGTTCGTCCAAATCAATTCTTGCTAACAAATCCAAGATACATTCAGCCCCCATTTTAGCGATAAACTTGTTAGGGTCTGAATCATCAAGATATTGGTTCTCCATCGGAAGACTATCCAAAATGTTCAAATACTCTTCTTCTGTCAAGAAGTCCATTTTATTTAATGGTTCTCCGTCTACATTTTTAGCAATACCCGGCTGAATCACTACGTATCTTTCGTAGTAAATAATCATATCGAGTTTTTTAGACGGAAGACCAAGTAGGTATCCAATTTTGTTCGGAAGTGAACGGAAGTACCAAATATGAGCAATAGGCACTACTAGATTGATGTGACCTATTCTATCTCTACGTACTTTTTTCTCTGTTACCTCAACACCACAACGATCACAAACAATTCCTTTGTAACGGATTCTTTTATATTTTCCACAAGCACATTCGTAATCCTTTACAGGTCCAAAAATACGCTCACAGAAAAGACCGTCTCTTTCGGGTTTGTGAGTACGATAGTTAATGGTTTCGGGCTTTAGTACTTCTCCTTTAGACTCTGCTAAGATACTTTCAGGAGACATCAACCCTATTGAGATTTTATTAAATCTCTTAACTGTGTTTTTATCTTTATTTCTGTTTGTTGTCATAATAACTTTTTGTTTAAGGTTTAAGGTCAACGTTTAAGGCTGAATAGCCTTAAACGTATAACTTTAAACTATAAAATTATTCTTCTAAACGAATATCAAGTCCAAGACCTTTAAGCTCGTGCATCAATACGTTGAACGATTCTGGCAATCCTGGTTCTGGCATAGTTTCACCTTTCACGATTGCTTCATATGTCTTAGCTCTTCCAATTACGTCATCAGATTTAACAGTAAGGATTTCTCTCAATGTGCTTGAAGCTCCATAAGCCTCCAAAGCCCAAACCTCCATCTCTCCGAAACGTTGTCCTCCGAATTGAGCCTTACCTCCAAGCGGTTGCTGTGTGATAAGAGAGTATGGTCCAATCGAACGAGCGTGCATTTTATCATCAACCATGTGTCCGAGTTTCAACATATAGATAACTCCAACAGTTGCCGGTTGGTGGAAGCGCTCTCCGGTTCCTCCGTCGTATAGATAAGTATGGCCATATCTAGGAATTCCTGCCTCATCAGTAAGAGCATTGATTTGTTCTAACGATGCTCCGTCGAAAATAGGCGTAGCGAATTTCTTACCTAGTTTTTGTCCTGCCCATCCTAACACAGTCTCATAAATCTGACCGATGTTCATACGAGAAGGTACCCCAAGAGGGTTCAATACAATATCTACCGGGGTTCCGTCTTCTAAGAAAGGCATGTCTTCGTCTCTTACGATACGAGCAACAATACCTTTATTTCCGTGACGACCCGCCATTTTATCTCCAACTTTCAGTTTACGTTTCTTAGCAATGTAAACTTTAGCTAATTTCAAGATTCCTGATGGAAGTTCATCTCCTACCGTAACCGTAAATTTCTCTCTACGTAAAGCTCCTTGAAGGTCATTTAATTTGATTTTATAATTGTGAATCAAATCATTAACCATTTCATTAGTCTCAGGATCTGATGTCCAAGAACCTTTTGTCAAGTGAGCGAAATCTTCGATAGAAGCAAGCATTTTTTGAGAGTATTTTTTACCTTTAGGTAGAACTTCTTCTCCTAAATCATTCATTACTCCCTGAGATGTTTTCCCGTTTACAAGAGCAAACAACTTATCTATCAAACGGTTTCTAAGCTCGTTGAATTTCACAGCATATTCTGCTTCGAGTCTTTCAACATCTTCTTTATCTTTAGAACGCCTGCGTTTATCTTTTACGGCACGGGTAAAGATTTTCTTATCTAATACTACCCCATATAATGAAGGTGTAGCTTTTAATGAGGCATCTTTTACATCACCTGCTTTATCACCAAAAATAGCACGAAGAAGTTTTTCCTCTGGAGTTGGATCTGATTCTCCTTTTGGAGTAATCTTACCAATAAGGATATCTCCAGGTTTTACTTCGGCTCCGATACGGATCATACCGTTTTCGTCCAAATCTTTAGTAGCATCTTCTGATACGTTAGGAATATCGTTAGTAAGCTCTTCGCTTCCTAATTTTGTATCACGAACCTCTAATGTATAGTCATCGATGTGGATAGACGTAAAGATATCATCACGAACTACTTTTTCAGAGATTACAATCGCATCCTCGAAGTTGTATCCTTTCCAAGGCATGAACGCTACTTTAAGGTTACGTCCGATAGCTAATTCTCCGTTTTGAGTAGCGTATCCTTCACAAAGCACTTGACCTTTTTTAACTCTATCACCTTTTCTTACGATTGGCTTAAGGTTGATACAAGTACTTTGGTTTGTTTTTCTAAATTTAATTAGGTTATATGTTTTCTCATCCGGGTCGAAGCTAACCATTCTTTCACGGTCAGTTCTATCGTATTTGATTACAATTTTATTAGCATCAACATACTCAACTACTCCTTCTCTTTCAGCATTGATAAGTACTCTTGAGTCAGACGCTACTTGTCTTTCAAGACCTGTTCCTACGATTGGAGCTTCCGGTCTTAACAATGGAACCGCCTGACGCATCATGTTTGACCCCATCAACGCACGGTTGGCATCGTCATGTTCCAAGAACGGAATAAGTGAAGCTGAAATCGAAGCAATTTGGTTAGGCGAAACGTCGGTATAGTGTAACTCTTTAGGATCTACTACCGGGAAGTCCGCATCTTGCTTAGCAATTACTTTTTCTTCTAGAATAGTTCCGTCATCAGCTACTCGAATATTCGCTTGAGCAATCAATTTATCTTCTTCTTCTTCAGCAGAAAGATATACCGGTGGTTTGCTGAAGTCGATTTTTCCGTCTTTAACTTCACGATATGGAGTTTCAATGAATCCCATTGAGTTTACTTTCGCATATACCCCTAATGAAGAAATAAGTCCGATGTTTGGCCCCTCAGGAGTTTCAATAGGACAAAGTCTTCCGTAGTGAGTATAGTGAACGTCACGAACCTCGAATCCTGCTCTCTCACGAGAAAGACCTCCAGGTCCTAATGCAGAAAGACGACGTTTGTGAGTAATCTCAGCAAGTGGATTGGTTTGATCCATGAACTGAGATAATTGGTTTGTTCCGAAGAATGAATTGATAACCGAAGACAGTGTTTTCGCGTTAATCAAATCAATCGGAGTAAACACCTCATTGTCACGAACATTCATTCTCTCTCTGATGGTACGAGCCATACGAGCAAGACCAACACCAAATTGTGCCGATAATTGTTCTCCTACGGTTCTAACACGACGATTTGACAAGTGGTCAATATCATCCACCTCAGCTTTAGAGTTGATAAGTTCGATCAGATATTTAACGATAGTGATAATATCTTCTTTAGTTAAAACTTGTTTTTCGATAGGAATATCCAAGTTCAACTTTTTGTTCATTCTATAACGACCAACTTCCCCTAAGTTATATCGTTGGTCAGAGAAGAACAATTTATCGATAATACCACGAGCGGTTTCTTCATCAGGCGGTTCCGCATTACGAAGCTGACGATAAATGTGCTCTACCGCTTCTTTTTCAGAGTTGGTAGGGTCTTTTTGTAATGTATTATGAATAATGGCATAGTCTGCCTGATTGTTGTCTTCTTTGTGTAGGAGAATTGTCTTAACATCAGCAGCAATAATCTCTTCAATATTATCTTTGTCAAGAACAACATCTCTATCTAAGATAATTTCGTTACGCTCAATAGATACTACTTCTCCTGTATCTTCGTCAACGAAATCTTCGTGCCAAGTGTTAAGCACACGAGCGGCTAATCTTCGACCAATATATTTTTTCAGACCTGTTTTAGACACTTTAATCTCTTCAGCTAGGTCGAAAATTTCAAGAATGTCTTTATCCCTTTCAAAACCGATGGCTCTGAACAACGTAGTTACAGGAAGTTTTTTCTTTCTATCGATGTAAGCATACATCACGTTGTTGATATCGGTAGCAAACTCGATCCACGAACCTTTGAAAGGAATAACCCTAGCAGAATACAATTTAGTTCCGTTAGCGTGGAATGACTGTCCGAAGAAAACTCCAGGAGAACGGTGTAATTGAGAAACAACCACGCGCTCTGCTCCGTTGATTACGAAAGTACCACTCGGAGTCATGTATGGGATTGTTCCTAAATACACATCCTGAACAATAGTTTCGAAATCCTCATGTTCAGGGTCTGTACAGTATAGTTTTAACCTTGCTTTAAGGGGTACACTATACGTTAGTCCTCTGTCAATACATTCCTCAATTGTGTAACGAGGCGGATCAATAAAGTAATCCAAGAACTCGAGCACAAATTGATTACGAGTGTCTGTAATCGGGAAGTTTTCCATAAAGGTGTTATACAACCCTTCATTGCCTCTCTCGTCAGATTTGGTTTCCAATTGGAAGAAATCTTTAAACGATTTAATCTGAATATCCAAAAAGTCCGGATACTCAGGAATGTTTTTCGTAGAGGCAAAACTCAATCTTTCAGTCTGATTTGTTATCATCAATGGACAAAATTTTGATTTTAAAAAAAAGTAATTTTTTGTGTTAAAACACTGTTTATGTAATACTTCTTTTTTTTGAAATCAATACATCTCTAAAAACCAATTAGTATATCAGCTAACTTGTTTTCTTTCTTCGTATTGACTAAAAATTTTTCGTATTCTAAACTATTAAAATAATAAAATTTGATATATAATTTTATTATACGAAAAATGGTTTAGACCTTTGAGCGAGAACTCAAGGTCTAAACCTAGCTTGTGAAGCAATATGAATTACTTAAGCTCTACTACAGCTCCAGCCTCTTCTAAAGCCTTTTTAAGACCTTCAGCCTCGTCTTTAGAAACTCCTTCTTTAACTGTAGCAGGAGCACTGTCAACTACATCTTTAGCCTCTTTAAGTCCTAGTCCTGTAAGCTCTTTTACAGCTTTAACAACTGCTAATTTAGAAGCTCCAGCATCTTTCAATATTACTGTGAACTCTGTTTGCTCAGCAGCAGCAGCTCCAGCATCTCCACCTCCAGCAACTACTACAGCTGCAGCAGCAGGCTCAATACCGTATTCTTCTTTTAAAATTGTAGCTAATTCGTTAACTTCTTTAACTGTCAAATTAACTAATTGTTCTGCGAATTGTTTTAAATCTGCCATTTTTCTAGCGTTTTAATCGTTTTTAATATATGTTTTAATAAGTGCGCAATTTTTATTCCTCTCCGTCTTTAAATTGATTTTTAAGAGCTGAAATAACTCTTTGAGCCGGAGATTGAAGTAATCCGATAATTTCTGCAATAACTTCTTCTTTAGATTTGATAGCAACTAGACTGTCTAATTGGTTGTCACCAATATAAACTTCTTCGTTGATATATGCTCCTTTAAGAATAGGTTTATCAGCTTTTTTACGGAATTCTTTGATGATCTTAGCAGGGCCGTTAGCCACATTTGCAATCATTATAGCAGTATTACCTTTTAATGTCTGAGGTAATTCGCCATAATTTTTTCCATCAGCTTCCATTGCTTTTGAAAGCAATGTATTTTTCACTACCTCTAATTTAACTCCTGCTTTAAAAGCAGCTCTTCTTAAATCTGAAGTAGTCTGAGCATTTAACCCAGAAATATCTGCAATATAGAATATATTTGCATCAGCCAACTTTGCAGTTAAATCCTGAATAGCGATTGATTTTTCTTCTCTAGTCATAATTATTTTTTTTAACTACCAATTATACTGCTTTAGTATCTAAAGCTATACCAGGACCCATCGTACTCGATAAGTGGATACTTTTAATATAAGTACCTTTTGCAGCAGTTGGTTTTAGTTTAATCAAAGTTTGGATAATCTCTTGAGCATTGTCTGCAATTTTGTCTGCATCGAAAGAAATTTTTCCGATACCTGCATGTACAATACCTGTTTTATCAACTTTAAAATCGATTTTACCTGATTTTACTTCCTGAACAGCTTTAGCTACATCCATAGTAACTGTACCCGTTTTAGGGTTTGGCATAAGTCCACGAGGACCTAAGATTCTTCCTAATGGTCCTAATTTACCCATAACAGCTGGCATAGTGATGATAACATCAACATCTGTCCAACCATCTTTGATTTTTTGAAGGTACTCATCCAACCCTACATAATCAGCTCCAGCAGCTTTAGCTTCCGCTTCTTTATCTGGAGTTACAAGAGCAAGAACTCTTACATCCTTACCTGTTCCGTGAGGAAGTGTTACCACACCTCTTACCATTTGATTAGCTCTTCTAGG
>Ga0209075_1004297_pt1 | contig 11484 bp, 10 predicted proteins | sample Stecom2011_FD_187523 | JGI IMG/M metagenome (GOLD analysis project Ga0209075, IMG submission 187523) | Agricultural soil microbial communities from Utah to study Nitrogen management - Steer compost 2011 (SPAdes) (version 2) | ecosystem: Environmental > Terrestrial > Soil > Agricultural land...
GAATATCAGCTTCAAACTTTTCTAGTTGTTTTTTGGTTGGAAGTTCTCCGAAAACCAAAAGAAAACATACTTCAAGAAAGTTAGCTTTGTCCGCTAGATCTTCAATAGCATATCCTCTATAACGTAAAATTCCTTCTTCTCCATCAAGGTAAGTAATGGCACTAGTACAAGAACCTGTGTTTTTATATCCAGGATCCATCGTAATGGCTCCGGATAAAGCTCTTAGCTTTTCAATATCAATCCCAACCTCGTTCTCTGTTCCTTTGATTACCGGAAATTCATATCTTTTTCCGTCAATCTCTAATATAGCAGTTTTTGACATATATAATTGTAGTATTTTTTTGACTCCTGCGAATGTACAAAAAAACTTCTAAAACAATTATAAAGTTTGGCTATAAATTGCTTTAGAAGTGTTATATTTTTGTGAAAAAAGGACTCAAAAGCTCTTTTTTAGCTAAAAATTAATCGAAAACTTCAGTATTCTTTCCGTCAAAAGAAGCGAAAACCATTTTTGGATGAGAATCTTGATGGTATATATTTCCGTTTTTATCAATGGCAATAGCTCCTGCAAAGCCATCAAAAGGCTTTAATTCTTCAAAAGTTTTCTCAAAAGCATCTTTTATCGAAAAACCATCCGTAACTCGGGTAACTATTTTTGCGGCAACGGCTCCACTTACAATATCTTCTCCAACACCTGTACAGCTCACTCCGCAGGTTTCGTTAGCAAAATTCCCTGCAACGGTAGCCGAATCCGAAATTCTTCCTACAATTTCAAATCCTTTTCCGCCTGTTGAAGTAGCCACAGCTATTTTTTTGTCTTTATCCAGAACAACACATCCAACAGTTCCTGTTCCGCTAGACTGTAGCTTGGCTAAATATTCCTCTCTTCGTTGAGGAATTTCGGTCGAGAAATGTTCAAATCCGTTTTTTCTTGCAAAAGCTGTTGCTCCTTCTCCACCCAAAATTCTATCATCAACATCAAGTAGTTTTTCTGCTACCTGAACTGGATTTTTTACGTTTTCAATATTAATTACACCACTCATTTTTTTGGAAACTCCATCCATTATCGAAGCACTCATTCGGATTTTTCCGTCACTCTGAATCTGCGAACCAATTCCTGCATTAAAAAGAGGATCGTCTTCCAAAAGCGAAACTGCAAAAACGACTGTTTCTAAGGCAGTATGTGTTTTCAAATATTCGTACGATTGTTTTACAATCGAAATAAGAGCATCTTGTTTAGCTTTTTTGGTAGCTGCATCTGTTGAAGATTCGCTAAAAAACCCTCCGTGAATGATTATTTTCATTTGTTGCTTTAAAGTTTAAGGTTTCTAGGGAGAAATATCTGTATTTACACATAATGCGAAGCATGAATACTCATTTCTCGAGTATTCATCTCGTAGGTGTCATGCATACTCATTACGTGTACAATCAGGTTTTTAATAGAAACGGGTTGCCCTAATTCGACTTGAGTAAGATTGGTGTCTGAAATTTTTTGTCCGTCAACCAAAATCACCAGTCCCGAACCAATTGCCTCCATATGATTGCCTTCTTTTATAAGTAGCCCCGTATCTTCTCCAAGGCCAATTCCCAATACTTTCGGGTTGGTAACTACTGCATTAAAAAGCCTTCCGATTCTCCCTCTTTTAACAAAATGCGTATCAATTATAGCACCTCCGATAAGTCCGAGTCCTGAGGTAATTTTGATTTCTCCTTTCAGAAGAGCTTCCTGACTGCTTCCTTGATAAATCATAGCATCTGAAGCAGCAGCAGCTCCTGCAGAAGTTCCGACATAGATAAACTCTTCTTTTTTGTACTTCTCCAAAAGAATATCGTGAAAAGGCGTTCCTCCTAAAATCGAAGTCAGCCGAAGTTGGTCACCTCCTGTAAACATCACGACATCAGCTGCCTTTAATCTATTTACATTTTCATCATCAAGAGCTTGCTCTCTTTTTTCAATATACAAAACATCTACATTTTCAGCACCCAGATAAGCAAATGCTTTTACGTATTCAGGTCCTACTTCTTTCGGGATATTTGAAGCTGTTGTGATGATTTCAATTCTCGATTTATTTTTGTGTTTTGATTCGTCCAAAATTCGTTTTAGAATTCCCGTTTCAAAAAAATTCAGGTTGTTAGCCACATTTGCATCAAAAGTTTTTTCAGTAAAACTTCCTGTATCTACAGCTCCACCTATAATTATTAATTTTCCTTTTACTTTTTTCATAAATGCAAAAGTAATAAAAAGGATAATATAAAATCATTAGCCATTTGGTTTATCTAATTTTAACATATTCGCAAAACATACAATAAATTTCAAAAAATATTTTTGAAGTTACATTAAAAAATTTTACTTTAGGCAATTCATTTCCTAACCAGAGATCTAAAATCTAACTAAAACTTCTTAAACATATGAAAATCTTAAAAATACAAGCCTTGCGAGGACCTAATATCTGGAGCGTACGAAGAAAAAAACTTATTCAGATGCGTTTGGATTTGGAGGATTTAGAACAAAGACCCACCAATACCATTGAAGGATTCAGAGAACGAATCGAAAAAATGTTTCCGACCATGTACGACCATCGTTGTTCGGAAGGAGTACCGGGAGGTTTTTTCTCACGAGTAGAAAGAGGAACTTGGATGGGGCACGTTATTGAACACATTGCACTTGAAATTCAAACTCTTGCTGGAATGGAAACCGGATTCGGGCGAACAAGGGAAACCAAAGAATCTGGTGTTTATAATGTTGTTTTTAGTTATGTTGAAGAAAGTGTTGGAGAATATGCAGCAGAAGCATCTGTCCGAATTGCCGAAGCGTTGATTTCGGGGGAAGAATATAACGTAGAAGTTGATATTCAAAAAATGAGGGAAATTCGTGAACGAGTTCGCCTCGGACCAAGTACCGGAAGTATTGTAGAAGAAGCCGTTGCTAGAGATATTCCGTGGATTCGTATGGGAACTAATTCGCTTGTGCAATTAGGCTACGGAATCAATCAGATGCGTTTTCAGGCTACTATTACTTGTCAGACCAGTCATATTGCCGTTGATATTGCTTGCGATAAAGAAGCGACTAAGCGAATGCTAAACAACGCTTCTATTCCTGTGGCAAAAGGAGATATTTGTGTGGATGAAGAAGATTTAGAAGGCACTATCCAAAAAATCGGATATCCGATTGTTATCAAACCCCTTGACGGTAATCATGGGAAAGGTGCTTCGATTAATATAAAAGACTGGGAGAGTGCTAAAGCAGGATTAGCTCATGCAAAACAATACAGTCGTAGAGTAATTGTCGAAAGATTTATTACAGGATTTGATTTTAGAATTTTGGTAATCGACAACAAAGTAGTTGCTGCAGCCAAAAGAGTTCCTGCTCACGTTGTCGGGAACGGAATAAATTCGGTTCAAGAACTCATTGACATCGAAAACCTCGATCCAAGACGTGGATACGGACACGAGAACGTACTTACAGAAATCACAATAGACAGAGATTCCCTCGATTTGCTCGAAAAAGAAGGTTTGATAATCGATAGCATTCCTGAAAAGGGAAAAATTGTTTATCTGAAATCAACAGCTAACTTGAGTACAGGAGGAACATCGGTTGATGTAACGGATATGATGCACCCCGAAAATATCTTTTTGGCAGAACGCATTTCGAGAGTAATCGGATTGGATGTTTGTGGAATTGATATTATGGCTGAAAATCTTACACAACCACTCCAAGAAAACGGAGGGGTAATACTTGAGGTAAATGCAGCTCCGGGATTCCGTATGCACTTAGCTCCATCAGAAGGACTTCCAAGAAACGTAGCTGCTCCAGTTATTGATATGCTATATCCTCCCGGAAAGCCAAGTCGTATTCCGATTATTGCCGTAACTGGAACCAACGGAAAAACCACGACAACCCGCTTGATTGCTCACATGGTCAAAAACAAAGGATATCGTGTAGGATTTACCACTTCGGATGGAATTTACATCCAAAACCACATGATGGAAAAAGGAGATACCACAGGTCCTTTGAGTGCGGAATATATTCTGAAAGACCCGACCGTGGAATTTGCAGTTCTCGAAACCGCTAGAGGCGGAATCTTACGTTCAGGCTTAGGATTCTCAAGATGCGACATCGGAATTATCACCAATATTCAGGAAGACCATTTGGGATTGAATGACATTCATACTTTAGCTGATTTGGCACGAGTAAAGAAAGTGGTGGTAAACAGCATCAAAAAAGACGGTTGGGCTGTTTTGAATGCAGATGATGAAGAGTGCAGAAAAATAGGCGCTACACTAGATTGTAATGTAGCCTGGTTTAGCTTAGACGAAGGAAGTAAGTTTGTAAAAACCCTAGCAAAAGAAAATAAAATATGTGCTGTTTTTGAGAATGGGTTCGTAACCATCAAAAAAGGCGATTGGAAAATCCGAATCGAAAGAGTAGGACAGATACCGCTTACTTTGGGAGGAAAAGCTAAGTTTATGATTGCAAATGTTTTAGCAGCATCTTTAGCGGGATACCTCCACGGATTCAAGACTGAAGACATCAGCCTTTCGTTACAAACCTTTATTCCGAGCGTGGCTCAAACTCCGGGAAGAATGAACATTTTTGAGTTTAAAAATTTCAAAGTAATGATCGATTTTGCTCATAATCCGTCCGGATATTTAGCCATCGAAGATTATCTTCAGGCGATAGATTCTCCAAACAAAATCGGTATCATCTCGGGAGTCGGAGACAGACGTGACGAAGATATTAAAGAATGTGGTAAGATTGCAGGACGCATGTTTGACCATATTATTATTCGTCAGGAAAAATACCTCAGAGGCAGAACCGAGCAAGAAATTATTGATTTGATTCTTGAAGGAATAAGTTCATCAGGAAAAGAAGTTACTTACGAAATTATTCCCAAAGAAATTGAAGCCCTGAAACACGCTATCAATATAGCCAAAGAAGGAACTTATATCACTGCGCTAAGTGATGTGCTGACCAATGCAATCGAAATTGTACAAGGTTATCTCGATATAGAAAATCAAGAAGCTATAGCTTAATCTTTGAAAGCCTGTCAGATTCTTATTTGACAGGTTTTTTTAATAAATACTATTTTCTCAACCATCAATTTTCTTTCAGTTGAAATAACTTAAGTAGTTCTTGTGCTGCGGTAAATGGAGAAATCTCGTTTGATGCTACTTGTTTTTTGAAATCATCGAGCGCATTTTTTATCTTCTCGTTTTGGTAAAACCACATTTTGAGTTGCGATTCGATAGTTTCTAAAAACCAATATTGATTTTGTTCTTTTCGCTTGTCCTGAAAATAGTCATTTTGCAAAGTCAGTTCAAAATACTTTTCGATAATCGTCCAAACTTCTGCAATTCCGTCTTTGGTATAACTGCTGCAGGTAGTAACTTTTGGAGTCCAACCTGATTTTTTAGGCGGAAATAAATGCAACGCTCTATTGAATTCCACCTTGGCTGCTTTGGCTTTTTTGATGTTGTCTCCATCTGCTTTGTTGATGACAATCGCATCAGCCATTTCCATAATTCCCCTTTTGATTCCTTGTAATTCATCACCTGCTCCCGATAATTTCAGAAGCAGAAAGAAATCCACCATCGAGTGGACTGCAGTTTCGCTTTGCCCGACTCCTACAGTTTCGATAATTACTACATCAAACCCACACGCTTCACATAAAATAATGGATTCTCTTGTTTTTTGGGCTACTCCTCCCAGAGTTTCTCCCGAAGCTGAAGGACGGATAAATGCATTTTCATCCTTTACGAGTTCCTCCATTCGGGTTTTATCGCCTAAAATACTTCCGTGTGAAATCGTACTACTGGGGTCAATAGCCAAAACTGCTACTTTTTTTCCGACCGAAGTCAGGTGTTTTCCGAAGGCTTCAATAAAGGTGCTTTTCCCGACTCCGGGAACTCCTGTGATTCCGATTCGAATCGATTTATTGGCATACGGAAGACAACCGTTTATCACTTGGTTTGCCTTTTCGGAATGTTCGGGATTGGTGCTTTCAACGAGCGTAATAGCACGACTCAAAGCAACTTTATCTCCAGTAATAATCGCATCAATAAGTTCTTGTGAAGACGGTTGTTTTCGCCTAAAACGATTCACTCGTTCCACAGAAGACAAGCTAACGGTTTCGACTTCCGAAACTCCGTCAACTTCGTTTAATGCAGATTTTTTGTTTGTTCGTTTCATTTATAAAAGAGTTTTCCTACCGCATCGAGCTTATACTGTTTTGTGGGTTCTGCTTCTATAAACAAAATAAATTCCAATCAGAATAAATGGAACACTTAACCACTGTCCTGTTGAGAGAATTGGATTTGCTCCTTCAAAACCTCCTTGACTTTCTTTAACGAATTCAACTATAAAGCGTACCGACCAAAGCAGAATTAGAAATAATCCAAACAAAAAACCTTGTTTTTGTCTTGCGTTGGTTTTCCAATACAAAAAGAAAAGAAGTGCAAAAACAATTACATAACCAAAAGCCTCATAGAGTTGAGCAGGATGTTTGGGAGCTATTTGTTCGATAAGCGGAGTGAATTCAGGATTTGTTGTTGCGGCTTTATAAGCTTCTCTAACATTAGCAATACCTGTTTCTCTTGTGATTTCGTATGAGTTATATTCGTCCTGGACAAATTTTATTCCCAAAGAAGAATCAGTTGATTTTCCTAAAATTTCAGAATTCATAAAATTACCAAAACGGATGAAAATGGCTCCTAAAGCTACTGGAATAACAACTCTGTCTAGAACCCATAAAACTGGACGTTTCATTATTTTTTTACTAAAATAAAATATCGCAATAATAATTGCAATAGCAGCTCCGTGGCTGGCAAGTCCTGCAAAACCGGTGAATTCAAACTCAGGATTAGTTCGTATGGGTAAGAATACACTTAAGAAATCCTCTTTAAAAAGTTCAGGTTGATAAAAAATTACGTGTCCCAATCGTGCTCCAAGCATCGTTGCTATGATGGTATAGAAAAATAGTGAGTCTAATTTTTCTAGTGATTCTTCTTCACGGACGAAGATTTTTTTCATCACATAAAAACCAAGTCCGAAAGCTACAATCCACATAAGACTGTAATAACGTATCATAAAAAATCCTAAATCTATTCCTTCAGAAGGGTTCCAAACCATATTCAAAGCGTGTATCATATATAGAAATTTAAAAAGTAAAGGTAAAAAAAGACTTGTTTAAAAAGTAACTTTAAGGGAGATTTATTCTAAAAACAAAAAAAATCCGTAACTTTATCTGTTCAAAAATACATTTAAAAATTATACTATGGCTACAATAACATTTAAGGGAAATCCTTTTCATACAACAGGAGAATTACCAAAAACAGGAAGTCAAGCTCCTGATTTCGAATTAGTAAAAACAGATTTATCCAGAGTTTCTTTAGCAGATTTTAGAGGAAGTCGTTTGATTTTAAACATTTTCCCGAGTATTGACACTCCAACTTGTGCAGCATCAGTTAGAACTTTCAACCAAAATGCTTCTAATCTAAACAACACAAAAGTTTTGTGTATTTCTAAGGATTTGCCGTTTGCTCAAGCGCGTTTTTGTGGAGCAGAAGGTCTCGAGAATGTACTTACGCTTTCCGATTTCGAAAAGGGGCAATTCGGAAAAGATTACGGAGTTACCTTAGCAGATAGCCCTCTAAAAGGACTGCATTCGAGAGCTGTTGTGGTGCTTGACGAAAACGGGAAAGTGCTATATTCACAACAGGTAGGAGAAATTGCAGACGAACCGGATTACGAAAAAGCGTTGGCTTCATTATAGAAAATGAAAGAAACTTCATTTGTAAAAGGAAGAATAAAAAGTCTTAAATATGCTGTATTAGGAGCGTATAAACTCATTACAACCGAACACAGCATAATGGTTCAGTTTTCGATTGGGATTATCGTAACGGTTTTCGGATTTGTGTTCGACATTTCTAAAACAGAATGGATGCTTCAAATACTGGCTTTAGGGCTGGTTTTGGCAATCGAAGGGCTAAATACGGCTGTTGAAAAAATAGCAGATTTCATCCATCCAGATCATCACGAGAAAATCGGGTTTATCAAAGACATTGCTGCAGGTGCAGTGGCTTTTGCTGCGGTTTCTGCAGTTGCAATCGGACTGATAATTTATATTCCGTATTTTATAGAAGTATTTTGAACTATTTTGCTGTTTTTGTTCCGAAAGCTCGTTTGTTAAATACAATCAGAATTCCCACTCCTGTACTAATAGCCATATCGGCTACATTGAAGATAGCACTAAAAAAGCGAAATGTTTTTCCTTCGGACAAAGGGATTTCAAACAGAGGGAAATACAGCATATCGACTACATATCCATGAAAAAGCGTTCCGTAGGGTGTATCCGAAAAAAGTGTAGCTGTTTGTCCATACGAATGGTCAAAAATAATTCCGTAAAAAACCGAATCAATGATGTTTCCTAATGCACCTGCAATGATACAGGCAATAGCTACCGTCAGATAATTAGAAGCTTTTTTTCGAATACTATCCCAAAGCCAATAACCGATTCCGAAAACTACTCCGATTCTGAAAAGCGTCAGAATCAGTTTTCCGTATTGGGTAGGTAATGTCATCCCGAAAGCCATTCCATCGTTTTCTACAAAGCGAATTCTAAACCATTCTAAGCCTAACACTTTGTGTTCTTCGTCGTATATAAAGTTGGTTTTAATATAGATTTTTGATACTTGATCGATAACAAGAATTAATAAAATCAGGAAAAAGGCTTTTTTATGGGACATTTTATTATTTTTAGACCAGGCAAAAATAGGAATTAAATTTGGTTGTAAGAAATGGATAAAAAACAACTTCGCACGTATTATAAAAAACTTCGTGGTTTTTTAACAGAACAAGAAAAAGAACAAAAAAGTCTGGCTATTGCCAATCATTTATTAACGCTTGATATTTGGGATAAAACTTATTTTCATTTGTTTCTTACTATCGAAGAACTCAACGAAATTGACACAGAATATATTCTGCAAATTTTAATGGGAAAGGACAAAGAAATTGTGATTTCGAAAACGATTTTTGAAGAACGAAAGATGATTCACTTTTTACTTACCGAAAACACTAAAATCAAAAAAACCACTTTTAATATTCCTGAACCAATTGATGGAATCGAAGTTCCTTCCGACAAGATTGATGTGGTTTTTGTGCCACTTTTGGCTTTTGACAAAAAGGGAAATCGCATTGGATATGGCAAAGGTTTTTATGACAATTTTTTAGGAGAATGCAGGACTGATGTGATAAAAATCGGATTGTCATTCTTTGAGTCAGAAGAAGAAATTGACGAGGTTTTCGATACGGATATTCCCTTGGATTTTTGTGTAACTCCGAAAGGAATTTATAAGTTTAGGATTTGAAACTACAACAGCCCAGCCCAACGGTAATTATAAATTACGGACTACGATTTCAAGACAACTTCAAAACTTCGGGTTGTAAATTCCGGACGATTCTTTGCTTTATCTGCTTTGTTTTTTATTCTTCGGATGTGCTTTCTCAAAATCAATTTAGTTTGGAAACAGATTATTTTTATGGGAATATCATGGAACATCGCTCTACTATAAAACACCTTATTAAAGGGCATCCGGAGGGAATAATGCTTACGCTAAACAAAAAAACTTTTGGAGAAAAGAAGTGGGAGGTACTTTATAATTACCCTGATTACGGACTTTCATTCACGTATCAAGACATGAAAAATGAAATGTTGGGTGACCAATATTCGCTTTACGGACATTTGACGTTTTATTTTCTGAACCGAAATTTGACTCTGAGAGTGGCTCAGGGTGTGACTTATAATACGAATCCGTACGACAAAGAAACTAATTTCAGAAATATTGCGTACGGCACACGTTTTATGCCATCTACTTATTTTTTGTTGAACTACAACAAGCAGAATATTTATAAAGGTTTTGGATTTCAGACCGGATTTTCCCTACATCACTATTCTAATGCACGGATAAAAGCTCCGAATACAAGTACAAACACCATTGCTTTTAATCTCGGATTGAATTATAATTTTGACTCAGAAAACCCGGAATACATTAGCTACGAAAAAGAAGAGTTTTCGAAAAGCATAAAATATAATTTTGCTTTTAGGAGTGGAGTCAATTCGAGTGCAGTTGTAGGCTCCAAACAATTTCCGTTTTATGTTTTTTCGGCTTATGCAGACAAGCGAATTTCTCAAAAAAGTGCTTTTCAACTAGGAACTGATTTGTTTGTGATGCCCTATCTGAAAGAACATATTCATTATCTTTCGGTTGCTTATCCGGAGCATAATTTGGAAGGTAATGAGGATTACAAGCGAATTGGAGTTTTTGCAGGATATGAAATGTTTTTGTCCAAACTTTCTTTGGAAGGACAATTCGGATATTATGTATATGCTCCGTTTAATGACGATACCGCTATATATCAGAGAATAGGGACAAAATATTATTTTTGGAATGCGGTTTTTGGAGGAATTTTTCTCAAAACGCATATGGCCAAAGCAGAAGCCCTGGAATTTTCGGTTGGAATACGATTATAAACAAAATTTTTACATCCGAAAAGTATGAAAAAACACTGACTTTATTCATAATAATATAAACAAAGCCAGTATTTATAGGTGTTTATCGCTTAACCTCTGCTTCCCATTCTGCACCACTTATATCAAGTAGTTTTAACGTATAGTTTCCGCTGGGTGCAGCAAACGAATCATCTGTAAAAGAGAGAGTTGCTTTGGCTCCAAGCGGAAGAATCAAACTATGTGTTCCCGGCTTTACTTTGGCTACATAATAGTTGTGAATCTGGTTCGGATTAAGAGTTGATAAATCATCCTGATTTTGCTCAAATACAATATTGTTGTTTGCATCCAACAATTTAATACCGATTAAAAACGAACCATAAACATCAGCTCCTTGATCTCTAAAAATCGTAAAAGACAATTTTTGATGCTCGAATGTTGGCTCTGTAATGGTTACGTGTGGTCTAACCGAAAGGTTGTGTAATGTTCCATAAACACCTCCGTGAAAATACTGATTGGTAAACAAAGTCAATCCGAAGATAAAAACCGAACCGATAAGTACGGTTTTTTGAATGGCGTTTTCGGCTAAAGGCAATTTTCCGGAGCCTAATAAACCAAAAGATTTCTTGTGAGTAAATACTTTGTTTTTTCTTGTGAAGTATTCATCCAAAGAAAATTTTCCTCCTCCGCTAAAGAAGATGACAAAACCTGAAGCTACTCCTAATACTCCTATTTGCCATTCGTCTAAACAAGTCGTTCCCAACCAACCTGATCCGAGTAGAATTCCCATAGCTAAAAATAACATTCCGACACTCATCAGTCGGGTATAAAAACCGAGTATCAAAAACAAGCCAACGATGCCTTCGATAATCGTAAAGGTTACCATTGCATACCACAGTTGGTCGGGGTTTGAAACTAAGTGTTCGATAATGGGTTTAATTCCTAAGGCATTGGGGAGAAAGTGGTTGAATTTCTCTCC
>Ga0209075_1004298_pt1 | contig 11481 bp, 9 predicted proteins | sample Stecom2011_FD_187523 | JGI IMG/M metagenome (GOLD analysis project Ga0209075, IMG submission 187523) | Agricultural soil microbial communities from Utah to study Nitrogen management - Steer compost 2011 (SPAdes) (version 2) | ecosystem: Environmental > Terrestrial > Soil > Agricultural land...
GGCCAGTCAGGAGCATCTGCCGAAGGCCCGAGTCATCGACCTCAGGGAAAAGCGGCTGGCTGACGTGCTCGGCCTGGCCATTGACCGAACCACCGTTGAAGAGATCCTGTCTCGCCTTGGGCTGCACATCGACAAACTGCTCAAGGACGGGTGGCGCATCAGTGTGCCCAGCTTCCGCCCGGATATCTCCATCGAAGAAGACCTGATCGAGGAAGTCGGTCGCATCTTCGGTTACAACAACCTGCCGGTGACCGAACCCACCGGCTCCCTCGGCTTGCGGGCGAGGGAGGAGGCAGTGCGGCCGTTGTCGGCTATTCGCAATTTCTTTGTAGCACAGGGCTACCAGGAGGCCGTTACCTACAGCTTTGTTGACCCGAAGGTGCAACAGCTGATTGATCCGGAGCGCGAAGGCATTGCCCTGGCCAATCCGATCTCGGCGGATTTGTCCGTGATGCGCACCACTCTGTGGAGTGGCCTGCTGAAAACGGTGGTGCACAACCAGAATCGCCAGCAGCCGCGCATCCGCCTGTTTGAAACCGGCCTCCGGTTTGAGCAAAACGACGGCAAGATCGACCAGCAGCCGATGCTGGCCGGCGTGGTGGTAGGTAACCAAACCCCCGAAAACTGGGTAAACGGTCGCAGAACTGCCGACTTCTTTGATGTAAAAGGAGAGTTGGAAGGCCTGTTCCGTGTGTTGGGTATCGAGATCCAGTTTCTCGCCAGCCAGCACCCGGCATTGCACCCTGGCCAGACTGCGGAACTCCTGCGCAGTGGCGAGCATGTGGGCTGGTTAGGCACGTTGCACCCACAAGTTCAGAAAAATCTTGAACTTAATGGCACGATCCTGATGTTTGAGCTATTCTTGGATTCGATCGTTACTGGATATGTGCCTAATTTCAAAGATGTTTCGAAATTCCCGGAAGTTCGGCGGGATTTGGCTATTATTATCGGCAGCGATGTGGCGTTCGCCCAGGTTGAGCATGTGGCCCGTAAGCATGCCGGCGAGCACCTCACGGCGTTGCGTGTGTTTGATGTCTACGAAGGCGAAAGCCTGGGTGAGGGTAACCGCAGCCTGGCGCTCAGTTTGTTCTGGCAGCATCCTGAACGCACGCTCAATGAAGATGAAGTGCATTCGCTCTTCAACGGCGTAATTGATGCGCTGAAAGAAGAGTTGGGGGCAACACTGAGGAGTTGACAGATGGCGGCTTTGACGAAAGCGGACATGGCTGAGCGCTTGTATGAAGAGTTAGGTCTTAACAAGCGTGAGGCCAAGGAAATGGTAGAAGCTTTCTTCGACGAAATCAGAGGCGCACTCAGCCACAACGAGCAGGTGAAGTTGTCAGGCTTTGGCAACTTTGATCTCAGGGACAAGAAGCAGCGGCCGGGACGGAACCCGAAAACGGGTGAAGAAATTCCCATCAGTGCACGACGCGTAGTTACGTTTCGACCAGGTCAGAAACTGAAGCAGAAAGTAGAAGCGTATGCTGGAACCGAGTCATAACAACGAGCTCCCCGTTATTCCGGGGAAGCGATACTTCACGATTGGTGAAGTGGCCGATCTGTGTGCTGTAAAAGCCCACGTATTGCGCTATTGGGAACAGGAGTTTCCCCAGTTGTCGCCGGTCAAGCGCCGGGGCAATCGTCGTTACTACCAGCGGGCGGACGTGATCACCATTCGTCAGATCCGCAGCCTGCTATACGATCAGGGCTACACCATCGGTGGTGCCAAGCAGAAGTTGAGCAGTTCTGAAGTCAAAGACGACACCTCCCAGTACAAACAACTGATCCGGCAAATGATCACCGAGCTGGAAGAAGTGCTGGATGTGCTGAATACCCCAGCCCGCTAGCTGCCTCGGGTAGTTTTGCGTAAGCAGTCAGTCAAAGGCCGGAATGGTATATCCATTCCGGCCTTTGTGCTTTCTGGTGAGGACAATCCGCTTATTTGGTCTTGCAGGTTTTGATGCCCAGCAGGGAATAGGCGGGGCAGTTGCCAATGGCCGCCGTGGCCAGGGGTACTACACCAATCCAGCCCCAGGCCGTTTGTGGCCCTACAAACACCAAGGCAATCAGAACAATGCCGACAATGGCGCGAATAATCCGGTCCGCTGAACCCATATTTACCGTCATCTTTATCTCTCCTGTTTGATGTCGGATGATAATGAAACTATAGGCCTGCGGCCGCCTGCGTTCAGTGATAAAGTCACACAGCCAAACAAGATTTTGCGTCCGGAGCCAATAATGGCAAAACACAGTATTCTGGAAACCCTTAACGAAAGCCTGCGCAAAGACACGCTGACGTCGCTCAGTGTTATGCGATTTCCTCCGGGGCAGGTGCTTTTCAGCGCCGGAGAGCATTGCCGGGGGCTGCCACTGGTACTTGACGGCAGCATCAAGGTCCAGATGACCGGCGTTTCAGGGCAGGGCATCGTGTTGTACCGCATGGGTGCTGATGATATCTGTACCTTGTCGATCGGCTGCCTGATGACCGGCCGTGGTTACCGGGCCGAGGCCATTGTCGAGGAAGAGGCGGAAGCTGCCATTATCCCGCGAGGGCTTTTTGACCGGCTGATGGATCAATCGGCCGAGTTTCGACTGGCCATTATGGAGTCGTATGGCAAGCGGCTGGACGAATTAATGCTGCTGGTGGAGGAGGTTGCTTTTCATCGCATGGATGAGCGCCTTGAAGAATGGCTGCTGGCGCGGGCAAGCCGGGGCCAGCGGGTGCTCACCATTACCCATCAGGAATTGGGCGTGGAACTGGGGACCGCCCGGGAGGTGGTCAGCCGTCTGCTCAAAGAGCTGGAGCGCCAGAATCAGGTCAGGCTGGCCCGTGGCAAGATCGAGCTGACAGGGCTTGCCGGTAAACTAGCGCCTGCCTGAAACGCTGTGCACCAGTCGGGCCAGCTGCCCTGCGGTTGTTTCCAGATTATCGGCGGCCTGGGAGTAGGCCTCCTGCAGTTCCATCGGTGCAGGGGTAATGGAGAAGGCTGCAGATAACCCCAGGCGGTGCAATTCTCCCAGTTCCGCCCCCAGATTCCCTGCCAAGCCAATCACCGGAACGCCGTATTTTTTGGCCAGCGATGCAACGCCGGCAGGGGTTTTGCCGTAGGCGCTCTGGGAGTCAATCGCCCCTTCGGCAGTGATCACCAGGTCCGCCTGGGCCAGATGGCTCTCCAGCTCCACGGTTTCCATCACCAGATCTATACCCGGGCGCAGTTCTGCTCCCAGAATACCCGCGACCATGCCGCCGATTCCACCCGCTGCGCCACTGCCCGGAAAACTGGCAATATCCATTCCTTGCTGTTCCACCAGGCGGGCAAAGTGCCCCAGATTGCGATCCAGCTCCACCACTTGCCGGGAGTCAGCGCCTTTCTGCGGTCCAAACACCGCTGCCGCGCCATTCGGCCCCAGCAGAGGGTTGTTGACGTCGCAGGCTACAACCAGGTTTATCCCGGCGAATCGCTCCAGAGCCGGTGCCAGGTCCAGGCTGGCCAGTTCTGCCAGGCCAGCCCCGCCGCCAGGGATGGGTTGGCCTCCGTCATCCAGAAGACGTGCCCCGAGGGCTTGCAATATGCCGGCGCCACCATCGGTGGTGGCGCTGCCGCCCAGACCCATAATCAGGGTTTTAGGTTTGTGCTCAAGGGCGGCCAGAATCAGTTCGCCGGTACCAAAGCTGGATGCTGTCAGGGCATTTCGGCTGCGGGCCGGCACGCAGTGCAAGCCGCTGGCCTCGGCGACTTCAACAATGGCAATCTCGCCCTCATTAACCAGGCCGTAGTGAGCTGAGACAGGTTCACCCATTGGCCCGGTGACCTTAACAGTGTGAAGCTGCCCTTGGCGGGCTTCCGTCAGCGCCCGGGTGGTACCTTCACCGCCATCGGCCAGCGGCACCGTCACAAGCTGGTCATCCGGGGCTGCCTGTCGCCAGCCCCGTGCAATCGCCTGGGCCACCTGTTCGGCGGCCAGGCATTCCTTGAAGGAGTCCGGAGCAATCACAATTCGCATATCAAAGTACCGCGAGAGAAGTGAGCCACACGGCGGTGATAGTCACAAGGCCCATGATCAGTGTTGCCGTCGTGTGGGACTTGTACGCCGTAGCGACGGTCATCTTGCTGAACTGGGACACGACCCAAAAGTAACTGTCGTTGGCATGGGATACGGTCATGGCGCCTGCGCCAACGGCCATAACAGTCAGCACCCTGCCCATGTCTGAGTCCAGGCCCAGCTGCGGTAGCAGGGGCGCGACAAGCGCTGAGGCAGTAACCAACGCAACCGTTGATGAGCCTTGAGCAGATTTAAGGGCAGCGGCAACAATAAAGGGCATCAGAACGCCAAGGCCCAGGGTAGACAGCGTGTCGCCCAGATAGCTTCCCAGCGGCGTGGCGGCCAGAACCGCACCGAACGCACCACCGGCACCTGTAATCAGGATAATCGGTGCAGCAACTTCAAGCCCCTTGCTGGTATGGCGCCCGAACTCGTCCAGTTTGCCCTTGCCTTGTAGCAGGGTAAGTGCAAAGCCAAGGCCAATCAGCAGGGCATTAAGCGGTTTGCCCAGGAAATTCAGTATCTCGTAGAGCAGTCCGTCACCGAGCGGAGCGGTAGGGTAACTGGCGACCGAGCCAACGCAGATCAACAGAATAGGCACAAAGATGGGAGCGAATGCCTTACCGGCAGAGGGTAGTTCGCCATAGTGTTGGCGCGCTTCTTCAAAGGCCTCTTCAGCCTGTTCCAGCTCGGTGCTGGTCATATTCTTGCAGCGGGAAGCCCAGAATAAACCGGCCAGCGCAGCGATGATGGCGAAGATCAAGCCAACACCTATGACCAGGCCAAGATTGTTCTCTAATCCAAGATTGCCGGCGGCGGCAATAGGGCCTGGTGTGGGCGGTACCAGGGTGTGGGTGGCAAACAGGCCGGTGGACAGGGCAACGGTCATGGCGACCGGGGATACGCTCAGGGTGCGGGCCATGGAGCGTTTGAGGCTGTTGAGAATGACATAGCCTGAATCGCAGAACACCGGTATCGATACGATAAAACCTACCAGAGACATCGTGAGCGTCGGGAACTTCTGGCCCAGCAGTTTAATGATGGTTTCTGCCATCACAATAGCGGCCCCCGTGCGCTCCAGGATAACCCCTATAATGGTACCCAGAACAATCACCAAGCCGATGTAGCCTAGAATGTTTCCAAAGCCGGCGCGGATGGTGGTCTCTATTTCCGACAGCGGCAGGCCAAAAGCGAATGCGGCCAGGAAAGAGGCCAGCAGCAGGGTAATAAAGGGGTTCAGTTTCAGTCGGCTGGTGGCGAACACAATAAAGATTATGACCGCGACCAGAATCAGCACCAGATGCATTGGCAATCTCCAGAAAGGCTCTGTTTTTATCCGACTCTTTTGGTCGGTCTTGTGGTGCTAAGTGTAAAAGCTGATTGCCAATTGTTCGTTATTCATTTGACTAAAGATGCTCTATTTTTGTGCGACCAAATTGTGCAAATGCATAATTTTGGTTAGCGGTTTTCCATAGCCATGTACAGAAACAGCAAGTCTTCCAGCCGAAACGGGGACCAGCCGGTCAGGGCTTCAATACCCTTGAGCCGGTAGCGCACGGAGTTCCGGTGCAGGTGCAGCTGGCTTGCGCAGCGTTGAATGTCTCCGTCTGCCTCTATAAAGGTTCGCAGGGTTTTGATGTATTGCTCCCGGCGTGGATGGGCCAGCAGGGGGCGAATGGCCTGGTTAAGCTGGAGCTGCTGCCAGCCGGGGCTCAGGCTTTGCCAAAGTGCTGCCAGTGGAAAATCCTGAAATGCGAAGCGCCCACCCGAGGGCTGGCGCCGGTTACCTGCCTTCAGGGCTGCTTCGGCAGACTCATAACAGGCTTTCAGGTTGCTGTGAAATACCGTGCCGGTGGCGGCAGACACTGAATTCCGGCTCCTTGCAGGGATGCGCCCCAAGGCCGCATTCAAGGCCTCTGCGGCCGGGCGTTCGGTAAAGAAGAAGGCAAGATGTCGCTGTCGGGTAACTAAAACCAGTGCTTCGGGCTCGCTGCGTTCGAGGTCTCTGGACAAGGTGTCCATATCGGGTGGCCAGGGTGAGGTTGCCTTATTTGCCGCCAGTACAACCGCAATTCTCGGCTTGTGAAGGTCCAGGCCGATCTGTTGCGGCCAGTCCTCGGGAACCAGTTCACCGTCGAGCAGGGCCTGAAGGGTATTCTGTACCTGCTTCCGGCGGTGACGGGTCACTTCGATCAGCGCCGCCTGCTCCAGAATCAGTTCGGCGGTAATTCGCAGCAGGTCGGCGTAGGGCAATACTTTATCGGGGGTGCCGGAAATGCCGACAACGGCTACCACCGATCCGGCCATCACCACGGGCAGGTTGACCCCGGGCCTGACCCCCGGGTATTCGCCCGCTTGAGCCTCATCTACCACCAGCGGGTTTCCGGTCTTGGCGACGGTTCTGGCTCCCTCGTGCATTTCGCCCACCCGCCGTGAGTCGCCAGAGGCAATGATGATGCCTTCTGGTGTCATCACGTTCACCGAGTGGCCAATGACGGGCATGGTCCGGTCCACGATCCGTTGGGCGGTGGCCTGGTCAAGAGTGTTCATCGTTGTTCCTCACAGGCCACGGTCTTTAACGCTCTCCATCACTACAAAGGTGCTGGTTTGCAGCACATGGGGCAGGCTGGAAATCTGTTCGCCGAGCACCTGCCGGTATTCGGCCATGTTTTTGGTTCTGACCTTCAGAAGATAGTCGAAGTTAGCGGCCATCATATGGCATTGCTCAACCGCTGAGATTTGCCGAACCGCTGTGTTGAACGCCGCCAGTGCCTTGCTGCTGGTGTCATTCAGAGTGACCTGGGCAAAGGCCACGTGGGACAAACCGAGCTTGGTCTGGTTCACCATGGCGCTGTAGCCGGTGATGTAGCCCTGCTCCTCCAGGCGCCGCATTCGGATCTGGCATGGGGTCTTGGAAAGGCCTACCCGGGAAGCGAGGTCTGTCACGGTTATACGGCCATTCTTCTGCAGTTCCCGGATGATAGAGAGGTCAATCCTGTCGAGATCCGCCATGGCTGCTATCCTTTTAGAAAGTCGATCTGATTTTCATGCCCAGGTAATAATTCCTGTTATTGGCCTGAATTAGGGGTAATGAATTCGTAATTTGAGCCTAAAAAAGGAAAAAGGTAAACCAATTCCGGTCTGAATAGGTAAATAGTATATAGCGGCTTCGTTAAAATGCGGACAGCATTCCAATAATCAGGAGGGTATCCCCCATGAGTCCACAGCAATCCATGACGCCAGAGCTTCATAACATTCGCAAGGCCATCCGTGACAACTACCTGGCGGGCGAGTATGAGGTTATTCATCGATTGATTGCTGAGGCCCAGCTCTCCGATGACGCCCGGGTGGCGATCTCCGCTCGGGCGGCCGAACTGGTGCGCAGCGTCCGCAGCAGCGCGCGCCCCACTATTATGGAAAAGTTCCTGTCCGAGTACGGGCTGACCACCAAAGAAGGTGTGGCTTTGATGTGTCTGGCGGAGGCGCTGTTGCGTGTGCCCGACAACCTGACTATCCATGACCTGATCGAAGACAAGATTACATCCGGTAACTGGGGTGCCCACGTGGGCAAGGCCAAATCCGGCCTGATCAATTCCGCCACCCTGGCGCTGTTGATGACCAGCAACCTGTTGAAGGACTCCGAGCGCCAGAGTGTGGGTGATACCTTGCGCAAACTGGTCAAGCGACTGGGCGAGCCGGTGGTTCGTACCGTGGCCGGGCAGGCCATGAAAGAAATGGGCCGGCAATTTGTGCTGGGGCGCGATATCGAGGAAGCCCAGGATCGCGGCAAGGCCCAGGAAGCGCGGGGTTACACTTACTCCTACGACATGCTGGGTGAGGCTGCCCGCACCGATGCTGATGCCGAACGCTACTACCAGGCGTACTCCGATGCCATCGACAGCATCAGTAAGCGTTGCGAAGGCGACGTGCGAACCAACCCGGGCATTTCGGTAAAACTGTCTGCACTGCTGGCCCGTTACGAGTATGGCAACAAAGAGCGGGTGATGAATGAGTTGATGCCCCGGGCCCTGAAGCTGGCCCAGAAAGCCGCAGCGGCCAACATGGGCTTCAATATTGACGCGGAAGAGCAGGACCGGCTCGACTTGTCCCTGGATGTCATCGAAGCGATTCTTTCTGAACCGTCACTGAAAGGCTGGGATGGTTTCGGCGTGGTGGTTCAGGCCTTTGCCAAGCGGGCCTCCCAGACATTGGACTGGCTTTATGCACTGTCTGAGAAACTTGACCGCCGGATCATGGTGCGGCTGGTGAAGGGTGCCTATTGGGATGCCGAGATCAAACGGGCCCAGGTGATGGGACTGACGGATTTCCCGGTGTTCACCCGCAAGGCCTGCAGTGATGTGTCGTACCTGGCCTGTACCAAGCAGCTGCTGGGCATGACTGACCGGATATACCCCCAGTTCGCTACCCACAATGCTCATTCCGTCTCCGCGGTGCTGGAATTGGCGAAAGGTCTGGGGCGCGACAAGTTCGAGTTCCAGCGTTTGCACGGTATGGGTGAATCCCTGCACGACCAGGTGCTGGAAGACAGTGGCGTTCCCTGCCGCATTTATGCTCCGGTTGGTGCCCACAAAGACCTGCTGGCGTACCTGGTGCGCCGCCTGCTGGAGAACGGTGCCAACAGTTCGTTCGTGAACCAGATCGTGGATACCAGCATCACGCCGGAAGAGATTGCCAAAGATCCGATTGATGCGGTGAAGGCGCTGGGGCACAACCTGTCCAGCAAGGCGATTGTGCATCCGTCCAAGCTCTTCGGTGATCAGCGTCGTAATTCCAAAGGTTGGGATATCACCGATCCGGTGACCGTTGAGGAAATCGACGAAGGCCGCAACCGTTACAAGAGCCATCAATGGCAGGGTGGTCCGGTGCTGGCCGTTGAGTCATCCAGTGATGAGGTGGTCGAAGTGCGCAATCCGGCCAACCCGGATGATTTGGTCGGCCACATTACCTACGCCTCCGAGGCGGATGTGTCGGCTGCCCTGGATGCTGCGCGGGGCGGATTCAAACAATGGTCATCGCTGTCTGCGGAAGATCGCGCAGAGGTGATCCGCAAGGTCGGCGACCTGTATGAAGAGAACGTACACGAGCTCTTCGCCCTGACCACCCGGGAAGCAGGTAAATCCCTGCTGGACGCAGTGGCGGAAATTCGCGAGGCGGTGGATTTCGCAATGTTCTACGCCAACGAAGGTGTCCGTTACAAAGACGCGGGCGAGGCCCTTGGCGTGGTTTGCTGTATTTCCCCCTGGAACTTCCCGCTGGCCATCTTTACCGGCCAGATCCTGGCGAACCTGGCGGCAGGTAATGCCGTGGTGGCCAAGCCGGCGGAGCAGACCTCACTGCTGGCGGTGCGAGCTGTTGAGCTGATGCACCAGGCGGGTATTCCCAAAGCGGCTATCCAGTTGCTGCCGGGCACCGGTGCCACCGTGGGTGCCGGCCTGACCTCCGACGCCAGGGTGAATGGTGTTTGCTTCACCGGTTCCACCATGACGGCCCAGCGCATCAACAAAGCCATGACCGAGCACATGGAGCCGGACGCGCCGCTGGTGGCGGAAACCGGTGGTCTGAATGCCATGATTGTGGATTCCACCGCGTTGCCCGAGCAGGTGGTTCGGGACGTTCTTGCCTCGTCTTTCCAGAGCGCTGGCCAGCGTTGCTCGGCTTTGCGCATGTTGTACGTGCAGAAAGACATCGCCGACAACCTGCTGGAAATGCTCTATGGCGCCATGGAAGAGCTGGGCATTGGCGACCCCTGGCTGCTCTCTACCGACGTTGGCCCGGTGATCGATGAGAATGCCCGCAAGAAGATCAACGACCATTGCCAGAAGTTCGAGCAGCAAGGCAAGCTGCTGAAGAAGATCAAGGTGCCCGAGAAAGGCCTGTTTGTTTCCCCGGCGGTGCTTCAGGTGAGCGGCATTGAGGAACTGGAAGAGGAAATCTTTGGTCCGGTTCTGCACGTGGCTACGTTCGAAGCCAAGGACATCGACAAGGTAGTGGATGCGGTGAACGCCAAGGGCTATGGCCTGACCTTTGGTATCCACAGCCGGGTAGACAACCGCATTGAGCATATTGCCAGCCGCATCAAGGTTGGCAACACCTATGTTAACCGTAACCAGATCGGTGCCATCGTCGGGTCTCAGCCCTTTGGTGGTGAGGGCTTGTCTGGCACGGGGCCGAAGGCGGGTGGCCCGCAGTACGTGCGGCGCTTCCTGAGAGCGGAGGTTGCCCACAAGCCGTCCGAGTCCAGCAACAAGGTGCTCGGAGCAGACAAGGTACAGAAGCTGATCGACAAGCTGGAAAAGGCCGAGGTGCCGCCTGCAGAGCGCCGTAAAGACGCCCTGCGCCCCTGGTTCAAGAATGTACCGGCGCCTCTGGATCTGGGCTATGAAGAAATGCCAGGACCCACCGGTGAACAAAACCACCTGTCCTGCCATGCTCGCGGCACCATTTTGTGCCTGGGGCCAGACGCAGAGTCTGCAGTAGAGCAGGCTGGCACTGCGTTGTCACAGGGCAACAAAGTGGTTGTGATTGCCCCTGGTGCCGAAAAAGCCCTGGCGGATGCCATCAAAGCCGGCTTGCCAGTGGTAGCCGCCGACGGTGTGATCGCCCCGGACGCACTGACCCAGCTTGAGGGCTATGCTGCAATTATCAGCGTGGCCGAAAAGCCCCAGCTGAAGCAATATCGCCAGGCCCTGGCACGGCGTGATGGTGCACTGCTACCGATCATCACCGAGCACAAACTGGACCAGCGCTACGTGATCGAGCGGCACCTGTGCATAGACACCACCGCCGCCGGCGGCAACGCCAGCCTGATCGCCTCTGCCGAATAGGGTCTGTCCCAAGGGTCTGTCCCCGAACGGGGACTGACCCACTTTTACCTCGGCCAATCTCCCAACCCGATACTTGGTGCGTTTGGGGTCAGTCCCCGTTCGGGGACAGACCCCGTAGCCAGACCCCGTAGCCAGCTCCCCAATCCCAAGCTACCATACCCACTCCCGAGTTCACGTCACCCATTACCGGAACACCATTGAACACGCCCGCACCAAAAGAGACCACCGAAGCCGAATCCACCCAAACCTTCTTCGCCGTGTGCCTGTCACTGACACTCTGCTTTGTTGTGTACTCCATGCTGATCGTCGTGGTGCCGGTTTACGGTCTTCAGCTTGGAGCCTCTCCACTGGTCCTTGGTGCCGTTCTGAGCGCCCAGTATCTGTTACCGCTGGTCCTGGCTATTCCGCTGGGCGGAGTGGTTAGCCGTTTTGGCGGTCAGGCCACTCTGATAACCGGTGCCGGCTTGATGGTGGCAGGGCTTCTGGCCATGCATCTCTGGCCTGGTTTTGGCGGGTTGGTCCTGGGGCAGCTATTGGTTGGCCTGGCGCATCTGCAGATGGTTTTGGCCGCACAAACGATTATTGCGAACCT
>Ga0209075_1004299_pt1 | contig 11480 bp, 11 predicted proteins | sample Stecom2011_FD_187523 | JGI IMG/M metagenome (GOLD analysis project Ga0209075, IMG submission 187523) | Agricultural soil microbial communities from Utah to study Nitrogen management - Steer compost 2011 (SPAdes) (version 2) | ecosystem: Environmental > Terrestrial > Soil > Agricultural land...
TATTGATATGAGAAATAGGTCAGTGCCAACGCATTAAAGTAGGTTATCATACTCGGTGTCATAAAAACACCACTGGCTCCAAATCGATGGTAGTAGGTTTTAAACACGGATATATCGAAAACAATAGTTGCTATTACCAAGACACAATTGACAACAACAATTTTTTCATAAACCGTAAAAAAATAGGGTTTCAGTTGATTCCTTTCATCGCTAAGGAAAAGAAGCACAATAAACACAAAGATATAGCGCCCGAATATCACGCTATTCGCGAAAAAATTTTGCCCGAAAGAAAAGTTGTTAAAGCTAAATTGCCCTATCAGAAAGACGAATCCCATAGCTGTCAGAAAATACAAAATCTTTTTATGCTGACTCCCTCTCTTCAGTACTTGAGCAACGACTACAATCAGAAAAACAGCTTTAATTACTAAGCTATAGTTATGAAAAGAATGTCTAAAATGATGCGCTATGGTGGTGCCTGCTTCCGAGAAAAAAAAGAGCGCCAAGATAATAACTGGCAAATTTTCTGCACGCAACAGATTTTTCAGCGATAGATATTTGAACGACTTAAACATATTTCAAATAAATATACGTAGATCTCGCGGCAAAAATGAGGATCAAGCTGAGAACAACACTATTTAGCGTAACGCCATAAGAAAACAATGCGACGAGAATTCCAGCCATTAGACCTGCCGTTAGCAGGTTGATGACATAAACGTCTTGATACTTCGCAATCGCTCCTAATAACGCCGAAAATAGCCCATAGACAAGCTTGGTGATTCCGAGGATCGAAAGCAAAATTACTAACCACAGGTTTTCGATAATATCTATCGACAAAAAGGTTCCGTTGTCAATCCAAACAACGAGAAAAACACAGCCGACCAATAAAATGCCACCTAAAAAGATTTTCTTCAGCTTATCGTGCAACATTTTTGTGTCGCGTTTTTCTTTAAAAAACACCAATTCCTTAAATCCAACATAATACTGAATTAGGGTGAGCGGAAACAAAAATACGGTTGCGTAATAAAAATACTGACCGAAAGCATCTTCGCCTAATTCATTGACGATTAAAATTCGTTCTCCATAAGAAAGCAGGGTCAACAATGCCATGTTTAAAGAAAACGAGAGAAAGAAGTTAAAAAGGGATACGGTTTTATTATTCGATATTTTTAAGTTTCTAAACAGATTGTAGAGTGCCGATACGCTGAAGAGACAAACAATAAGCGTGGAAACAGCAACAATATTTTCTGTCGTTAAGGGATACAATAAAAATAGGAGTACAACAAAAAGCAAAAACGCAATTTTATAACCGTTCTGAAAGAGCTGTGATACCACAAAGTTCTTTTTTAGTCGAAGGACATTGTATGCCATAATCATACTATTTATAGCAATACCCGATAAAAGCAACAGCCCGAAAGGGAGTCCTTCAAAATGATGACTAAAATAATAACCTATTGCAACAGGAGAAATTAATCCCGAAAGGAGTATGAAAACAAAAATGTCTTTTGGAACTACAACAAGATCTTTTTCAATAGTAGACAATCGGAGTAAAACCTGGTCGAACCCAATGAGTCCGAAAGAAACGATAATCGCCAAATAAGTCAGGTATAATGAGTAGACATTGAATGTATCTGGAAGGTATTTCTTCAGAAACAGAATCAACACAAAATTACTCACAGCGCCCAAAACAACAACCAACAAAGAGAGGTTGCTGAAGGTTACTGATTTCAATCTACTCAATAGATTCATTTTTCAAGTTTTGATTCCTTCAATAGAACGCTTTTCAGAATTTTATTCTCTTTATAAATAGTGACATTAAGAACCTACTGCAGTGACTACAAATTTCTTACTGTTTGCAAAATTCGTTCGCAAGCCTTACCATCCCCATACGGATTGTGCAGTTTTGTCATTTGGTCATAGTGCTTTTTATCGTTTAACAACATGGTTGTTTCTCGCACTATTTTCTCTTGATTTGTCCCCACTAAAATCACTGTTCCTGCATCTACTGCTTCGGGTCTTTCTGTGGTTTCGCGCATCACCAACACTGGTTTGCCCAAACTTGGAGCTTCTTCCTGAATCCCACCACTATCGGTAATAATGAGATATGATTTCTCCATGAGCCATACAAAAGCCGGATAGCCCAAGGGATCGATCAGATCGATATTTTCTACGGATTGCAGCAGTTCAAATACTGGTTTTTGGACTTTTGGGTTAAGATGTACGGGATAAACAATTCGGACGTCGGGATTTTCCTCAGCAATTTGTTTTAAAGCGTTACAGATATTGATAAAGCCTTGTCCGTGATTTTCTCTTCGATGCCCCGTTACCAATAATATTCTATCCGAAAAATCAATCTGCTTTTTAAGCTTGTCGATTTCCGAATCAGAATAGGTATCATTTTTCAATTTATCCACACTGTAATACAAAGCATCTATTACCGTATTTCCTGTCACAGAAATATCGTCTTCTACTATGTTTTCTAAAAGCAAGTTTTCTTTGGCCTTTGTTGTAGGTGCAAAATGGTAGTCTGTAATTCTACCCACAATACTTCGGTTCATTTCTTCTGGAAATGGATTTCGTTTTCTAAAAGTGCGCAAGCCAGCCTCTATGTGACATACTTTTGCTCCGCTATAGAAAGCCGCTAATGCCACCACCATAGTCGTAGTGGTGTCGCCGTGAACAAAAACATAATCAGGTTTAAAATCTTCTAAAACCGGTTTCATTCCTTTGATTATTCTTGCCGTAAGCGCGTGTAAACTTTGTCCGGATTTCATTAAATCTAGATCGTAATGTGGACTAAGTTCAAAAAAAGACAATACTTGATCCAGCATTTCGCGGTGTTGAGCTGTGACACACACTCTAGTTTCAAAATCTTCTTGTTCCATAAATTTTTGGACCAAAGGAGCCATTTTTATGGCTTCCGGTCTAGTTCCAAAAACAATGAGGTTTTTTTTCAACATGGAATAATCTGACGTTTAGTGAGTAGGGAAGAAAACGGTCTCCCAAATTTTTCTACAGGTATTTTATCGGTTTATCTTCACTTTTAGCTCTCGGCAATCTCCTTCATTTTCTTATAGATAAACCGAACAAAGAATATGAACCCAAAAAGAGCGATTAAGAAAATAGGATATTTTATAGCATTTGAGATTGACGGTGACTCCACTTCATAATCCATATAAACCATTTTTATAGGCTCGGTATAGTCACTGAGTCTCACTTCGGCTAGCAGTAGATCTTTCAACATATCCTTTTTTCGATCGAATAATAGATGCAGGTTGCTGTTCTCGCTAATTATAACTCCTGGATTTTGACTTCTGACAGTTTCTGTGGTCAACGAGTGAATTATAGAATCTACTTGAGCAATCATATGTTTGTATTCCTTCACTTGAAATTCTGCATTCTCTCTATATATTTCACCATATTCTTGGAAGTGTTCATTGCTGTTCCAAAAAGACTGAATGCTTTCTATAACTTCTTTTGAAGCTCCTTCACCTTTTATGGTAAACGAAATTTTGTGAAATTTGAAGTATTTTCCGGTGATGATATTCTCGGTAAACTTGTCGAGTTCTTGATTTTGATATAAAATCCTGAAAACATCGATTTGCTCTCTGGATTTGGTCATCACATTATAAATATCGGAAATAGGCTCTATTTCTATTTTTCGAATGGCATTGAAATTATTTCCTAAGACACTTTTCAGAAAAATTGTGTCCTGATTGTGTATTCTCTTATTAAACTCGTCAATATTGCTGTACAGATAATCAACACTTTCAAAGTTGGGTATTACGATACCTTCATTTTTAAAGGTTTTCGAACTCGTTTGATCTTTGTAGTATCCATAGCCAATACCTACGATTAATAATACCAAAGTTACAATCCAATACTTTGCAAAAAACGCCAAAACCATAAATCCGGCTCTAATGCAACTTTTAAGAAAGGCGGTAAATTTTCTCCATAGATAACTTAAATCTATTTCTTCTGTGTAATTCTGCTCTGCCATAAAAAAGGTATTACAATTTAGTGACTGTTTTTTTAATTACAGATTGCAGACTCCGCTGCCAATCTTCTTGTTTGATATTTAAATAATTACAAGCCTTGGTATTGTCCAATACGCTGTACTCAGGCCGTGCGGCAAAAGTACGGTAATGGTCGGTACTTGCAAGTTTTGCATCTCGATATTTTTCTGTGGCTTTTAAAATGGCTTTCGCAAAACCATACCAAGTCGTTTCACCAGCGTTGCTATAGTGATAAACGCCATAATTGTCTTTATCTTGTGCGATGGTATGTAAAAGCACCTCTGCCAAGTCGTTAGCGTTGGTTGGTGCTCCTGTTTGTTCTGTGGTGATGGTGAGGGGTTTTCCTGCCTCAGCATATCTCAAAATGGTTTTTAGGAAATTGTGCCCGTATTGCGAATAGAGCCACGAGGTGCGAAAAATGAAATGCCTATCCAAAAGATCCTGAACATATCGCTCGCCTTTCAATTTTGAAGCGCCATAGACATTGAGTGGATTGGGCTTATCGGTTTCCAAATAAGGTGTTTTCTTTTTGCCATCGAAAACATAGTCCGTAGAAATGTGAAGTAAGACAACATTGTTTTCGCTACAGACTTCCGCTACGTTTTTCACACCTTCGGCATTGATGCTGAAAGCCCTTTCCTTTTCACTTTCTGCTTTTTCAACATGGGTATAAGCAGCAGCATTTATACAATGCGTGAAGGTGTTTTTCTTGAAGCATGCTTTAAGTTCTTCTAGATTTTCAATATTCAAATCTTGTTTTGAAACAAAGACAAACTCAAAGTCGGGAAACTTCGCAGCAGCATCTTTTATACAGCTCCCTAATTGTCCGTTTGCGCCTGTTATGAGTATTTTTTTCATGGAATTCCAATCCCTACAACGTGATTGCTATTGTTTTTGATATCTTGTTCTTACGGCTTTGTTTTAAATTCCGACACATCCGCCAGATGATAATCAGATCAAATTCACCACCTCCTCAAAACTCGGAAGTTGTAAATCTTTTTCAGAAATAATCAATTTATCTTCAGGTAGATGCCAATCGAGGGCTAACGTTGCGTCGTTATAGATTATACCGCTTTCCGATTCCTTATCGTAATAATTATCGCATTTGTAAGCAAATATAGATTTTTCGGAGAGCGTTACAAAACCGTGTGCCACACCGCGCGGAATAAATAACTGCTGGTTTTCTGAACTATCGAGAATCGTTGAAAATGATTTGCCGAACGATTCGGAGTCCTTGCGAAGATCTACTATAACATCCAATACTCTTCCACGCACCACACGCACTAACTTGGCTTGTGCCATCTTTCCTTTTTGAAAATGTAGCCCGCGCAGAACACCATAGTTGGATTTTGATTGATTGTCTTGTACGAAGTTGAGTTTGCGCCCTAAGAGGTTTTCAAAGCGCTTTTGATTGTAGGACTCAAAAAATGTTCCTCGCTTATCTCGGTAAACATTTGGTTTGAGAATAAAACAATCCTTTAAACTGGTTTCTATTATTTTCACGGCTTAGTCTAGTTGAAGTAAATATTTTCCATAGCCACTTTTCAACAAAGGCTTTGCTAAAACGACTAATTCTTCTTTGGTTATATAGCCCATCTCAAAAGCTGCTTCTTCGATAGAACCAACTTTTAATCCTTGCCGTTCTTCTATCACCTCAACAAACTGCGCGGCTTGCATTAAGGATGCAAAAGTTCCGGTATCCAACCATGCAGTTCCTTTGTCGAGAATGCTTACGTGGAGTTTGCCCTGTTCTAAATACGCATTGTTTACATCGGTTATTTCTAACTCACCTCTGGCACTGGGTTTTATGGTTTTTGCAATATCCACAACGCTATTGTCGTAGAAATAAATCCCAGGCACGGCATAATTAGATTTTGGTTTTTTTGGTTTTTCTGCAATAGACAACACTTTGCCACTCTTGTCGAACTCCACCACACCGTAGCGCTCTGGATCCATCACGTGATAGGCGTAAATAATGCCGCCATCGGGATTATTGTTAGACTGCAACAACTCTTTTAAACCTGAACCGTAGAAAATATTGTCGCCTAAGATTAAGGCAACTTTATCGTTTCCGATGAATTCTTCGCCTATAATAAATGCTTCTGCCAATCCTTTAGGCTCTGGTTGTTCGGCGTATTGAAAATTGCATCCGAGTTTTTTTCCGTCGCCTAAAAGTTTTTTGAAAAGGGGCAGGTCTTTTGGCGTAGAGATGATGAGTATATCGCGAATGCCAGCAAGCATCAATGTGGATAACGGATAGTAGATCATCGGTTTGTCGTAAACAGGCATCAATTGCTTGCTCACTGCCAACGTTAATGGATGCAACCGCGTACCTGATCCGCCTGCTAAAATAATTCCTTTCATTTCGTATATTTTCTCGCTATTTTTTATCAAAGATAAATCAAATCCTGCAGCCTTTGCATTACCTGTAAAATCATTTCGTAATTTACATAGGCAATTTTTCGATTTTAAAACCAAATCCGCAAAGAATCGCGCTAAGAACGTTAAAAATAGCAATAAGTTATCATATAGAAAAGCATGCCTCGCTATTCTAAATTACTCTAGAATTCAATCACATATTGTAACCTGCGATTTCAACCTATAACCATACCGTTTGTAGCCTACATTCTATGTTTTGTAGCGCTGAAGAAAAAGCTGAAAAGTGAAGTTTTATAACCTATCTCGATTTTCTAAATACCACGCAATTGTTTTCCGAATGCCGCTTTCAAAATTCTCATCGGCTTTCCAACCCAATTCCGATTCGATTTTTGCTGCATCAATCGCATATCTAAAATCGTGTCCTGGACGATCTGTCACAAAGGTTACTTGATTGTAGTAAGGCTCATTTTTCGGGACCATCTCATCCAACAATTTACAGATAGTTTCGGCTATGTACAAGTTTTCACGCTCGTTGCGACCGCCAATATTGTAGGTTTCGCCCAGCCTTCCTTTTTCTAACGTCAGGTGAATTCCGCTGCAATGATCGGTTACATACAACCAATCGCGCACGTTTTTTCCATCGCCGTAGATCGGGATGGGTTCGCCAGCAAGGGCTTTTCTGATAATGGTGGGAATGAGTTTTTCCTTGTGTTGATAGGGTCCGTAATTATTAGAACAATTGGTGGTTACAACAGGAAGTCCATAAGTGTGGAAATAGCTTCTCACGATAAAATCGGATGACGCTTTCGATGCGCTATACGGACTGTTGGGCGCATACGGTGTTTTTTCGGTAAAAAGTCCTTTCTCGCCTAATGTGCCATAGACTTCATCGGTAGAAACGTGGAGAAATCGAGCGTTTTTAAAGGTTTCTTTTAATTGATTCGGACCGTTCATCCAAGTTTTATACGCGCTTTGAAGCAGGTTGAAGGTCCCGACAATATTGGTCTGAATAAATTCGGCCGGTCCTGAAATAGAATTGTCCACATGGCTCTCTGCTGCGAGATGAACGACCTTCTGAAATTGGTATTTATCAAAAAGTGATTGCACCAAGTCTGCATCGCAAATATCACCTTTGACAAACGTAATTTTATCGGCAACAGCCTCCAAATTCTTTAAGCTTCCGGCATAAGTGAGTTTGTCTAAGACAACAACTTCTCCTTCCGAATGGTTCAAAACATATTCCACATAATTGGCGCCAATAAATCCTGCACCTCCTGTAATCAGCATGCTGTAGTTTTTAAAAATATTAATCTTGAGAAACAGCTAAAATCTGTTCTAAAATCTTTTCTGTAATTAAATAGGTGGGTTTTACGCCGGTTGTTCCCAATCCGCCCGAAGCCAATGTACTTCCTGTTTCCAACGGATTATCCGAAGCGTAATAGGCATAGCGCACTTTGACATCTGCGCTAATACTACGTCTGATTTTTGACGCTGCCTGAATGGCTTTTTGATAGTGTGCCCCTTCCATTTCAAGACCGATAACATTCCACGTTGAATTGTGGAAGAACTCCAACACATCTTTGTTTTGAAGCGATGTTCCCAATACCGAAATCATTGTTCCGGAAAATACATTGAGCTCTCTATCTGCAAACATCGATTCGTGAAGTTCGTTCTTAAAAGGATAGTTATCGGCAGTTCCTTCAAACACGTGGGCAGAAGGAATCATAATATCTCCTTTTCCACCTTCTAGAATTCCAGCTTTCCCCATAATGGAAACGGAATCGACATCGAGGAAAATCTCTTCGCCGTACGCATTCTTAAACGGCCTTAGCAGCTCGTCCATCGTCTCGTAAGCCTGTTCTCCAAAGGCATAATCCATTACGATAATGACGGGTTTTGCATCGTCATCCAAGTCTTTTATTCCTTCGAAGTAGCCGGGCGTTTTCAATTTTGCCGTATCGAATATTTGCACGTCGATATTGGTTCCGCTTTGATCTTCAACAAAAAACATGCCTTCTTTAAGCGCTGTTTTAGTAACCTTATTGCGCAACTCGAAGCTGGTGTTATTGCTCAGCGTTTCATATACTTTAAAAGGTCCGTACTTGCCGAATTCCTTGGATAGGGCTTTTGGACCGTAGAGGGTGTTCATCACACTGTGCATATTGGCACTGATGATGTGAAGCGGACGGTGTATTAAATTGTTGTCATACAGTGTCTGCTTGATATTGTAGGCCCACGCCTCGCCGTGAATGTGATGCCCCAAGCGTTCGCGCAACACTGGACTAAACGTAATCAATCTTCTCTTTTCTAAAACAACTTCTTCCATCGCCAATTTCCCTAAGAAATAGACAATGTTAAAAAACCTATTTTCATTTTTCTCGGTTGCAAACGATCCGAAGATGTTCTTTACTTCTTCAAAAGTTCGTCCTAAAAAATTAGCGGTGTAGGTCAACGTCACTTCTTTTTCTTCCGGACTGAGTTCTTCTTTATTTAGAACTGTTTTTTCTAGTTTCTTCCAATTCCGCACCACATCGCCTTTGTCGTTGAGCAATACTTGTCTTCGAATTTTGTCGGATTCGATGAAGAGAAATGTCAGGTGGGTTAGGATGTCGTAAATTTCAGACCGCCCACGTGTAATTTCGATATTCATTTGCTCCGAGTCAATGCGGTAGCAGTTCCTTCGTCGTTTTGGTGGAATAATGACCTCGAAATGTGAGTTTTTATAGCCTTCATCGCTCGTTAGGTTGATGTATCGACATTCTTCGATTCCGTGAGGCAATCGGTCCATGACATACAAAAGCCCTTGAAGTTCTAATTTCTCTTCGTTAATCGATCCGTAGATTTCGGGTCGCAGGGTCAAGAGTCCTTCTCTTAGCGATTCTCCCGATACGCCCATGGGTTTATAAAACCCTCTGTTAAACAGATGGCGCATTGTAATATAAAGCCGTTCAATGGCTTGGGTGCTTTCTTGAGCACGCGTTCGTTGGTGGTGATATAGTGTCTTCATTAGTTACAAAGATACTACAATTTTTAACGCTGAAGGTCATGGAGAAGTTCAGCAATCTTGCGATCATTGGATAATCGTGGCACTTTATTTTGCCCGCCTAATTTTCCTTGCGACTTCATATAGCTATTGAAGCTTTTGGGTTTTAAGGACACTAATTTTAAGGGTTGCAGGATTTTTCCTTCGATTAAATCCTTGTAATACGAATTTTGTCGCTGCATTTCGGCGTCGATAAAAAGCGCCACTTCCGAAATATTTTCCGGACGCTTATCAAACTCGACCAGCCATTCGTGATAGGGCAATTCGCCTTCGTCTGGCGGTGTAATTTGAGGTGCTACGGTAAATTCAGAAATAGAAAATTCGTATTTTTCCATGGCTAAGTTCATGGCTTCTTCTACTTCTTTTCCGATGACGTGTTCTCCAAAAGCAGAAATAAAATGTTTGATCCTTCCAGAAACTATAACGCGATAGGGTTTTAAAGATGTAAATTGGACTGTATCGCCGATATTATACCCCCACAAGCCGGCGTTGGTTGAAATAATCATCACATAATTGACTCCCAATTCCACTTCGCCAATAGTCAGGCGTTTGGGGTTTTCATCAAAAAAAGTGTCAGCCGGGACGAATTCATAGAAAATTCCAGCATTCAAAAGCAACAGCATGCCCTTATCTTTTTGGCTATCTTGATAGGCAAAAAACCCTTCGCTGGCAGGATATAGTTCGATACTGTCTACATTTCGACCAATTATTTTTTCAAACTTAGACCGATAGGGTTCGTAGTTTACTCCGCCATAAATGAAGAGGCTAAAATTTTTAAAGAGATCGCCAATTTTCTGTCCGGTATTTTCTTGCAGTTTTTCAAAATACATCTGCACCCATGATGGAATTCCGCTAATGACGGTCATATTTTGGTCTTTCGTTTCTTCAACGATTGCGTCCACCTTGGTTTCCCAATCGTCTATGCAATTGGTTTCCCAACTCGGCAATCGGTTTTTCTGCAAGTAGGACGGGACGTAATGTGCCACAATACCCGATAATCTTCCGAACTGAATTCCGTTTTTCTCTTCCATTTCTGGACTGCCTTGTAGGAAGATCATCTTCCCATCGACAAAGTCTGCATTTCCAGTTTCGTTTATATACGTCAAGATAGCATTTCGCGCTGCTTTGATGTGATAGGGCATGGAGTCTTTGGTAAGCGGAATATATTTTGCGCCCGACGTAGTTCCGGAGGTTTTTGCAAAGTAAAGCGGTTTGCCGGGCCAAAGAATATCGGTTTCTCCAGCAACCACCCGTTCGACATAAGGGCGCAAAGCCTCATAATCGCGAATCGGTACGTTTTTAGCGAATTCTTTATGTGAGGTTATTTTTTGAAAGTTATGCTCTTTGCCAAAAACAGTGTTTTTTGCTTCTGATATCAATTCCTCAAAAACGTGTTCTTGGGTTTCAATAGGATTCTCCGCCCATTTCTTGGTCTCTTTGGAAACGATTTTTGCGTATAACTTTGCTGCTGTTGACTTTAATGACATAGATAATCAATCAAAATTGATAACGTTTGTAGGGTTAATGGGGAATCCATCGCGCCAGAGTTCAAAATGTAAATGCGGTCCTGTGGTGAGTTCGCCCGTACTTCCAACGGTGGCAATTACTTCGCCGGCTTTAACCAATTGGCCTTGCGACTTGGTCAACATCGCATTGTGCTTATACACCGAAAGCATATTGTCTGCGTGTTTTATAATAATCACGTTTCCGGTTAGAGCCGACCACTCAGCAAAAATTACCGTTCCGTCGGCAATTGCTTTAACGGGAGCGTCTTTCTCCGTAACAATGTCCACGGCATAGTGCTTTTTCTCGCTATCGTAAGGGTCGCTAATCGTTCCCTTTACAGGTGCAAAAAATGAATATTGCACATCCGATGAAGGAATCAACGGATTGTACTTATCTTCTTGTGCCACGCGCATGCGTAAAATGGAATCCATCTCGGAAGTCTTTCCCAAAACAATCGGATCGGATTGCGCTGCTGCAAGGATAGAATCTTTATTAAACTCTACGGCTTTTATTTCGCCTGTCAGCACACTTTTTATCGA
>Ga0209075_1004300_pt1 | contig 11480 bp, 11 predicted proteins | sample Stecom2011_FD_187523 | JGI IMG/M metagenome (GOLD analysis project Ga0209075, IMG submission 187523) | Agricultural soil microbial communities from Utah to study Nitrogen management - Steer compost 2011 (SPAdes) (version 2) | ecosystem: Environmental > Terrestrial > Soil > Agricultural land...
TTGTTGCTTACTCTCTCTTCATTTTTTCTGCAGCCATGCCTTGCGCAAGACTTACTTCCGGAAGATGCCCCTCCAAAAATCCAGCTAGGAGGAGCCCTCCGCTTTAATTACAATCTCTCAACCTGGAAAGAAGGCCAACAAAAAAGGGGCGGTGACTTTGGATATGACATGTTCCGGCTCAATGCTTCTGGCGAATTCAAAGGAATAAGCTACAATGCGGAGTTTAGGCTGTATTCCGCCTCCTTTGGCGGACCAATGCTGAAGCAAGGCTGGTTTGGCTATGATTTTTCAGAACATTCAGAAATCCAGCTCGGCCTGCAACAGGTTCCTTTTGGTATCCAAACCTATAATTCCCACAACTGGTTTTTTAATATTACCTACTATGTGGGCTTCGAGGATGACCATGATATGGGCATAAAATACATTTTCGACAAGGGAAACTGGCAATGGCAGGTTGCATATTATCTAAATTCTGAAGAATTTGTTTTTGATGATGTAGAAGGAAGTCCAAATCGTTATTCGTACGACATCCTGGGCCGAAATAAAGAAAACAACCAACTGAATTTAAAGGTATTAAACCGCCAAGGCAAAGATAGACAGCATGAAATGGGATTTTCTACCATGGCAGGTTTGTTGTACAATTTAGATACAGAGCGTAACGGTCTCAGGTATGCAGGAGCTATTCATTACGAATATAAGCCCCCAGAAAATCCCTGGAATGTAAAAGTCGAATGGATGACCTATCGGTTTGATCCTGCCTATCCTGTCGCAGAAGCGAACCCAAATCAGGTGGAAATGGGCGCCTATGGAGCCAATTATTTTGTGGCAAATAAAGGGGATTTGTTTACTTTAGGGATTTCCTACCACCTGCCCGTAGATGCACCTCCCTTAGAATCAATTACATTCTATAACAACTATGGCTATTATAACAAAAAGGTGGAGAACTATGAATCTTCACACATGAATGTGATGGGCGGGATGCTTACCGCAGGATTGGTGTATATTTATGTTGACAGTGCTTGGGGATACAACCACCCCTGGCTAGGCCCGGAATGGTCAAATGCCTTCTCGAAGGGTTCACCGGGAAATACAAGCCCCCATATGCGATTTAATATCAATATGGGGCTTTATTTTTAATTTAAAAAAAAGATGAAATGGCAAAAATTGTAAAAACTATTGGAAAAAGTCTTTTCGGGCTCCCTGTAAAAGGCTCGGTATTCTGGACCTCGTCTTTTATCCTAGTTTTGGGCATTGTGATGACGCTCCTTTATCAGGAACGTGCCGAGAGTGCCTTCGAGAGCATCCAAGACGCAGTGGCCTCCAGTAGTGGCTGGCTGTATATACTCAGTGTCAATGTTTTCCTTATTTTTTGTCTGTATCTGGCCTTTAGTGATTATGGGAAAATAAGAATAGGCGGTAAAGAGGCAAAGCCGGAATTTAGCACCAGTTCCTGGTTTGCAATGTTGTTTAGCGCGGGGATGGGGATCGGCCTTTTATTCTGGAGCATAGCCGAGCCCGTAAGTCATTTTCAGAACCCACCTTTAGGTGATGCGGGAACAGTTGAAGCCGCCCAGACAGCGATGGGCGTCACCTTTTTACATTGGGGATTTCACGCCTGGGGTATTTATGCACTGGTGGGCTTGGCTTTGGCTTATTTCACCTACAGCCTCAAACTCCCCCTTACTATGCGGTCAGTTTTTTACCCGTTCTTTGGGGATCGCATCAACGGCTGGCTCGGAGACATAATTGACGTACTGGCCGTATTGGCAACAGCATTTGGCCTTGCCACCTCGCTCGGTCTGGGAGTTAAACAAGTCGCAGCTGGACTGGCCCATGTGTTTCCGGCCATAGAAAACGATATTACCACACAGGTATTGTTGATCCTTTCCATATCTGCTGTGGCAACAGTTTCGGTTATAATGGGTATAGACAAAGGAGTAAGGTTTCTGAGCGAATTGAATATGCGGGTTGCACTCATTACTTTATTGGCAATCATCATTCTGGGGCCCACAGTATTTATTTTCGGTGCCTTTATACAAAACACCGGCAGTTACTTGGGTAATTTTCTAGAACTGTCGTATTGGAATGAGGCTTATTCTGACCGGGATTGGCAAGGAGGATGGACTATCTTTTACTGGGGCTGGTGGATAGCATGGTCTCCCTTTGTAGGGATGTTTATCGCCAGGGTATCTAAGGGAAGGACGGTGAGGGAATTTATCCTTGGAGTACTCATCGTGCCGTCCCTAATTACCTTTCTTTGGATTACGACCTTTGGCAGTACAGCGATCCGAGAGGTACTGCTGGGGAATCCTGCCATTGCCGACGCAGTTGCCAGCGACATGTCCACCGCCCTCTTTGTCTTTTTTGAACAGTTCCCTTTTTCCATGATCCTATCTATCATCGGGATCATTATGATCATCGGCTTCTTTGTGACCTCAGCGGATTCGGGATCTCTGGTGATTGTAAGCCTCACATCTGGAGGAAAACTCGAATCTCCTGTTGGTTTACGGGTCTTCTGGGCTATGGGCGTAGGAGTAATTGCCGCGGTGCTCCTAATCGGCGGGGGTTTACAGGCCCTACAGACTGCCGCAATAGTTACAGGATTGCCGTTTTCAATTATTCTCCTGATGATGTGCTTCAGTCTATACAAAGGGCTAAAAGAAGAAATGGAGGAGGAAATAAAAGCCGGGAAGACCAGCGAACGTAAGGCTTACCAACAATTGATCGGAGAGTTGCTTGCCAAAAGGGCGCAAAAAAAGGAGAACAAAGATGTAGAGGATGCGTCACCTGAAAATAAAACAGAACCAAAACCATAAAAATATGATCAGCATAAACGCTATGATGGTATGTCTTGACCTCAGCGAGGTGGATGAGAAGATTATTGCTTTCACCAGTTCAATCTGCAAACTCCTGGAGGTAAAAAAGGTATACTTTGTCCACAACATCAAAATCAATGAACTGGGTGACGATTTTAGGGAACTGTTCGGAAATATTGATCTTTCCCAGGAAATAGAAGCAAACATCGAGGAACTGGTTCAGGAGCATTTTCAATGCTCCTCTGAGTACGAGGTTTTAGTAAGCGAGGAGTCTAACACTGAAATCATCCTGGCAGATATTGTAAAGCAATACAAAGTGGAAATCACCCTGATAGGCAAAAAGAGCAGCGCCAAAGGCACAGGGAGTCTCGGCACCAAACTACTGAGGATATTACCCTGCAGCATGCTGGTTTTTCCCGAGGATGCTTCACATGATATTAAAAATGTGCTGATCCCGATAGATTTTTCAGATTCTTCAATCCACGCAATACGACTGAGCAAATCCCTGTCCGACCAGTTAGGCCTAGATTTGGAACTTTTACATGTTTATCGGCTTCCTACGCAGTATTTTCCCCTGATCTCTGAACAAAATGCCGTCCGCACTGCAGAATCCTACCTTCAGGATAAGTTTAGAAGTTTGAAAAAGAAACATCCGGAAATCGCCGAAGTACCCTATCACCTAGTAAGGGCGGCAGGAAATAGCATTCCGGAACGGATCATCAAGCACCTCAACAAAAAGAAGAAAGATTTGTTGGTTTTGGGCCTTAAGGAAAACAGACCTATACCTAATTTTAGTTTAGGAAGTACTCCCATATCTCTCTACAACAGCGACATTAATGTACCGTTGTGGTTGGTGTATTCTGAAAAAATTATTTCCAAAAAATAAGGTACCTTTTTAAAAAATAGCTGTTTTTAACGTCATATTGTTTATCTTTAAAAATTGATTTTTAAACATTATGAATCAGTTTTCAATATCACAGCTGTCGCAGCTATCAGGAATAAGAGCCCATACCATTCGGATATGGGAACAACGGTATAATGCCCTGAGCCCCCATCGCTCCGAAGGCAACACCCGTTACTACGACAATTCCCAACTAAGGCGACTCCTTAACATTGTTAGTCTGATGGGAGAAGGGCACAAAGTCTCCGAACTATGCACCTTATCGGATCAAGAATTATTTAGCCGTGTCCGGGAGTTCGATTCGCTGCGACTTCCAAAGGGTCCGGAGGAATACTATATCTCCCAATTGGTTTCTGCAGCCATGGACTTTGACGAATGGTATTTTGAAAAGGTTTTTGGACATTGCCTATTGCGACTGGGGATGAAAGACACATACATAAAAATCCTTCACCCCTTAATGATACGCATGGGGATAATGTGGTCTCAAGGGACTTTATCACCAGCGTACGAGCATTTTAACAGCAACCTACTGCGTCAAAAAATGTTAACGGCCATTGACTCACTCCCGCCTCCCCCGGCTGAGGCAGAAGGATGGCTGTTGTTTCTCCCAGAAAATGAATTCCACGAACTGGGGCTATTATTTGCCCAATATATAATCAAATCCAAGGGAAAGCGGGCGGTGTATCTGGGGGCGAACCTCCCCAAAGAAAGTATTCTACCAGCTATTGAACAGACCAAGCCCGAAAACCTGCTACTGTTCTTTGTGCACAAAGATCTGCCCGAACGAATTCAATACTATCTGGATGATTTGGCCTCACAATGCCCCTCCAAAAACATCTACATCTCCGGCCATCCGGACTTGTTGGCGCAGCTTAGCATCCAGCCTCCTGTACACTGGCTAAGGGATGTTGAAAATTTGGAACACGTTTTGCATAGTAATGTTTAGATATTAACGTTTATTTTTAAACAGTAAAAGATGCCTAAAATTGCAGTAATTGGCGCTGGATTCGCCGGCTTAAGTGCAGCCGCTTATCTATCAGCCGCGGGATATAAGGTACAAGTGTTCGAGAAAAATAGCTCCCTCGGTGGAAGAGCAAGGCAATTTAGCACAGACAATGGCTATGTATTTGACATGGGTCCGAGTTGGTATTGGATGCCTGATGTTTTTGAGCGGTTTTTTAAGGATTTTGAACATAAGGTGTCTGATTTTTACCCACTTAGCTTTTTAGACCCAGCTTTTGAAGTCGTATTCGGTGATCAGAAGACGCTGAGCGTGCCCCACAACTTCCCAGAATTGTCCGCGCTTTTTGAATCCATTGAGGAAGGAAGCGCCAAGAGACTCGAACAATTCATGGAAGAGGCTAAATTCAAATATGAGTTGGGCATGAAAAACCTGGTTTATATGCCTGGCCTTTCCCTAAAGGAATTTGCAGACATAGAGTTGCTCAAGGGAGTAATTAGACTTCAGGTTTTTTCTTCCTTCAGCCAACATATCCGGAAATTCTTTACCCATCCTCAGCTACTCGCTCTGATGGAGTTTCCGGTGCTGTTTCTTGGAGCAATGCCTCAGGACACCCCCGCACTCTACAGTTTGATGAACTATGCGGGGCTGAAACTGGGCACTTGGTACCCAAAGGGAGGGTTCGGCAAAGTGATCGAAGCGATCGTAACCGTGGCTCGTGAAAAGGGCGCACATTTCCAGGTAAATGCCCCAGTAGATGAAATATTGATAGAAAACAGGCTGGCGAAAGGGCTGGTCATAAATGGAGAAAGCATTCCTTTCGATGGAGTAGTGGCCGCCGCTGACTATCATCACGTGGAGAGCAAGTTGCTTCCTGAGGAGTTCAGGAATTATAAGGAATCGTACTGGGATACAAGAACCCTTGCGCCTTCATGTCTCATTTTCTATATAGGTCTAAATAAAAAGCTCAATAAGATACAACACCACACCTTATTTTTTGAGGAGGATTTGCTACAACATTCCCAGGAAATATATAAAGATCCCCAATGGCCAAGCAAACCTTTGTTCTATGTTTGTTGCCCATCCCAAACCGATCCTACTGTAGCACCCGAAGGTCATGAAAATCTGTTCCTTTTGATGCCCTTGGCTCCAAATTTGGAAGACAAAGAGTCACTCCGGGAAAAATATTTCGACCTGATGATGGACCGACTTCAAAAACAGATCGGGGAAGAGATCATTAGCCATATTGACTATAAAAAAAGTTACTGCGTAAAGGATTTTGTTTTTGACTACCACTCCTACAAAGGAAATGCTTATGGTCTAGCCAACACATTGATGCAGACGGCCTTTCTAAAACCAAAGATTAGCAACAAAAAGATCAAGAACCTAATTTATGCTGGGCAGCTCACTGTTCCCGGACCTGGGGTACCACCGGCACTTATATCGGGTAAAATCGCTGCCGGACAGATGATGAACTATTTTAACAAAATTTGAAGATGAAGCAGCTATTCGACAACCTCTCCCTGAATATCAGCCGGATGACCACTGAGGCGTACAGCACAAGTTTTTCTTTGGGTATTTATTTTCTACATCCCAGAATTAGATCTTCCGTTTACGCCATTTATGGCTTCGTTAGAGTCGCGGACGAAATAGTTGACAGTTTCGAAGGGTATGATAAAAAGCATCTTTTAGAAAATTTTAAACGGGACACTTACGAAGCCATCGAGACAGAAATTTCAGTGAACCCCATACTGAACTCTTTTCAGCAAGCCGTACACCAATACCAAATCGACCTTGAACTGATTGCAACCTTCCTTCGCAGCATGGAAATGGATCTTGACAAAGTGACTTATAACCGGGAGAAATACGACCAATATATCTTGGGCTCTGCTGAAGTGGTGGGGTTGATGTGCCTGCACGTCTTCACCGAAGGTGATAGAAAAACTTTCGAAGAGCTTAAACCCTATGCAATGAAATTGGGTGCGGCATTTCAAAAAGTAAATTTCCTCCGAGATCTAAAAAGCGATTATCATGATCTTAAGAGGACCTATTTTCCCAATGTGATCATGCATGACTTCTGTGATGAGACCAAAAGGCAAATAGAGGAAGAAATAGAAGAGGACTTCAAGGTTGCCTTGCAGGGCATCAAAAAACTGCCATCTTCCTCCAAAGGCGGAGTTTACCTCGCCTACGTCTATTACTCTTCTTTGTTTGAGAAAATCAAAAAACTGCCTGCACGCAGGGTATTATCCGAAAGAATCCGGATCCACAACGGAAAAAAGTTCGGCTTGATGCTGAACAGTTTCGTACAGCATAAAATGAATTGGATATGAAACGAATTTTAAGCATAGGCCTTTTCTTTTATTGCATGGTGTCACCCGCACAAAATCTGATGATGGAAGAAATCCGTTCACTTTACCAACAGGCAGCCGTCGAGAAAACAGCCTGTGAGCAATTAATAGCTTCTTTGGACATGGATGTTGAAACAAATCCCCTATTATTTGGTTATAAAGGAAGTGCAACGATGATGATGGCACAGCATGTTGCCAATCCTTTCAGCAAGCTGTCACATTTTCACAAAGGAAAAAACATGCTCGAGGAGGCTATTAATGCAGACCAAGAAAATATGGAACTGCGGTTTCTGAGATTTGCTGCCCAAACCAATGCACCGGCAATGTTGGGTTATCGTGGGGAAATAGAGGAAGATAAAAAAGTAATATTGGGCAGGCTGCCAATATCAAACGACCGGGAACTCAAAAAACTCGTTATTGGGTATTTATTAAATTCAGACTATCTGAGTTTAACAGAAAAGGAAAAACTAGTCGCACCAGTTTAAGGACTTAATATGGAAGATTTGTTGATATTGGTAGATGAGAATGACAAAGAAATAGGGGTTTTGGAGAAAACGCCGGTACATGAAAAAGGACTGCTGCACCGCGCCTTCTCCATCTTCATATTTAACTCTGCTAATGAACTATTGCTACAGCAAAGGGCTAGTGGCAAATACCATTCGTCCGGATTGTGGACCAACACCTGCTGTAGCCATCCACGGCAGGGAGAAGAGGTAAATGATGCGGTATATAGGAGACTACAAGAAGAAATGGGAATGAGGTGTGATCTGGAATTCCAGTTTAGTTTTATTTATAAACACAAATTCTCGAATGGGCTGACAGAACATGAATTGGATCATGTCTATTTTGGAAGAACCGACCAAGAGCCCGTTCCAAATAGAGAAGAAGTTCAGGGTTATAAATATGTTCAAATCGAGGAACTTCAGAGAGAACTGGCATCATCTCCCGAGCGATATTCTCCTTGGCTGCAGGTTTGTTTTCCACAGGTTTTACAACAACTATCGCTATGAGTATCCATACCTACAAGACAGTACAGTGGCTCCCTGTGAATATTCATAAGGCCTGGGACTTTTTCTCCTCGGCAAAAAACCTTTCGAAAATCACCCCTTCTGACATGAATTTCATAATAAGGACTGATCTTGCTGATGATGAAATATATGAAGGAATGTTGATTGACTATATTGTAAGCCCTTTGTTTGGTATTCCGGTTTCATGGAAAACAGAGATTACGGAGGTGAACGCACCTCATTTCTTTAAAGACAGCCAATTAAAAGGCCCTTTTTCATTATGGGAACACACCCATTCCTTTGAAGAACAAGGGAACGGAACATTGATGGAAGATATCGTTCGGTATCGTCTTCCATTTGGTCTGATGGGAACTTTAGCTCATCGACTTGTTGTGAAGAAAAGACTTGAAGGTATATTCGACTACAGGAGAAAAGTTTTAGAGAAATTATTATAAGCAGTTATGGAATCTATATTCGTTAACCTATTAATTGTGCTATTGGCTTTTGTCGCAATGGAAGGTGTAGCATGGTTTTCACATAAATACCTGATGCACGGCTTATTTTGGTATTTACACAAAGACCATCACAAAAAGGAATCCGCCGGTTTCTTCGAGCACAATGACTTCTTTTTCTTAATATTTGCAATTCCCGGGATAATCTGCCTTTTTTTTGGAAGAGAGAATGGATACAATTACCTGTTCTGGATAGGATTGGGAATTACCCTGTACGGAATAGCATACTTCCTCCTCCACGATATTTTCATTCACCAACGGTTTAAGTGGCTGCGCAACACCGATAACTCGTATTTCAGGGCCATTAGGCGGGCACATAAAGTCCATCATAAGCATCTTGGCAAAGATGAGGGTGAGTGCTTTGGTATGCTCTGGGTGCCGTTAAAATATTTCCGTGAGGCCAAAGGAAAATCCGTCTAAAATCTCATCCTAATTCTTTCCGTTGTATGAAGTCAATGTATCTATTGGTGAATTTTTTCACTATTATCATTCCTTTTATCTTTTCGTTTCATCCAAAGATTAAGTTCCACCTTACCTGGAAGGCATTTTTCCCTGCTGCAATATTGGTAGGTGTTGTTTTCGTGATATGGGACGAACTCTTTACCGCTATGGGAGTTTGGGGTTTTAACACGGATTACGTAACTGGAATTTATTTATTCAATCTCCCACTGGAAGAACTGCTGTTTTTTATATGCATTCCATTTTCCTGCGTATTCACTTACTTTTGCCTGGACAAATTTTTTGACCTCTCATGGAATGCGAATATAGAGGCGCTGTTTTGTTTGATCTTTTCTTTAACCTTGATCATATTGGGTTTCATTTACTATGACCGGATCTACACTGCTATTACCTTTCTCAGCACAGGAACAGTTTGTTTGGCGTTAAAATTTGTCTTAAAAGTAGACTGGTTCGGCAAGGCTACCCTTGTCTACGGAATTTTGCTCATCCCGTTTTTGATAGTGAACGGAGTTTTAACCGGAACAGGCCTTGACGCACCTATAGTGTGGTACAACCATACTGAAAACCTAGACATCCGCATCTTGACCATCCCTATAGAAGACGCCTTTTATGGTTTTGAGTTGGTTTTACTCAACCTGTATTTTTATAAGTTGTTTAGTCATCAGAAATCCTTTGTACCGCAGCCCCATTCGGGATTTTGATTGATCTTCTCAACAACTTCACTTCTATTGATTGGAAAAAAGCAAGGCTTTGACAGGAGCCCGCGTATTTGCTTTTAACGCCGAAGTCCTCAACTTCTATAAAAAGCGAAACTTACAATACTTGATCTTCTCCCCCTGGTCACTGAACATTTTTTCATACCGTGTCTGAATACCAAAATGGTCATCTTTGTATTGCGATAGATAAAAGTCATGGGTATATGCCAGGATTTCGGTCTCCTGCAAGTCTTGAAGCACTTCCAAGGTATAATTGAAAAGTCCGGTGTTATCGGTTTTGAAATGAACAATACCCCCCTTTTTGATCATGGGCTTGTACATTTCCAAAAAACGTGGCGAAGTCAAGCGCTTTTTTTCATCCCCCTCTCTCGGCCGAGGATCCGGAAAAGTGATCCATAATTCATCAATTTCACCCTCAGCAAAAAACTCGTCCAGCTGCTCTATTTGGCTCCTCAAAAAAGCGACGTTTTCCAGACCCTCAGCAATCGCGATTGTGCTTCCTTTCCAAATCCTCGATCCCTTGATATCCACTCCTACAAAATTACTTTCAGGATATTGTCTTGCCAAGCCGACAGTAAATTCCCCCCTACCACAGGCAAGCTCAACTACTAGAGGCTGACCATTATTAAATTGCTCTTTGTTCCAATTGCCCTTAATTTGATTGAAGATGTCCTTTCCAGGCTGGATGACATTTCTATTGATTTCATTTTGTCTAAACCTCTCTAACTTATTACGGCCCATTCTTATAAATTTTCTAATTCTGCAACTATAAAAGTACTTCCCCCCACAAATACCAAATCATCTTTTTCAGCTATTTCAAGTATCTGCTTCAATGCTTTGTTGACGTCTGGTTCCACCCTGCCCTGTAATCCTGCTTCCCGTGCCATTTTGCTTAGCGTGATAGCCGACAAGGCCCTCGGAAGCTTCGCTTCACAAAAGACATAGGTTGCTTCTTTCGGTAAAAGAGACAAAACAGGCTGTAGGTCCTTGTCGTTGGACATGCCCATGATCATGTACAAATGACGGTGAGAAATGGATTTAATCTGCTGGACGATCATGGCGATTCCTTCGGCATTGTGTCCTGTATCACAATAGACAAAGGGATGTTCACCCAACTTCTGCCACCTGCCTTTCAGTCCTGTATTGGCAATGATACGGCTGAGCCCTCGAACTATCGCCTCTTGCCCAATCCCAGGCATCTTTTCCCTCAGCACCTCCAAGGCCTGGAGGATTCCCGCAAGATTCTTTTTTTGGTAGTGGCCCAACAAATCCATTTGGTAAACGACAAGCCCATGCTTCTCCCTTACCTTGTATTCTACAAATGATTTGTAGGGATCAAATATCCCCTCTTGAACATGAAATTTCTGGTCAGCAAAGTACAATGGAGCGTGACGATCGCCCGCTACTTTTTCAAAAACCGGCTGGGTTTCCGGATGAGTCTCACTAATGACAACAGGAACACCATCTTTAATAATCCCTGCTTTCTCTCCCGCAATTAAAGGAAGGGTGGAACCCAAAAACTGCACGTGATCTAATCCGATATTCGTGATGACGTTGAGTTCTGGAACGATCACATTAGTGCTGTCCAATCTTCCTCCCAGTCCAACTTCGATAACTGCACAGTCTACTTTTTGCCGAGCAAAATAGTCAAAGGCCATTCCGACCGTCATCTCAAAAAAGCTTGGCTTAAGCTGCTCCAGAAATTCTTTATTCTGCGACACAAAACTTACTACTCCCTCCTCACCGATCTCTTCTCC
>Ga0209075_1004302_pt1 | contig 11475 bp, 11 predicted proteins | sample Stecom2011_FD_187523 | JGI IMG/M metagenome (GOLD analysis project Ga0209075, IMG submission 187523) | Agricultural soil microbial communities from Utah to study Nitrogen management - Steer compost 2011 (SPAdes) (version 2) | ecosystem: Environmental > Terrestrial > Soil > Agricultural land...
TGAATGGCTTTTAACATCAATTGAATGGCTTCGTTGCGGTCTTTTCCGTAAGTAATCAGTTTGGAAAGCATCGGGTCGTAATAAATCGGTACATCCATACCTTGTTCAAAACCATTGTCTACACGAATACCTTCGCCTTCCGGCAAAATATACGTTTCTAAATTTCCAACCGATGGCAGGAAATCGTTCAAAGGATCTTCGGCATACACACGTAATTCCAACGCGTGACCTTTGATTTGTAAATCTTCTTGTTTGATTGGAAGAACTTCTCCACGAGCCACACGGATTTGCATTTCCACCAAATCAATGCCCGTGATTAATTCCGTAACAGGATGTTCTACCTGCAAACGGGTATTCATTTCCAAAAAGTAGAAATTCTTATTTTCGTCCAATAAAAATTCTACTGTTCCGGCACCCACATAATCGCAAGACTTTGCTACTTTTACCGCAGCTTCGCCCATTGCTTTACGGATTTCAGGTGTCAATACTGCTGAAGGTGCTTCTTCTACCACTTTTTGATGACGACGCTGTACCGAACATTCACGTTCGAATAAATACACCACGTTTCCGTGGGTATCTGCTAAAACCTGAATTTCGATATGTCGGGGCGATGCTACAAATTTTTCAATGAAAACCGAACCGTCACCAAAAGCAGAAGTAGCTTCGGAAATGGCACGCTGCATCTGAGATTCAAAGTCTTCTTCTTTTTCCACCACACGCATTCCTTTTCCACCGCCACCGGCAGAAGCTTTAATCAAAATCGGAAAACCAACTTCTTTGGCTACTTTTTTGGCTTCGTCAATATCGGTAATAGCGTGGTCTAAACCGGGAACCATAGGAATATCGTATCCTTTTACGGTATCTTTAGCAGCTAATTTATCGCCCATAACCTCAATGGCGTGAGATTTTGGTCCGATGAACGCAATGCCGTTTTGTTCTGCTAATTCGGCAAATTTTGAATTTTCCGATAAAAATCCGTATCCGGGATGAATCCCATCAACCCCTAATTCTTTACAAACTTCAATGATTTTATCACCTAATAAATACGATTGGTTCGATGGTGCTTCTCCGATACAAACTGCTTCATCAGCAAATTTTACGTGAGGCGACTGGCGGTCGGCAACTGAATAAACAGCAACGGTTTTGATTCCCATTTTCTTTGCTGTTTTCATAACACGCAGTGCAATTTCACCACGGTTTGCAACTAATATTTTTTTCATTTGTTTTTAAATTTTATTGTGGTTAAGAGGAAAGACGAAAGAGTCAAGAAGAAAGATTGTCCTCATTTCTTTGTTTTTGCTTTTTTTCTCTTTATTCTTCTAATCTCTTAATAAACCCCGAAATCATTTTTTGCAGTTCTACAATTTTACTTTCTGTTTCGTTTGTTTTAATTTCTGATATATAATTATTTTGCCTTGCTATAAGAAGTTGTGTTTGGAGTTCAAACGATGAACCAAGAGCAATATTTAAAAAATGCTTAAAGTGAATATTTCCTCTGTTTGAGCCTTCTGCAATATTTGAAGGAATAGAAACCGAAGCTCTATTCATTTGGCTCATCAATCCATATTGTTCTGTTTTAGGAAAATCTAAACAAAGTTTGTGAATATCAGAAGCAACTCCCATTGCTAATATCCAAATTTTCAGATTTTTGAAATTATGTCTCATACCTTCTTTCTTTTTAAGGCTAAGATAAAAGAGCTAATCTTGATTCTTTCTTCTTTTCTCTTTCTTCTAAAAATTACTCAAACTCAATTAATAACTGACCTTTTTCAACTGCCTGACCTTTTTCAACTGCAATAGATTTAATTACACCTGAACGTGGCGAATCAAAGCTGTTCTCCATCTTCATTGCTTCCAGAATCAACAGATTATCGCCTTCCTGAACTTCTTGTCCAACGGCAACATTAATTTCTAAAATCAATCCAGGCATGGGTGCTTTAATGGCATTAACCAATTTCGTTTTTCCAACTTCAAAGCCCATTTCTTTGATCAACTGATCTAAATGATTGGCAATGGAAACCACATATTCATTGTTATTTACAACTACCGTATAGGTTTTGTTGATGAAATCGGTGCTTACCACTTTTGCGTGATACGAAGTATTGTTGTGTAGCACGTGAAAACTTTTTTGATCCAGACTTACCGCATCAACAGCGAGCATTTGCTCTTCTGAAAATTCAAAATGATGTTCTTTATTTACAGAAACTTTAAGTGTGTTGTTCATTTTTATTTTTATTTCAAAGCCGTAAAGTTATTTAAAAAAACGCAATTAACAGTGATCAAATCGAGGTTTAATAGATTCACACGTTGATTATTGCGATATTTGTCAGAAAAAGATATGTCAAAGTTTTCCGTAGTTTTTATGCCCGATGCGGCAACCATAGAAATCATCAAACAAATGAAACTGCAATTGGCGGATAAAACGGGTTGGTTTAACAGTAAAAATTCACTGGCACATTTTACGATTTTTGAATTTCTGGAAGATGATACAAATATCCAGCAGGTTGAAAAACAATTGAAACAGATTGCTTCCGGAATTAAACCGTTTGATGTTTTATGTAATTCATTTGATTACTTTGATAATGGTATCTTTTATATAAAACCTGATAAAGCTTCAACTGAAAAAATGAGTTCTGTAATGAAGGAAATTTTGATGGAAACTAACAGTATAAAAAAATCGGTAACCAATACCACGCCTCATTTAACCATTGGAAGACGATTGAATGATTTGCAATTACAAACCGCTCAAAAAATATTTACCGAAGTAAATCTGTCTTTTGAAATATCCTGTTTAACATTAAGAAAATTTGACGAAAAAGTCAGGCAATTTGCCGTATATAAAGAATTTCCTTTGTTGGGAATACCAAAAGAAACACAGGGAAGTTTGTTTTAAATAAAATTTTATCTTTGCAGAAATTTAGAACTAATGAAACAAATTCTACTCGATTTCTGGAATTTTATCAGGAAACCCAAAGACATTCCTTATTCAGGAGGAAAAAAAACTTACAAATGGAACGTGTTTTTTACGCTTTTTGTTTTGGAATTACTGTTGTTGGTTGTTTATTATCCTTGTGTAATACTATTGGATAAATACGTTCCGCTGGAACAAAGTTTTGATATATCTTTTTCGGCGATTGGTACATTTTTCTTGTACATACTAACTATACCTTTTATTGAAGAAGTTTTTTTTAGATTAGGTTTGAGAAGAAAATATGTACTGAAATCCATTTTTTCCGAACAGGAATGGCATCGCTGGTTTCCTTTTTTCGTTTATAGCTCCACGATTATTTTCGGGTTGGTTCATATTACCAATTACGCAAACACCGAATGGATTTTCTTTGTTTTGGCTCCGTTCATTATTCTGACACAGCTTACAGGCGGGTTTATTATAGCTTATCTTCGGGTTCGTTTCAATTTTTGGTGGGGCTATATGTATCATGCTTTATGGAACTTTACGGCAATTTTCATCATAGGCTCTTTTTTTATGCTTTTCACGGAAGATACGCACATCAAAACCGATGATTATGAGCTGAATATTCAGGAAAAACAATTTTCAGGCTTTATGGAATCTAAAGAAATAACGACTCAAAGAGATACTTTGGAAAACATTATGCTGATAAAGTCGGATGGATATACAATGATCGGACTGTTAGAAATTCTCAGTCCCGAAAATGAAACTTATGTAGCAAAACCTACTTTGGTAGAATTAAATTTTAAAGCAGAAAAAGGTATTTCAACAGATAGTTTGCTGATTCTTTTAGAAAAAGAAGAGTATTTAAGGAAGAGAAAGTAATTTTTAACTCCGACAGTGTTGGAACGCAGTCGGAGTTTTTTTATTATTCTTTGTTTTTTAAATAATGATTTAATAAAAAGGCGGTAGAACAATCGTGTTGTTTGATGTTTCCGTCTTTTAATTCAGCTTTAATGTTATTCGCCAGCACTTTTCCATATTCCACGCCAAACTGGTCAAAACTATAAATGTTCCAGATAAAACCTTGTACAAAAGTTTTGTGCTCATACATTGCCAGTAAACTTCCCAAAGATTTAGGTGTCAGCTTATCTATTAAAATAGTATTAGACGGTCGGTTGCCAAGAAATTCTTTATAAACGGCGTTGCTATCGTTGTTTTTGTCCGTTTGATAGACACCATCTTTACCATTCATCAAGGCTTCAGTTTGCGCAAAGAAATTTGCCATCAGCAAATCGTGTAATTCACTTGGATAAAAAGCATTTACAAAGCCTATAAAATCAGTCGGAATAATCTTTGTTCCCTGATGAAACAACTGAAAGAAAGCGTGTTGCGAATTGGTTCCTACTTCGCCCCAAACAATGGTTCCTGTTTCGTAATTTACCGGATTTCCCAATCGGTCTGCATTTTTTCCATTGCTTTCCATTATTACCTGTTGTAAATAGGCAGGCAACATTTTCAGCTTATCTGCATACGGAATAACCGCTTCGGTTTCAAAACAATAAAAATTATTGTACCAAACAGAAAGCAATGCCAGAACCACCGGAATATTTTGTCGGAAAGGAGTATTTATAAAATGCTGATCCATTTCATAAGCACCTTGTAAAAACTGTTCAAATTGCTCAAAACCAACAGACAAAGCTGTAGAAAGTCCCACGGCACTCCACACAGAATAACGTCCGCCTACATAATCCCACATTGGAAAAATATTGGATTGATCAATTCCATACGCTACTGCCTCAGGAATATTAGACGAAACCGCCACTAAATGATCTTGTGTTTTTAAACCGTTTTCTATCAGCCACTTTTTGAAAATATCTGCATTGCTGATGGTTTCTAATGTAGTAAACGATTTGGAAACAATCACAATAAGCGTCGTTTCTGCCGGTAATCTATTTTTCAAACATTCAATACTGTCGTTATCGATATTGGAAATATAATGAACATTTAAATGTTTTTTATAATCTGCTAAAGCTTCGGTAACCAGTTTTGGTCCTAAATCAGAACCGCCGATGCCGATATTAATCACATCGGTAAAAGCTTTTCCTGTTGAGCTTTTCAGCGTACCGGAAAGTACTTTTTCGGTAAAAGCTTTCATCTGTTTCAAAGCAGACGTTACTTCTTCGGATCTTGAATCCAAAGATTTACGTAAATCCGTATGAAGAACCTTTCTGCCCTCAGTTTCATTGATTTCTTTTCCCTGAACCAAAGCATCAATGCCTTGTTTCAGATTTAATTCTTCAGCTAAACTTAGCAAAAGAGACAAAGTAGTTTCTGAAATTCTGTTTTTAGAAAAATCAAACAGGAAGTCATTCCATTGAATATGAAAATCCCTGGCTCTGTCAGGATTCTGGGCAAAAAGGTACTGTATTTTTACAAATTGCATTTCGTAAAAATGGTCACGCAGCTTTTTCCACGTTTGTGTTTCTGTCGGGTTTTGTTTAGGTAGTGTCATTAACTTCCGAATTTTTCTGCCAATTGTTCGTCAATTGCTTGTTTTACAGGTTCTATTTGTGTAAGATAAGTTGGAAGTTCTTTTTTGTCCATTGCTGTTGAAGTGGGTAATTTTTGTTTTAAAGGATCTACCTGAACACCGTTTTTCCAGAAACGGTAACAAACGTGCGGACCGGTCGCCAATCCGGTGCTTCCCACTCTTCCGATAATATGTCCCTGCGGAACAGTTTGACCTCTGCGTACCAATATTTTCGACATGTGCAGATATTGCGTTGTATAGGTTGCATCATGTCTAATCTTTACATAATTTCCATTTCCGGAAGTATAACCTGTTTCAATCACTCTTCCGGCAGCCGTAGCCATAATTGGTGTTCCGTGTGGAGCTGCATAATCGGTGCCGTTGTGCGCTTTGAACCTCTTCTGAACCGGATGCAATCTGTTGTTTGAAAATTTTGAAGTAATTCTGAAATATTTCAACGGAGCTTTCAAAAACATTGTCCGCATTTGCTTACCGCTTTCGTCATAAAACTGCGGTTGCTTTTCATTGTCTTTCTTAAACGGAAATCCATAAACATCTTTCCCGTTGTAGTTGAAATAAGCTCCCATTATTTCTTCTGTTCCTACGTAAATGGAATCGTTGATGTATTTTTCCCGAACGGAAACAGCAAATTTATCGCCCCGTTTAAACTTGAAGAAATCGACGTTCCATGCAAAAGTATTGGATAAGGTTGTTGCCAGACCAGGATCCAATCCTTCCTTTTGCAGCGATGCTGATAAAGATCCTTCTATTTGACCGGCAATGGTTCTGATCCTGTATGAAACAGGATAATCTACCGTATAGGCATGGATAGAGTCCCGGAAATCAATAACCTGAAACCCGGTTTTATCGGGCTCATAAATCATAATTTCCAATCTGGGAATCGCTTCTTTTGATTTTAGAAGTGTAAACGTTTTCCCGGCACGTATTTTCCGGTAATCAAAAGAGTCTTTTATTTTATTAACAATCTCATGAATTTCTGTAGCATCGTAATTATGCCGAGCCAAAATTAAACTCAGGTTATCTCCCCGTTCAATAGTATCCCGTTCTACAAAGTATTCGTTTAATGAAAAACCATAAACAAGTTCAGGTTTTTCCTCTACGTTTTCCTTTGGGATCACTTCAGCAAATTCCATTCCATCCGTCTTTTTGCCACACGATGTGAGTATTCCTATCAATAATAGTGATAATATAAGCTGAAAAAACTTCATTACAATGCGCCTTTACCCCAGTTTGCCAATTCTTCTTCACTCCACAATTCAGGAAAGAATATACGTCGTTGATATTCCGGAAGCATATATTTTTTCCAGTCACTTCCACCGGTTGCTTCCTGCGGACCGGCTTCGCTTTCGATGTATTTTTTGGCTGCTTTGAAATGACCAATTACCCAAGTGATATTTACCGTTTTGTCGTAGTGGCGCATCGCAGCACGCAGACTTTCGTTTTGTTGGTCTTCTTCGGGCAGTTGTTTGAATTTACGCCAAAGGTTTATGGTGTTGTATTCTTCCATAAAATCAAGAAATTCTTTTTTGTATTTTTTCTCGAACTCGTTGATTAAATAAGATTTTTTACCGGTTTTATAATCTTTCCCTGCTGCTTGCCAATATAAATGTTCTAAAGCGTGTTCGTAAGGTGTATTTCTGTCGATGGTAGCTCTGTGACGTGCATCAATCAGGTTGATAAGATCCGTAGAAGCGAATTCAATCAGCCGGTATTGTGCACTTTGAAATCCACTTGCCGGAGTTAATGTATTTCTGAATTTAAGATATTGTCCGGTTTCCATTCCGTCGCCCATAATATCAAAAGAAGTGGTCAACATATCGAAATATCTTGAAATCCGTCCTAAACGTTCTGTAAAAAACTTCGGCGTAAGCGTCTCTGAATGTGCTACTTGTTTGATTTCCCAAAGAATCATTTTAAACAATAATTCGTTGACTTGATGATACATAATAAAAACCATCTCATCGGGAAGGGTCGAGCGTTGGATTTGCAGATTCAACAAAGCATCGGTTTGAATATAATCCCAATAAGTAATTGGCTTTTGCCATAACAACCCTTCGAGATGTGTATCCAGTTTTTGATCTATTTTGGAGAATTTTTCTTCTAAAGCTTCTATTTTTTGCTGACGTTCGGTTGAAATTTCCATTACTTTATTATTTCTAGTTTGTTTCGCAAGTTTTTATATTCGATGAGTTCCGCTTTTAACGAACCTACCAACAAACTGGCTTGAATTTTAAGCGGAACACGATTCTTATCATTTGAAATCCACATAGTTAAACTCTCCTGTTCTTTAAAAACACGACCAGCTTGAACATAAGGGCGGAACTTCATTGTATTTATTGTCCCAAATTTAGTTTTAATTTTCTCATAACCCATAAATTTTAATTTAAATTTATAGATTTCGTCGTCAAAAAACATATCGATCTCGATGGTTTCGCCGGATTTTATTGTATTCAGTTTTTCGTGATTCCGCAAATAATAGAATGATGAAATCACATCCTGAATTTGTGCGTGAACATTATAGGTGTTTTCTGTTTTATTTTTATGATCTTTAAGTAAAACAGTGTTGTTTTGATAATTGATGAAGCCTTCCTGATTACGAGTATAACCTCCTTCATTGATATTACGGATAAAACGATAAGGCTGCCCCGTATTTTTATCGAAATAGCTCTGATAATCATCGTGTACTTTAAAAAAGAACCTGGAAAGCCCTGTTGTATATCCTAAGCCTTTGGCATGAAATACACTTTTTCCGTTGTAAGTACTTTCTTTGAGCTCTAAAGTTGCGATTCCGGCGTTGACAATACCGTAAGAAACCTGAAATTTAAAATATTCGCCCGATTTATAAGCCGATTGACTAAAAGCCGAAAAGCATACGGCGAGAAATAAAATAAGAAATGTTATTGCTGATTTTTTCATATTGATCAATTTTTTGCGAAAGATACAAAACAATATTCATTCCAAAAATAAGAGAAAACAAAAAAACCCGACCAAACGACCGGGTTTTTATGCTATTAACCAACCAAAAAACTATAAATTATGAAAAATTTATTACACTCCAACAAGGATATTTCACCTTGTTTTTGCGATGGCAAAGGTACATTTACTTCTGAAGTAAAAAAACAACCTGTTTAAATTTAACATCATATTAACCTTTTGGAAAAATTTCAAAAAACGATTACAACGTTCCTCGTTTTTCCTGTTCTCTTTCAATTGATTCGAACAACGCTTTAAAGTTTCCTGCACCAAAACCGCGTGCTCCCATACGTTGAATTACTTCAAAAAACAATGTCGGACGGTCTTCTACCGGTTTGGTAAAAATCTGTAACAGATAACCTTCTTCGTCAGCGTCGATCATAATTCCTAATTTTTGCAATTCATTGATGTCTTCTTTGAATCTGTGCATATGGTCTTTTAAACGATCAGGAATGGCATCGTAATAAGCCTGTGGCGGTGTTGATAAAAACTCTACACCACGGTTTTTCATATCGGCAACGGTTTTGATGATATCATCAGTTGCTACGGCAATATGCTGAACCCCTTCGCCTTCATAAAAATCCAGATATTCCTCGATTTGCGAACGTTTTTTACCTTCAGCCGGCTCATTGATCGGGAATTTGATGCGTCCGTTTCCGTTTGCCATTACTTTAGACATTAATGCAGAGTACTCTGTAGTAATTTGTTTGTCATCAAACGACAGGAAGTTTACGAAACCTAAGATATCTTCAAACCATTTTACCCAAACGTTCATCTGATTCCAGCCTACATTTCCAACCATGTGGTCGATAAATTTCAGACCTACCGACTCAGGATTATAATCAGATTCCCATTTCACATATCCCGGTAAGAACAATCCGTTATAGTTTTTGCGTTCTGTAAACAAGAAAACCGTTTCTCCATAAGCGTAGATTCCTGCCTGTATTACTTCCCCGTTTTCGTCAGAAGTAACCGTTGGTTCCATAAACGATTTTGCACCTCTTTTGGTAGTTTCTTCATAAGCAGATCTTGCATCTTCTACCCACAAAGCCACTACTTTCACCCCATCACCGTGTTTTTTTACATGCTCTCCGATCGGTGATTGTGAATTTAAAGCTGTGGTTAATACCAAGCGTATTTTATCTTGTTTAATTACATAAGACGCTCTGTCTCTTACACCAGTTTCCAAACCTGAATAAGCTTCAGACTGAAAACCGAAAGCTGTTTTGTAAAAATGAGCCGCTTGTTTAGCATTCCCTACGTAAAACTCTACGTAATCTGTACCTAAAATAGGCAAGAAATCCTGAGCTCCTTCAAATATTTTTTCTAATCCGTATTCTACAGATTTTAATTTCTCTTGTGACATAATTATTGTTGTTTAATTTATTAGCGAGTTAGCCAATTAGCGGATTTGCTAATTTCGTTTGGAACTGCTAATTATTTTGTTTAATAGTTTTAATACTCCGTTTAATTTCTCTAATAAGCCCAATGGGTTGGGGTAACTTTTTAAATTTTCACATATAAAAAGCCAATATTCCGTTTCGTCAGCTTCTTTTAAGGCTATTTTCATCTTATGGATAAAATCTGCTTTACTTTCGGCATTTTGAGCTTCCTTGACATTCGCACCGATTGATGTACCTGCTCTAATAAGCTGTTTAGCGATTACGAATTTATGATTTTTCTCTAATAATTCCGTGTAATTAACAATCATGAGAGCTAACTCAAAAGTCTCTTTAAGAACAGGATTGTTTTGATATTTAGGGCTATTAGTAAAATTCATTTAAATTACTTCTATTGCATTCGCTAATTCGCACATTGGCTAATTATCTAATTGACATTACTCCAACCATGATTTATAATAATCCTCGTCTGCAATCTTCATGGCATCGGTTGTTACCATCAACGGTTTAAAGGTATCCACCATTACTGCTAATTCTTCCGTTTCTGTTTTCCCGATGCTTCGTTCCATAGCTCCCGGATGCGGTCCGTGCGGAATTCCTGCCGGATGCAGTGAAATGTGACCGGCTTCGATGTCGTTCCGGCTCATAAAATCACCGTCCACATAGTAAAGCACTTCGTCAGAATCAATATTACTATGGTTGTATGGTGCCGGAATAGAATCCGGATGGTAGTCGTACAAACGAGGTACGAATGAACATATCACAAAAGCATCGGTTTCAAAGGTTTGATGCACTGGTGGCGGCTGGTGGATTCTTCCTGTAATCGGTTCAAAATCATGAATAGAAAACGCATACGGATAGTTGTATCCATCGTATCCGATAACATCAAAAGGGTGCGTGGCATAAACCATATCAAAGATTTCGTCCTGTTTGCGAACTTTGACTAAAAACTCTCCTTTTTCGTCATAGGTTTCCAATTCTTCCGGACGACGAATGTCGCGTTCACAGAAAGGAGAATGTTCCAACAGTTGTCCAAACCAGTTGCGGTATCTTTTAGGCGTATAAATCGGACGGCGGGATTCTACGATAAACAAACGATTATCGTCGGTATCGAAGTCGATTTTATAGATAATTCCACGCGGAATCAAAAGATAATCACCATATTTAAAATCCAGATTCCCTAAAATGGTGCGCAATTTTCCTGTTCCTTTGTGAATAAAAATCAACTCATCAGAATCAGTATTCTTATAAAAATAATCCTGTGTTTTGTTCGTAGGTGCCGCCAAAGTAATGGTACAATCGCTGTTAGTCAGCATCGGTTTTCTGCTTTCCAAAAAATCCGGTGTTTGAGGCACTTGAAATCCTCTCAAACGGTAAGACTGAATATTGTTGGCACGTGCAATTTCAGGTTTTACGCTGTAAGAACCTTTGATTTCCTTAACCTGTGTCGGACGGTGCTCGTGGTACATATTGGAAGACATACCGTCAAAACCTACAGTTCCGAACAACTGTTCGTAATAATAATCACCGTTGGGTTTTTTGAAAATGGTATGGCGTTTTGGCGGAATATTTCCTAATTTATGGTATAAAGGCATAACCTGTTTGTTTTAAGTTAAACATAAAAATAAAGAAAAGTAACT
>Ga0209075_1004303_pt1 | contig 11472 bp, 8 predicted proteins | sample Stecom2011_FD_187523 | JGI IMG/M metagenome (GOLD analysis project Ga0209075, IMG submission 187523) | Agricultural soil microbial communities from Utah to study Nitrogen management - Steer compost 2011 (SPAdes) (version 2) | ecosystem: Environmental > Terrestrial > Soil > Agricultural land...
GTAACTGTTGCACAACCCTTATTTTTTCAAAATAATTTCCAAAAAACATAAAAACCGACCTCTTTTAAAGCGATTTAGGCGAGGTTTGTTTTTTAGTTGTGTATAGAAATTCTAAATTATTGAGTAGCCTAAAAACACAAACAAAGATGTCTGCACTAGCATGTTTTTTCGAGATTCCTTAACAAAGTTTATTTATATTAGCTTGTATTTCAGCTATTAAACTGTTATCTTTGAAGGAGTACCACTATACAAGTGGTAATTTAAAAACAAAAAACAGGAAGTTATGGACATTAAATTAAAAGAATTAAAAAACATTATTTCAGAAAATTGTGTGACCATTATCTTAAACACACATCGAACAAGTCCCGATAATAATAAGGACTCCCTAACACTTAAGAATCTCATAAAAGAAGCCGAAGTACGCCTTTTTGCAGAGGAAAACAAGCGAGAAGCTAAGCATTTGGTAGAACGCTTAAAAGACTTAGCTTTAAAAATCGACCATAAACATAACCTTGAAAGTCTTATCCTTTTTGTAAATGAAGATATTGCGGAGTACACTCGTTTACCCATTACTGTTGAAGACCGTGTGGTAATTGACACTACCTTTGCTACACGCGACTTGATTAGAGCCTTACATCTGGAGACTCATTATTATGTTTTAGTATTGAGCCAACAAAAAGTAAGATTGATTGAGGCATTTAATGATAAAGTAGTTAAGGAAATCGGAAATCCGTTTCCAATAGAAAACACACAATTTTTTTCAACCACCCAAGCCGAACTTTCTAATGCAAGCAGACAAACCAATCTTATTGCAGAATTTTTTAACAGAGTCGACAAAGAAGTTAATAAGATAAGGAAAGAGAATCCTCTTCCGGTATTGGTTTGTACAGAAGAAAGTAATTACCACGAATATTTAAAAATTGCAGATCAGAAGCAAAACCTATACGACACCTATCTGAACAAAAACAGATTGGACGAAAAAGGTCACCATATTATTAAAGAAGCGTGGGAAATATTGCGACAATATACCCTTAATAAAAACAATGCCCGAAAGCAAGAACTCCAAAAAGCCGTTAGTCAAAATAAATTCTTGAGTGATAGCAACGAGATTTGGCAAGCAATCAAACAAGGAAGAGTTCAAACAATTTTCATCGAGCAAGGTAAGTTTCAGCCTGCTAGTTGGGATAACGACCATATCGAATATGTATCCAATGATCGTAGAGATAAAAAAGGAATAGTAGATGATATCTATGACGAGTTAATTGAAGCAAATATGAACTACGGTGGTGATGTAGTTTTCTTGCCCAAAGGAGAGTTGCCTGAATTCAATGGTTTTGGAGCTATTACACGATATTAAAATCGTTGGATAATCTCTATCTATAAACAGAAAAGACTATTCCTCAAAATAGTCTTTTCTGTTTTTTTTACAAAAGTTTTGTGATGATATCTTCTTCGGAGATTGCTTCGGCTTCTGCTTTATAATTTTTAATTATTCTGTGACGTAAAATTCCTGTTGCCACCGCTTTGACATCTTCAATATCGGGAGAGAATTTCCCGTTAAAAGCAGCATGAGTTTTAGCTGCTAATATCAGGTTTTGCGAGGCTCTTGGTCCTGCTCCCCAATCCAAATAATTATTTATAAAATCAGTTGCCAAAGCAGATTTTGGCCTGGTTTTGTTTACCAACTTAACCGCATATTCCACCACATTATCTGCTACGGGAATTCTTCGGATGAGTTGTTGGTAATCAATTATTTCTTGTGCTGTAAAAAGAGGATTTATAGAGGCAGAAATGTCGGTTGTAGTTTGTTTCACTACTTGTACTTCTTCCTCAAAAGTCGGATAATCTAATTTTACGGCAAACATAAAGCGGTCTAATTGTGCTTCCGGAAGCGGATAGGTCCCCTCCTGTTCTATCGGGTTTTGTGTTGCCAACACAAAGAAAGGTAAATCTAATTTGTAGTGAACTCCTGCCACCGTAACTGATTTTTCTTGCATGGCCTCCAAAAGTGCTGCTTGTGTCTTGGGAGGCGTACGGTTGATCTCATCAGCCAAAATAATATTGGCAAATACAGGTCCTTTGATGAATTTAAAATTCCTGTTTTCGTCCAAAACCTCACTTCCTATAATGTCAGAAGGCATCAAATCGGGTGTAAACTGAATACGCTTAAAGTTCAGCCCTAAAGCTTGCGAAATGGTATTCACCATCAGTGTTTTTGCCAATCCGGGAACTCCTATCAAAAGGGCGTGACCTCCCGAAAAAATACTCAACACAATCTCGTCAACCACTTCGTTTTGACCGATAATAACTTTTGCTATTTCTGCCTTAAGCTCCTTCTGCTTTCTTACTAATTGTTCTATTGCTGCTACGTCTGACATTTTTTGTTGAATCGTTATATTGTTGAATTGTTGAACCGATGATTTTATTGCTAAAATACAATTAAATATTTTAATAAATCAACGATTCCACCTTAAAACATCCTTTTTTAGAGTTGTGAATAAGCTCTAAATTCAAGGATTTGCAATTATTTTTGCAACCAATTATTTTCGAATTTACAATCGCGATACGTGGTATCTATACTGATATAAGTCTCAGGTAACTTTTCGTCAAACCATGTTTTGATGGCTTTGATTTGCTTTTCCTGAAGGGCCATTTCTTTAATTTTTGTATAATCTTGAGAGTAATCGGCTACGTGTTCGTCGTAGCGATTCGAAATTGTAATCAGTTTATACCTTTTGAGTCCGGTTTGCGTTTGGTCTATCAGTGGTTGCGAAACCTCTCCTTCTTTGAGTGATGCTATCTGTGCATAAAGAGCCGGGTCCATACGAGTAAGTTCAAAACGAGAATCTTGAGTCTGTGGATTCATCAACAATCCTCCGTTGGCTCTAGTTTCTTTTTCGTCTGATTCGGAACGTGCTGCATCGGCAAATGAGATTTCTCCCGAAACGATTTTTCCTCTTATTCGCAAGGCTTTCTCTCTAGCTTCTCGCATGGCTGCATCCGTAATGCGTGGCATCAAAAGAATGTGTCTTAATTCTAATTCTTGACCCATTATTTTTTCTAATAAAATAATGTGATATCCGAATTCCGTTTCAAAAGGCTTGGATATTTCTCCTTCCTGAAGTGAAAAGGCCACATCCTTGAATTCTTTGATAAAAGGAGTTTTTCGGCTCATTTTATAAAAACCTCCGTTCGATTTAGAACCTGGATCTTCGGAATACAAAACCGCTTTACTAAAGAAGCTCGCTCCGTTATTGATAACGTCATCTCTGTATTCGTTGAGCTTGTCAATCACTTTTTGTTTTTCTACCTCAGGAATAACCGGTTCTATTATAATCTGAGCCACCTCGAGCTCAACTCCAAATACAGGGAGAGAATCTTGCGGAATTCTATTAAAAAAAAGACGAACTTCCTCAGGAGTAATTTCTACTTCGCTGATAATCTTTTCTTGCATTCCCTGAGAGAGCTTGTTGTTTTTGGTTATTTCGAAAAGTTCCGCTCTAAAATCTTCTTCGGTTTTCTTGCGGTAATATTCCAAGATTTTATCCATCGAACCGATGTGTTTTTGCAAGTACTCAATGTTGCTGTCCACTATCGAATATACTTCAGCATCCGAAACCATCACACTATCCTGAACAGCGTGATGTGCATACATTTTTTCTTCCATCAACCTTCCCAAAATTTGACATCTATTGAAGTTGCTGAAATCCACATTACTGGCTCCCATTTCACGGTATATTTTATCGATGTCAGAATCCAATATAACATGGTCTCCAACAACAGCCACTACTCCATCCACCCTTTTGTTAGGATCAAATTTTGGGACAACAGGTTTTGCAATACTGTCTTGCTCTACAACTTCTTGCGCTGAAAGGTTGAATCCTAGTAGCATAACAAACATCCCTAGGAATGCAACTTTTCTATTTATAAATTTCATATTTTTTGTTTTTATGTGCGTCAATGATAATTTCTTTTTCTATTTTTTTTACAAATTCTAGTTTTCGTTTATTGATAATCACCTGTTTTATGGTGGGCTGAATATATTCAAAAGGACTGATTTCGTTTTCATTCAAAACCGTATTTACTTTTATAAAATAAATACTTTGATCTTCTGGATGTTCGTATGTTTTTCCTGGCTGAATATATTGTTCTACGTTTTCGGGAGTTATAAAAGGCACTCTTTGATAAATCTGGTTCAAATCGACCCAAACCGAATCATTAAGAGCTGCACTATTGAGCTGCACTTGATAAGTATCCCAAAACTGTTTGTCTGTTTTTTTCGGATTAAAGAACTTCTCTTTTATTTCCTTTAGTTTTTGATGTTCTTCGGGTACTTGTATATAACGCAGTTTTACCAATTTTATGTTCGTTCTGAAATTAGTTTTATGTTCCTCATAATACTGTTTCATTTCGTCTTTTGTAACCAAGGTATCGATACTTTTCTGAACCATCTGCTCGATATAAGCATTGGTAAACAAATCTATTTTATATTGGTTGACCAAGGCTTCTAGCTCCTTTTTTTGACTGTTGTCCAAATTGATTTCGGAAACTTCCGTAAGCAATTTTTGAGTAGCCCAACGCTCGATATACGATTGAACAATGAGTGTGCTGTCTTCTGGTGAGGTGTTTTCGGAAATTAAATTCAGAATATCCGTACGATACAAATAATCGTTCCCTACTCTGGCAATAGCTTCCAGATTCGGTTCCTTTTTTGAAGAATCGCACGAAGCAACTACCACAAGGGTTACTATTGCGTAAGATATGAATTTAAATACCTTCAATGTTATCGATTAAGTTGTTTTTTTACTCGTTTTAAAACTCGGTTATTGACTTTATACGAGAATTCTTCTTTCAAAGCATCCATCCAGTTTGCTTCCAAATACTGTTGGTAATCACTAATCACTCTGCCTCGTGCTTCCTCCAATGTTTTAATAGATGTAGGCACAATTTCTCTGCCTAAAATCACATAATAGTAATCACCTTCTTTATAAATATCCGAAACTCCTTTTGTCAATTTATAGGCTTTAGGCAAGGCGTTGCTCTTTTCTTCAAAAAGTCCTTCGTCGAGCATAATGTTCACAACGGCATCGCGATTGAGCTCTTTTTTGATAAAATCAATCGATTCTCCTTGTTCAAAATACTTTTTTGTTTGTTCAACAAAATCGCGATTTACAGACGATGCCACAACTCCGTCAAGGCGTTGGTTCCATTTATAATTGTCTTTGTTCAGGTTATAAAAAGCTTCCAGTCCAAGAGAGTCATTCTGTGCTCTTTGCCAGATTTCTTTTTCCATTAAATCAAACAAAAGTAGTCCTTCTTTATATTCGTTCATCACATAACCAAACTCTGGAAATTCGTTTTCTAAATTCTCGTCATAGTACGCATTCAGATTGGAGCTCACAAAGTTATCAGTCAGTTCTTGACGCAGTTTTTCGAGCGGTCGAATCTTTCTCATTGCATTTTGTTGACTCTGAATATAGTTCAAAAACTCCACACCACTGATGTGTTTTTTCTGAATAATCATGGCTGATTTGTTGAATAAGTCAATATCTTCAGGTATCTCAAACTTTTCGGATTCGTAATCTTCCGACACTAACTTTGTTGCTTTTTCGAGCAATTTATAATCGACCACAGGTTTGTATTTTTTCTCTAACCTGTTGTTCATCGACTCTTCGATTTTCTTAGAGCGTTCGTCTCTTTTTATTCTGTTTTCGAAATCTGTTTTTACTTCTTCAAAAGGCTTTATAGGGTGTCTTTCTAAAAGCTTTATGATGTGCCAACCAAATTCTGATTCAATAGGTTGGGTATATTCCCCTACATTTTTAATAGAAAAAGCGGCTTCTTCGAACGCTTCCGAATTGAGTTGTCCTGATGCTATACGTGCCAGTAAACCACCTTTTGGAGCAGAAGATTTATCTTCTGAAAACTGAGTTGCCAGACTTTCGAAGCTTTCTCCCTGTTGCAACTTTTTATATATAGTGTTTATTTTTTCGTTTGCTTCGGCTGCTTTAGAAACATCCTGAGGTTTTGAAATCATAATATGAGCCACCGTAATCTCTCCTCTATTATCGCGAACGTCATTTACTTTTATCACATGGTATCCAAAACGACTTCTTACAGGTTCTGAAACCTCTCCTACCTTGGTAGAATACGCTCCGTTTTCGAAAGGATACACCATTCTGAAAACAGAAAAATAGCCCAAATAACCCTTGTTTTCTTTAGCCGATGGGTCTTCTGAAAACTCCTGTGCCAACTTTCCGAAATCTTCTCCTTTTACAGCACGTTCTCTGATAGACTGTATTTTTTGATAGGCTTTCAACGTATCCTGAGCACTAGCATTCTCATCAACCCTAATTAAAATATGCGAAGCTTTAATCTCTTTGAGCGAACGATCATACGCTTCTCTGATAAGCTCCTCCGTAATCTCGGTATCCGTCAAATAATTCTTTGAAAGTTGTGTTCTATAGGACTTTAGCTCGTTAATGTATTTGGGTTCTTTGTCTAGTCCTAATTTATAAGCTTTGTTTACCTTTAGCTTATAAGCCAAATATAATTCGAGATAATTATCAAGATCTTTTTGTGATTCGTCTTTAACTAAATCCAGATTCTTATTATAAACCCGAACAAATTCGTCTGTGTAATAAGGCTGATTATCAATAGTAAAAAGGACTTCTTTTTTTTGAGCAGTCAGAGACAATCCCGAAAGGAGCAGTGTTCCTGCTAATAAAAACTGTTTAAAATTCATAATCACTAGTATTGTATTTTATTTTATTAAATGACCAACAAAATTAACAATTCGCAGCTATTGCACAACTATTACAAATAGTATTAACAAAAAATTACAATTACAAAATCACACTGAGGTTCTACTAGTTAGCACTAGTCAAGAAAACAGGTCATCTTTCTTCTTAATTGCTATCAGGCAAAATCCATTTTGATTGTCTCGATACGTTGGGCAACTCGCACTGACGATTGTTAGAAAGGATAGTTAATTCCGATGTTGAGAACCGATTCATCAAACTTATAGCTCTTGAACCATCTGTTGTCTTCGTCATTGGCAGGATTATAGGTCTTAAACCCTAAATCTAAACGCAAGACCACAAATCCGAAGTCATACCGGAATCCTATTCCTGAGCCCACTGCAATACTTCGCAACGAGTTAAAATCTTTGAATATATAGTCTTCATCTTCGATATCGTCAAAAACATTCCAGATGTTTCCTGCATCCACAAATAAAGCACTACCCAATTTTCCCATTAGTTTAAAACGATATTCCACACTTCCTGCCAACTTCATATTGGCTTCGTTAAAGTCGTTTATTCCTCCACTACTACCCGGTCCTAAACGATAGGCCTGCCAACCTCTGTTGTCATTCGAACCTCCGGCAAAATAGCTTCGTGAAAAAGGGATGTTGGACGAATTCCCGTACGGAATAGCGATCCCTCCAAACACACGAGTGGCCAGTACCTGACTGTTTCCCAAATCCCAATGCTTGATGTACTCGGCTTCTATCTTAGCATATTCGGAATAATCTACATTGAATATGTCATAATTTCCCCTATCATTCTTTTGTAAATTCGCTACACTTGACACTAACGAAAGTAGTCCTCCTGCTGACTCTCCTTTTAGTCGTATGCTGTAAAAACTATTGTCATAAATACCTGTCTGAGTGGTCTTATGATACGTGAGATTTGCTGCCAAAATAAGGTTGTCGTCCGTAAGTCGTTTGCGTCTTTCTTCAATACTTCTGACTACTTTAAAATCATCCGAACCCACAGAAATATTCGAGTTTCCGCTCAATACATCACCTATAAATTGTGTAGTTCCTTCGGGTCTGCTCAGGTTTCCGTGTTCATCCAAATAAGTAGGATCTACACCATAATCTAAAGCAACATTATTCAATCGGTTGTACGACGAAGTATAAACCCTAAAATAGTTATCAGCATTTATATTCCGCACAAACTGTATGTTGAGCAGGTCAAACTTCATGGTAGTTCGGTGTATTCCTGAGGCTGTTCTTCGGATAGGTGTCCAGTTATAGCTGATGGCTCCCGTAAAGTTTTCTTTGTCTAACCCTATATTCTGTTGTTTAAAAAAACCAAAACTAGCAACCGTGCTCGGAATCATCTGCCTCGAAATAATACTTTCAGTTTTCAGGGGAAATAAGATTCTCGGAACATTCAACTTCAAGTCGGCTCCGTACTCCGAAATATTAAAAAACACATTATTCGGATTGGCTAAGTCTTGCGAAGAACCAATATTTCCGCGAAGTGCCAATTGCAAAACTTCAGCTCCTTTAAAGATGTTACGAGAAGAAACTGAAACATTCCCTTCGATACCAAAATCCTGAATATTAGAATGCGTAACGTCTAAAGAAGGATTGAAGTTGAACTTCTTCATCGAACTCAGCGTAATGTTCGCAATAAGTGAATTGCCCAAAGGATCAGAAGTGTCTTCTACATATTGAACGGTCGGGTAATTAAAAATTCCGAGATTGTTCAGATAACGTCTGGTAAGTTGGTCTCTAAAATCTGAATACGATTGACCAATACTCAAAAATATCGGGTCGGTAATGGCTTTGGGTCTGTACCGCAACTTCCCGGAGCTGTAAATGTTAATCCCGTTATAACTCGTACTGTCTATCATCACAGAAGTATCTTTGTCATATGGGTTATTAGTGAAAATATTAACTTCACTGATTTTGTACAGATTAAACGGTTTGGTACGTGTCGAATCTCCAACCCTCAGGTTTTGGTCTGAAATAATCAAATCGATATTCGCCTTATAATTGGTATCTACCGTGTCTATCTGATAATTGATATAGCTCTGCTGAAAGTGATAGGCTCCTCTGTTTCTGAAAAAACTCGTAATGCGGTTTCGTTCTCCATCCAGGTCCATACGGTTGTATTGTTTTCCTTTGACAATCAGTGATTGGTCTTTGGTAATTTGATACAGACTGTCCAGAGCAGGCGTGCTTATCTTGGGTTGCAAAGAATCAATAATGTACGGTTTCCCAGTTTCGACCACATAGGTAATTTCGCCTTTTTTGTTTTGTAACGTATCTATTTTGTACGAAGTTTCTGTATTGAAATACCCTTGGTTAAAGTAGTAGTTCTTAAGTCTTTCTGTCGATCGCTTACTTCTATCTTCGTCAATAATGGCAGGAGCTTCTCCGACACTTTTCAGAAAGCGACTGTAGCCGGAAACCAAAAACGAATGGCCTAAGCGTTCGGTTTGCTTTTCGGAAAGTACGTCAATCAAGAATTGTTTGCGCTTGGGTTTTCTTTCTAACCAAGCGTTATAAAGTGAATCGGGATTTTCTTTGGCAAGATTGTACAGCTGCAAACGCACCGGAATTCCCAACAGTTTTTTGTTTGGAATCTGATACAATTGATTTTCGGCTCCTTCTTCTTTGGTAGATTCTCCGTTTACCAAAATTGTGTTTTTGGTAAGAAGCCTTTTGTCTTGAGGAACCTTCTTAACTACATTACAAGAGTAAAGAACCATTCCTATTCCGAATATAAATACTATTTTTGTCAGGTGAGTTTTCAAGTGCTCCGAATAAATAAATTCAAAATTACATTTTTTATATGGTTACAAAAAACCAAATCAAACTAATATCGAGTTTACAACAAAAAAAGTACCGAAAACAACACGGTTTGTTTTTTGTCGAAGGTCAAAAAGTGATTCAAGAGCTGTTGGACTCTAATTTTGTTTTGGAAGAACTCTTTGTAACCGAAGCTATTTTTGAAGAGATTCCCAGTAGAAATACCATCTCTGAAAATGACCTCAAGAAAATATCTGCCCTTGCCAACCCCAACAATTCCCTTGCTGTTTTTAGAATTCCAGACCAAGAACAAGCAGTATTTGACGGACTTATCCTTGCTCTGGACTCGGTGCGTGACCCGGGAAACCTCGGAACCATCATTCGTCTGTGCGATTGGTTTGGCATCAAGCACTTGATTTGTTCAGAAGACACTGTGGATGTGTACAATCCGAAAGTTTTGCAAGCCACAATGGGTTCGATTACCCGTGTTAAAGTCAGTTATCTGAACCTGAACGAGTTCTTGTCTCAAACCGATTTGCCTGTTTTTGGAACTTTTATGGAAGGTGAGAATATTTATAAAACCAGTTTGCCAACTGAGGGAATTATCGTTTTAGGCAACGAAGCCAACGGAATTTCCACAGCAATCGAGCAAAGCATTACCCACAAAATCACCATTCCACGCTTCGGAAATCCTACCGAAAGCTTAAATGTTGCTACCGCAACAGCTGTTATTCTGAGTGAATTTCGACGAAGTATCTAGGAAATCAAATTGATTTGAGTAACGTATTGTCACACAAAGCAAGCAGCAAGCGTATGTACCGGATGGGGGGTTGTGCTGGTTGGTTGGTCGGTAAGTACTACTGCTAACCCTACAAAGGGCAAAAATTCAATTTCTGAATCTGCCTTAGCAAAAGGAATGCTTATGGTTTGATTCAAAGCTATCTCGTTGATTTTAAAATAATGTAATTGTGGCGGGGACAAATGAGCTTCTCCGTTAACTACTCCATACCAGCCTGTTGCTACTTCTAAGAAAAATCCTTTATACTTTTCTGATAATTCATGCATTAAATTCACGTTGATTTGGAGCAGATTCGTGTTTGGATTATACGATAAATTGTAAGTACTAATTTTAGAGTTTTTGTTCAAGGGTTTATTTTTTAAGGCAAAGTAGCTTATCGGAGAGTGCAAAACCTCTTGGAATGACTTTTCGGGATTACTGTTTCGGATGTGCGAAAAGACAGACATCAACTGGTTGTGAAAAGTTCCCTCTTTCTGCCTCCACAGATATGGGGTCAATGCTTGTTTAAAGCTTTTTACGAAGCTTGATATCTGCCCTAGCCTTTGTTGAGATGCTTTTACCCTTGGATGGTCTTGAGTTTCTTTTTTGGTAAACCCTCCGGAATACTGTTTTACATATGTTTTTCCGTTACGAATACAAAAAATGAGTTCTCCTATTTTTCCTCTTATGTTAAAAAAGTTGTCTGATTTAGCCATAATCATTATATTTAACCCGTTGATAAATAACACCTTAAAGTTACTACTATTTTTTAAGTTTTACAATCTAAAGGGGCATATTTCTTTCTTTTTTTCCTTTTTACTTCTCTTATCAATGCCGCATCAATGCCGCCTTAATGTGGCATCAATGACGTATCAATGTTGCCTTTATACCACATCAAGTACGCCTGCGATTGGCATACGGTTGCCTTATGGTTGCCTATTACTTGCCTACTGGTTGCACTTTGGTTCGAGTTTACTTCTTAAAAAAGGTGGTTTTTAGGAACAAGTCTCGAAGGAATCTTCAAGAGAGAAACAGAATAATGGTTAAAACCCTGATTTAAATTAGACTACAGGTTTTGTAATACCAAAGCAATAAAAGATATCACTAATAACGATGTGATAGCATATAATAATGATTATATTTTAAA
>Ga0209075_1004304_pt1 | contig 11471 bp, 13 predicted proteins | sample Stecom2011_FD_187523 | JGI IMG/M metagenome (GOLD analysis project Ga0209075, IMG submission 187523) | Agricultural soil microbial communities from Utah to study Nitrogen management - Steer compost 2011 (SPAdes) (version 2) | ecosystem: Environmental > Terrestrial > Soil > Agricultural land...
TACTTTCACTATCGGGCCTTATATTAGTTATTTTCAGCCTATTTCAGAGGAATTGGCGTTGGAGCCTTACCTTTCTTATGACTATACAGAATATACAGCAAAATCAGGTCGAAAAGAACTCAATTTTAACGCTGATGGATTAGGCATAGGACTCGATTTACAATATAAAGCAGCCGATAATTTCTTTGTTTTATTTGGATTAAAATACACCATAAGTACCCTTGATGCAAAAACACATCCTGACTGGCAAAAATATTTAAACAACTACAATTTCCTCTCTGCCAAAATCGCATTCAAATTTGCCAAATATCGTTTTTAATCCACAATAAACTGTACAGAATTTTGTACTTTAGCCAAAAAAGAAAATGATTACACAAGAACAGTTTGATAAAGAATTACAACTTATTATAGCCAATGCCATTCGTGAAGATGTAGGTGATGGCGACCACAGTTCATTAGCTTGTATCCCTACAAATGCAACAGGTAAAGCAAAGCTACTGGTAAAAGACGACGGGATTTTAGCCGGCGTTGAGTTTGCCAAAATGGTCTTTAACTATGTTGATGCTGACATGGAGGTGGAGGTACTTATCGAGGACGGTTCACCAGTAAAATATGGCGATATCGCATTTTACGTTACCGGAAAATCACAATCTATCTTACAGGCGGAACGCGTTGTGCTCAACTGCATGCAGCGCATGAGTGCTATTGCAACAAAAACTCGTTATTTTGTGGACTTAGTAGCGGGAACTAAAGCGAAAGTTTTAGATACTCGGAAAACAACGCCTGGTATCCGAGCCATCGAAAAATGGGCAGTGAAAATAGGCGGAGGGGAAAACCATCGCTTTGCTTTGTATGATATGATCATGCTAAAAGACAATCACATTGACTTTGCTGGTGGAATTACCCAAGCTATCGACCAAACAAAAGCCTATTTGAAACAAAACAACAAAGATTTGAAAATTGTTGTGGAAGCACGTGATTTGGACGAAATCAAAGAGATTTTGCAAAACGATGGCGTTTATCAAATCTTAATTGATAATTTTAATTACGATGATACTCGCAAAGCGGTTGATATGATAAACGGTAAATGCTATGCCGAATCATCTGGAAATATAAATGAAAAAACTATCCGCCATTATGCCGAATGTGGAGTTGATTTTATCTCCAGCGGGGCACTCACGCACTCGGTTTACAACATGGATTTGAGCCTGAAAGCAGTGGTGGAATAACACCTAAATACAGTGAATATTTTTCTGCGTACCCTTGAATACACTAAGAGAATTAAACTCCCTAAACTGGAGGGGTTGTCCTTGTATGATTTGGGCGAACTGTATGTAAAAGGAATCATCGAGGGAGCCTTCACCTATCGTGCAGGCTCAATTGCTTTTAGTTTTTTTATGGCATTGTTTCCATTTGCATTATTCATCCTGAATTTAATTCCGTATATCCCTATAGATAATTTTCAGGAAGATTTCCTTTCTTTTGTAGAAACCAGCGTACCTCCAAGCACTTATGGCGCAGTAGAGTCAATTTTAATTGACATTATGAACAACAGTTATCGTTCGCTCTTGTCCACGGGGGTTTTGATGTCGATATTCTTAATGTCCAACGGCGTAAATGCTATCATCAGTGGGTTTGAATCTTCTTATCACATTGTGAGTGCACGAAATTTTTTGAGACAATATTTGGTAGCTTTGTTGTTGTCCATTCTTTTGTCCATCATGTTGTTGATTTCTGTGGCTGTTTTCTTGACGATAGAAGTGTATATGCACTTTTCAGATTTTCCGACATTGGCTAAAACGGTTCGTTACACTTTTATCATCAGCATGATATTTCTCATCACCTGTGTTTTGTATAAATATGGTGCCAAAGAAACCAAAAAGATTCACTTTTTTAGTATAGGTGCGTTTTTTACAACTTTCTTGGTCATTGTTATCTCCTATTTTTTCGGAATTTATGTCACGCGATTCGCCCAGTACAATGAATTGTATGGCTCCATTGGTACACTTTTGGTTTTTATGATTTATATTTGGATCAATTGTATGATTTTATTACTTGGTTTTGAACTTAATGCGTCAATTTATCGCTTAAAAAAGAATAATTCGTATATTAGTATCAATAAAAAAGAGTAATTATGAAAAATACCTTAGCTTTATTTGTGGTACTATTGTGCTCCTTAAGCGCATTTAGTCAGAGTTACACAGGAAAATGGAAAACAATCGACGACAAAACCGGCGAAGAAAAATCTATTGTTGAAATTTACGAACAAAACGGTAAGTTGTATGGCAAAGTAATTGAGATTTTGACCGACAAAAAAGATGTTAAATGCGATAACTGCAAAGGCAGTGAAAAAGGCAAACCTGTCAAAGGATTGGTCATTATCAAAGGTTTGGAAAAAAATGGCTCATCTTATTCTGGTGGTACGATAACCGACCCAGGTTCGGGAAAACAATACAAATGTGCCATCAAACTAAACGGCCAAAACAAATTGGAGGTTCGGGGATATATTGGCATCCAAGCATTAGGTAGAACCCAAACTTGGATTAGGATTTGACAAAAGAAGGAGTACGAGAAATAATGTATTCTTTATTTATTTTGTCATCATCTTTTTAATTGCGAAAATCATAGGCTCAAGTCCGTTAGTTTTGATTTCGAGCATGGCTTCTAATTGTTGCCCTAATTTTCCTTTGGGAAATCCCTGACGAGCAAACCACACCAAATACGGCTCTGGCAATTCGATTAAATACCTGTCTTTGTATTTACCAAAAGGCATTTTTGCCACTGCCAATTCTTCCAAAAATTTCCGAGAGTTGCTTAAATCTTCCAAATGAATGTGATTTTTTGCTGAATATCCGGGTGCAAACTTTTGGCAACCGGACAAGCACGGGCTACATTTTCTAATATTGTTTGAGTTTTTTTATCTGCGGATATCGACATAAATATTCTCACTTGCACTTCTCCGATTTTACGAGGTTCCTCCTGCATGATTTTAGTAACCTCTGCCCTGCTCTGGCTTATGTCAATATTTAATTCTTTGGCTTTGATTCCCATAATTGTAAGCATGCAACTTGCCAGCGCATTGGCAACATAGTCCGTTGGAGAAAAAGCTTCACCTTTCCCGTTGTTGTCAATGGGTGCATCACTTACAATGGATGCTTGCGAAGCCAGATGTGTTGATTGGGTACGCAAATCCCCTAAATAAATTACTTCCGAAGTCATATTAATAAGCGTTTCTTATGGACAAATCGGTATCGAAATATAAAATGTAAATACCAGTATTGTAGATGCCACTTTCTGAGTTTTGGTATTCAAAAGCATTCTCGATTTGTTCCGAATTTTTATCAAATATACCGGAATCACTGCTTTTCGCTTGCCCTAATCTTTGTAAGACATCCAAGGTAATATCAAATCCTCTAACGGCAAATCGATTGGGCGTGCGTTGGTATTTTTCGTAAAACTTATCGTGAAATTCGTTGTATTTATAATTGTCAAAATCGGCAGTAACAGAAGGAAAAGTTGTTTTTAAATCTGCTAAAGTTTGTATGCTGATTTCGGATGTATCAATAATTGAAGAACGATCCAATAACACCAAATGCAAATTAAAATCTCCTCGTAAACCATGTAAAATATTGGTGATGTTTATGGCAGCTTCCAAAGAATTAGAATCTAAAACGACATAATTTGTGCTGTATTGTTGTAGGGCATTTTTGAGCGTTTGCGCCGATAAGTTGTTCCCTTTTTCATTGATGGTCAAAACCATCCCGGAACTGTTACCAAAATCCACACTTTCTTGATTATGAGATAAATAAAGAATGCTCCCACCTTTTCTTTTTAAATAATCCATCATGCCTTTTTTTAGCAATTCGTTGGTTGGCATGGCATGGACTTGATTTATAAATCCTTTGCCTGCATCGGTCGATAAAGGCGAAATGATGTATGTAGCTTGGTTTTTCAATGCTTCGGATAAAGCATCAACATTGCTCTGAAAAAATGGCCCAACGATAACATCCGTTTGTTTAAAATCATTTTCGGCAAGCAATTGATTGATTTGCATGTTTCGGTTGCTTTCTTTGGAATCTATAATTTTCACATCTATCGGAAAATCAAAATATTGAGCCGAATCCAATGCCATTAAAACTCCAGAATAAAAGTCTAAGGTCATGTTTAAAAAAACATCTTTCTGCAACTTTCTGTTCAACACCAGCTTGTTTTCTTCTATATTGATGTAATTATTATTGAATGGCAGTAAAAAAGCTATTTCTTTTCTATCTTTTGCGATTATCGCTTCTTTTATACTTTCTTTTTGTTCCATTACAACCAACGGCTCTGCTGTTTCTTGCAAGGGCAGACGAGCTTCTTGATTGCTGATGTTGGTCAATTTTAATATCATTCCGGGTTTCAGCCCGTTTTTTATTTCAGGATTAAGGTTAACCAACTCTTCGATTGAAATGTCATTAGCTCTTGAAATACTGTATATGGTTTGTCCCGGCTCAACCTCCACCGTCTTAATTTCTTGAGCTAAAACAGTATTTTCGTTAACTTTTTGAGCAGTCCTGCGCAATGGTTGACTTGACAACAACGGACTATTTTTCGGGAGCAATATTTCGTCACCTTCGTTTATTTTTTGACCCGATATTGAAGGATTCAACTCATATATTTCCGACACTGTCATTTTACTTTTTACGGCAATGCTGTATATCGTTTCTCCTTTTTTGATGGTATATGGTAAGTATTCGCTTACTCCAGATGTGATGGCGTGTGCAGGCGAAACTATTATTGTTTGATTGGTTTGTAAACCATCGGTGAGTAAAATCGGGTTCCAATCATTCAATTGATTGATGGTAACTTGGTATTTTTTCGAAATAGCATAAAGGGTTTCTTTGGGCTGTACTTGATGCAATTTAGCTCCCTCCCGATTGGGTACTTTTAAGGCTTGATTCTCATTTAATTCGGCACTTATTCCAGGATTTAACCGACGAATATCATCTGCTGTTGTGTAGTATTTTCTGGCAATTTGTGTGAGATTTTCCCCTTTTTCAACAGTATGGGTTTTATAAGTCACTTGAGCATACAAAGTACTTATGCTCAATAATAAAAGTAAGGTAAAAACAATTTTTTTCATACTACAAATATATAAAATACTAATTGTATATTTTGTTAAATTTACGGCTACACTAAGTTAGCTATTTTTCTCAAACTCTTGCAGGGTAGCGACCAAAAACTCTACATCCTGAATGCTAACTGCGTTGTATAACGACACCCGATATCCGCCGACAAATCGATGACCTTTTATTCCATTGATGTTATGATCATTGATATATTTATCAAATTTATCAGTTAATCCTTCATCGGCTAACCGAAAACACACATTCATCAAAGAGCGGTCATTTTTTTGTGCAGTACCCATATAGAGTTTACTATTATCTATCGTATTGTATAATAATGCAGCTTTTTGTTGATTAATTTTTTCAACACCGTCAATACCACCTTGTTGTTTCAGCCATTTCAAGTTAAGCCAAGTAAGATAAACTGCAAAAATAGGTGGCGTATGATACAAACCATCGTGCAACAAATGTTGCTTGTAGCTTAAGATATTTGCTAATTTATCATCAGTGGACAACAATTCGTCTTTGACAATCACCACCGATAAACCCGATGTGCTAATGTTTTTTTGCGCGCCAGCATAGATAAGTGAAAAGCGTTCAAAATCAATATTTCTGGAAAAAATATCTGAGCTCATGTCACAAACCAATGGAATTTCATTAGACGGAAAATCATTCATCTGTGTGCCATAAATTGTATTGTTACTGGTACAATGCAGATAATCTAAAGGCTCACTAAGTTTAGGGATTTCCGGAATATAATTATAATTTTTGTCGATGCTTGAAGCTACAATTTTCACTTTACCAATCTTTTGTGCTTCTTTAATGGCTTTTTGCGCCCAAACTCCTGTATCCAAATAGCCCGCTTGGGTTTTGAGCAGATTTAAAGGTACACGAGCAAACTCCATACTGGCGCTACCTTGCAAAAAAAGCACCTGATAACCTTTATTTTGCAATGAGAGCAACTCAAGCGTCCATCGGGTGCAGTCTGACAAAATAGCAGCAAACTCATCACTTCGGTGTGAGATTTCCAAAATAGACAATCCTGTTTGTTGGTAATCAACCAAGGCTTCTGCAGCTTGTTGATAAACATCGCTATTAAGTACAGCCGGTCCGGCACAAAAATTAATTTTTCTCACATCTTTTATTTTTTAGACTATCGCTACAACTATATTGCCAAACTCATTGAGCCTGTTTAAAATTTATTTAATCATAACAAAAAATCGGCATTAAAGCCGATTTTCATTAAAAGTTTGTGGTGATATTTAAGGTAATTCCATTGGCTTCAGGCACTTCTCGACACACGCCTCCCACGCAGATTAGTCCACCTCTTTGGCGACCATAACTGGCAGCTACGCGCGTTCGTCCTTTAGCATAGCTGGCACCAAAACTGAAGTAATGTATGCGCTTGCTATTTTTGTCGTTTCCATAATTATAAATATCATGTGCAAAAACAGAAAAATTGCTGTTAGGAGAATACTCTAAAGTAGCTCCTGCCCAATTTTTGTGGTAAGCATCTGCCCATTGATGTTGTAATTCCATACGGATAGAACTCGTTGGCTTAAGGAAATACAAGCCTTCAACAGCCACGGTATTTGCTTTCACAAATCCATTATTTTTCTCTTCTAAATAACCTTGGTTGTAATATTGGTTGAGGTACATAAATATAGATGAAAAACGTTCTGACCATTTTCTGCGGTATTCCAAGCCTATATCAGAATAATATTTTTCGCCTCCATCAAAAAAACCGGTTGACTTCAAGCTTCTGTCATCTTGTATTTCGGATTTTAATCCTGCCCAATAAGATCCATTTAAAATGAAGTTTCCGCCGTGTTTTCCGCCGAAAAACGTTCCTTCTTTGGCTTCGTAGAAAACATCAAATTGTCCTCCGATTTCACCTAATTTATACAAGTTAAAAATATCATATTTGCCTTGGGCTTGATAAATATAAATATTTTGCAAAGCAAAGTCATATTGTTTGGTTAACGCTGGAACATAGTTAATCATCCCGTAATTAAAGGTGTTTCCTTGTAAATGTCTATCTGAATAAAAATCCATATTTTCCATTCTGCGCAAGTTAACATTAACACCAAACCCAGATACATTATACCCTAAATTTAGCAAGAAAGCGTTTCCTCCTTTTTGATATTGAGGGTACAAACCTTCTGGCGTGGCAACGATATCTTCTGTTTTGTACACATATTCACCACCAATTAAGAATTTATCACCTGCATATTCCAAGCGTGTTGACAACATATTGGTATTTGGTTCCACGTCTGGCATTTGTTCCAAATCCTGGTGACGACCTACAAAGCTGGCGCCAAATTTCAGGTAATAATCTTTGTCCATCAGGCTTGACAAGTCCACTTCAGCATCGGCACCATATACCATTCCGTCTGATAAATCAAAGCCCATTCCCACACGTTGTTTTCCGCCCAATAAAGTAATCTGGGTCGAAGAGTGTGGTTTGTATTTCACACGTCCTCCAAAAATGGAATTGTTGATACCCAAGGCTCTATCCTCCCATGAGCGCAACACGAGTCCGCTACCAAATTGCTCATAAAAATGTCCGACAGTTACGTCAATACCATTTTCAAAATCATTGTAACGGGCATAAATCGTACCGACGTTTACACCTTCTAAGTGTGGTGAATAGTTTAAAATAGCATAAGGCAAATATCCTTCCATTTGCAAACCTGCTTCAAATTTCCCTTTAAAATAGTCAATTTTCACATAGTTATTTGAACGAAAAGGATTGTCTTTTACTTCTTGGTCGGTAATTTTTATCTGAGGGTCGTCTATATAATACTGTGAATTAGACTCTATCCCGACATTAATCTGTGCAACCGCCGTGTATCCCATTAGTGATAACACCGCCAATAAAATCTGCTTAAAATTTCTCATTGTTATTTACCAACCGCTTTTCTTAGCTCTTTATATAAGTCATTTTCTGCTCCTGGTGTGTATCCTGAGTGTGCATAAACAATTTTCCCTTTATGTACAATTATGGTGTAAGGAGGATTAACCACATTCATCGCTCTTTTCAGTTCTTGGTTTTCGTCTAACAATATGGTATAGTCCCATGATTTACCATTAACCAAAGGCTTCACGCGTGAACGTGTTCTTGAGTCATCGATAGAAACAGCTATTAATTCCACGCCGGTTTCACTTTTCCACTCATCATAAACTTTGTTTATTGCTTCGAGTTCTTTTAAACATGGTCCACACCACGTTGCCCAAAAGCTGATGATGACGGGTTTATCAGATTGCCCATAACTGGCTATGTTTACAGATTTTCCGTTTAAATCCTTCAGCGTAACATTTGGTAACTTACCTTGTGCAGTAACAGACAGGCTGAAACATACAAATGCAATAATTGTTAAGAATCTTGTCATGATATTATTTAATTTTAATTTAACAAACTTATGAAGATTATTTCGAAAATAATATTTTTTAGTTCAAAAATAAAATAATACTTTAGTCCAAATTTAAGTATATTTAATATAAACATCTTTAATACAATTATGAAAAAATCTTTTTTATTGGCCTCAATAGCCTTTGTTTTGTCCATAACCTCATGCAACACCTTGGTGGACGATACCATTGTATCTATTGGTGGTGAAGATAGGATGACGCGTGTGGTAGTGGCCGTTTTTGACAGCGAAGGTAATGCCATTAATGTTCAGGAAGCTGAAGCTAATACCGAAAAAGATTACGAAATGGTTGATGAAAATTTTAAACACCGAGTACTCATTGAAGATTTTACTGGGACATGGTGCGTGAATTGCCCTCGTGTAACCTACACCATAGAAAAGTTATTGGAACCTGAACATCACGATAAATTTGTGGCGGTAGCTTTGCATAATGGCACAAACGACCCATTCGCATTTGTTCCTTATGAAACTGAGTTACATGGGATATTGGCAAATAAATTGGCAGAAAACCCTATACTGATTGCGTATCCTTTTTCACCTTTAAACCGTTCCGAAATATGGACAAGAGAAGGCTCGCATTACGATCCTCTACAGGTGCTTAATATGGTACAAGAATCCTCCCCGGTTGGTATCAGAATTGATTCTGACTTAGGAGATACTGACGGTTCAGTGACCGTTTCTTTTAAATTTAACCAAGACTACAATGAGCCTTTAAAATATATTGTGTACATCGTGGAAGACGGATTGGTTTACCCACAGCAAGACAGTAGTAAAATAGGAGATACAGACAGTGAGTGGTACAAAACTTCCGACGGACAGATTGCAGATTTTGTGCACAATGCTGTAGTGAAAGGGATGGTTGGTACAGATGTTTTAGGAACCACCATACCTGCCAACGAAACCAAGGCTGGACAAATATTTACTACCGGCAGACTCAACGTTAATTATAAGATATATTAACAGACCTTATTTAAAATTAAGCTGCCTGATAAAGTTTTTTTAAATTTTTTCAGGCAGTTTTTATTCATAAAATCGTTGTGTAATAAAGTCAATATCTTTGATAGATTTTCGGCTCCAATCAATGCGTTTTTCTAAGATTTCATCTGCGGATAATCGCCAGTCAATCGTTGATTTTCTTAATCTTTCTGTAAGATTTTGAATCACGATTGCGGCTGACACAGAAATATTTAAGCTCTCGGTAAATCCTACCATCGGAATTTGGATATGCGCATCTGCTTGTTGTAAAATACTTTCGGAAAGACCAGATTTTTCTGTACCAAAAAATATTGCCGAAGGCTTGTTGATGTCAAAATCCGTCAGTGTATCTGCACTAAAATGCGGCGATGTAGCCACTATTTGATAACCCTTTTTGCGTAAAGTTTCTAGGCAAGACTCATTGTTTGGGTAACGATAAATATCCACCCACTTCTCCGCCCCCATCGCTATTTCTTTGTCAATTTGTTTGACAAATCGCTCTTCTATCACATGCATATCTTGCAAGCCAAAAACCTCACAACTCCGCATTACTGCACTGGCATTGTGCAATTGATAAACATCCTCAACAGCAATAGTAAAATGTCGGGTTCTTTTTTCTAACACTTCAGCAAATCGTTCCATGCGATTAGCCGTTAGAAAAGTTTCGAGATAAGCCAAATAATCCTTATCTTGGAAGATATTATTATGTGTCATTTGCAAAAAAATATGGTCAAAGATACAAAGACTGATTAAAATGAAAAAAATTACCGTTTTGAGTGGTGCCGGAATTAGTGCCGAAAGTGGCATACAAACATTTAGAGATGCCAATGGTTTATGGGAAGGACATGAAATTACAGAAGTTGCCAGCCCAGAAGGCTTTCATCGAAATCCTGAGATGGTTTTAAATTTCTATAATCTTCGGCGGAGACAATTACTTACTGTTGCGCCTAATCAAGCACATGAATTATTGGCTGATTTGGAACAACTGTATCACGTAGATATCATCACGCAAAATGTGGATGACCTGCACGAAAGAGCCGGAAGCTCAAATGTTGTTCATCTCCATGGCGAACTCCTCAAGGCAAGAAGTAGTAAAAACTACGACTACATTGTCGATTGGCACGAGGACATCAATTTAAATAGCTTGTGTCCCAACGGTTATTTGATGCGTCCGCATATTGTTTGGTTTGGCGAAGCTGTTCCAGAATTTGAACAAGCTATAAAACGCATCGAACAAGCAAATATTGTAATAATCATCGGAACATCTATGCAGGTTTACCCCGCAGCCAGCTTGGTACAATATGCCCATAATGCAGAGGAAATTTATTATATCGACCCAACACCTGGACAAATTTATCATACCGCTACACCCGTAAAATTGATTACTGAAAAAGCAACCATCGGCATGCAAAAACTATATGATATTCTTATGCGATAACCAAAAAATCAATTATCCCACGTTTCTTTACGCAATTTATCTACCTGAATTACGCGAGATTTCATTGTATTGTAAGAGTTTTTTGACAAATGTTTTACCTCTGGATTTACATCGCTCATTTCTATAATTTGATTCAAGCTATCTTGAAAAATCTTGCACATTTCCAGGTAATTATTCATGAATACTTTGTCATAATCCTCGCCTCCGCTTGTTGAATATTTGTATATTTCACGTTCATAAGCTTGCGAAAGTGCGGCAGGTAACTTAATATCGTTTTCTGACGCAACATTTTCCAACAAAGCTTTTTGACTGCTACTGATTTTCAGTTGTTTTTGCGCAAATTCTCTCAACTCATCCTTCTTGGCTTTTTCTGACCAAACTCCCATGGTTTGTGCATCAAAATTAACAAATTGGTAAAGAAAAACGAACTGTTCAACATCTTTTGGAGAAAAATCAGATGAAGTATGACTCAACACAGCTTCTTTATTCATAGAATTACTATCTTTACATGAAGATAAAGAA
>Ga0209075_1004305_pt1 | contig 11466 bp, 9 predicted proteins | sample Stecom2011_FD_187523 | JGI IMG/M metagenome (GOLD analysis project Ga0209075, IMG submission 187523) | Agricultural soil microbial communities from Utah to study Nitrogen management - Steer compost 2011 (SPAdes) (version 2) | ecosystem: Environmental > Terrestrial > Soil > Agricultural land...
GGGGGCACGAAGCACAACGCCCCGGGCAGCGAGTGTCGACGTCTCGATGTCTTCGTAATTCACGCCGACATTGCCGATGTGAGGAAAGGTAAAGGTTATGATCTGGCCCGCATAGGAGGGGTCACTAATGATCTCCTGATACCCGGTCATCGAGGTGTTGAAGCAAACCTCGCCCACCTGTTGCCGAGCGGCACCTAATCCCTGGCCTCGAAAAATCGTGCCATCTGAAAGAACCAAGGCGGCCGTAGGAACCGTAGACACGGAAAAACCGTCCCCCGACGCGTGGTTCGGGGAAGCAAAGACAGAGCTGTCGGCCATTCTAAATACCTTCTCGCGGAGATGCGCGTGGGGCCGCTTCCAGTTGCGCGCCCGGGGACCTAACTATATAGGGCGGTCTACCCGGGGGCCCAAGCGGCCGCCGAAGATCTATGAGATGGCAACGAACGGGTCAAGCAATCGCGTACGGCGGATTTTGAAGCCGTGAGTGATCCGAGCAGACTTTAGCATGTATGATGAAGTTTCTAGTGTCTGGGGAAGACGCCAGGCGATTCCGGCCTTTGTTGCGACCGTTAGCAAGCCACTCATGCGAAGTGGGCCTATCACAAAGAAGGGGGCATAGATGCTGCGCAGTCAATTCAACGACAGCTTGAAAGCAGCGATGCGGTCAAAGGATCAGCAAGCGCTCGCAACCATCCGCTTGATCCTGGCTGCTCTGAAGGACCGAGACATTCAGGCCAGGGGAAGCGGCAAGGACGAGGGCATCGATGATCAAGAGATCCTCGAGATGCTCCAGAAGATGGTCAAGCAGCGCCGAGAGTCGATCGCGCTTTACGAGAAGGGCAATCGCGAAGATTTGGTAGCGCGGGAGAAGGCCGAGATCGAGGTGATCGAAAGGTTCTTGCCCAAGGCGCTGGATGAAGAGGAAACGCAAAGCGCGATCAATGAGGCCGTTGAAGAGGTGGGCGCCACTTCCATCAAGGAGATGGGGCGCGTGATGGCCCTGCTAAAGGAGCGTTATCCGGGTCGCATGGACTTCGCGAAAGCAAGCCAGCTCGTAAAGCAACGACTGACTACTTGATGGGGGCTTGCCCAAGGGTGGCGAATGGAATGCCTTGATGTTCTTTGACGAGGCTTTCACGCAGCGCTTGCGGGACGCACTTCTCGTTTCGGAGTTGGTGAGCCGACGGGTGCGCTTGGTTCGCCGCGGCCGGGAGTTCACAGGGCTCTGTCCGTTTCATAACGAAAAGACTCCCTCCTTTACGGTCAACGACGACAAGCAGTTCTTTCATTGCTTCGGTTGCGGCGCCCATGGGGATGTCTTTGGTTGGGTTATGCAAACGGAAGGCCTGTCCTACCCGGAGGCGGTAGAACGGCTGGCAGAGCTTGCGGGCATCCCTTTGCCGCGGCCATCCGCGCAAAGCCAAGCCGCGGCGCGTGAACGCGCGGACCTCCACGAAGTCCTTGAACGTGCCTGCCAATGGTTTCAGCAGCGCCTCCTTTCCGAAGAGGGAGCAGCTGCGCGCGCCTATCTGGAAGACCGAGGCGTTACGCAGGAGACCATTCAGCGTTTCCGGCTTGGCTTTGCCCCGGATCGGCGGGGTGTTCTGCAACGGGCGTTGGCCCAAGGGGGAGTGAGCGACGACCAACTGGTGGCGGCAGGCCTGGTCAAACGTGCTGATTCAGGCGATCTGCGGGATTACTTCTTCGGACGCATTATCTTTCCCATCACCGATCGGCAGGGTCGTGTGATCGCCTTCGGCGGCCGCTCCATGGACCCTTCGGCGCGCGCGAAATACCTGAACTCCCCAGAGACTTCTCTCTTCGACAAGGGCCGGACTCTCTACAACCTGCATCAAGCTCGTCGGGCCGCTCATGATGGTGCGGAACTGCTGGTTGTAGAGGGCTATATGGATGTCATTGCCCTTGCTCAGGCGGGGTTTTCCGCCGCGGTCGCACCCTTGGGTACCGCCTTGACGGAAGAGCAGATCGTTGAGCTTTGGCGGCTTACGCCGGAGCCGTTGCTCTGCCTCGATGGTGATAGTGCCGGCCAGCGAGCGGCAAGTCGGGCCGCGCAGAGGGCTCTTCCTCTGCTGAAGCCTGGCTGTAGTCTCCGCTTTGTGACGCTGCCGAGCGGCACCGATCCTGACACCTTGATCCAGCAGGGCGGGGTAGCCCTCCTGCGATCGCTCATCGAGAGCGCTCGGCTCCTGGAAGCGGTCGTTTGGGAGGAACTTCTCGCTACCCATCGCTTGGATAGCCCAGAGCGCCAGGCAGCTCTGAGGCAGGCCGTCCTGGCCACTGCTGCGAAGATTGAAGATAAGGGCGTGCAGGCTGCCTATCGGAGTGCACTACTGGATCGCTATTTTAATCTCCTGCGGCAACGTCGTTCCAGGCGGGGAGGGGCAGAACGAGGAGAGAGAGGTAGAGGCGCATCCCGGCAACTAGGAGGTTCCCCTATACCTCGGCCGGCAGTAGGCGGACTGCGCCGCCTCCCTGCGCAGATACTACTAGCATTTTCAATTACCTATCCTTACCTAGCAGTTGCTCACCTTGAAGGACTGGCATTGCAGGCGCTGAAGGACCGCGAACTCGAGGCACTGCGCCGGGCATTAGTAGATTTGCTGGCAGAGGACCCAGACCTTGACAGCCGAAGCCTTGAGTGCCACCTACGCGACCAGGGTTTTTCAGATGTTTTAGATCGTCTGCTTGGGCCGGCGACGAATATTCATGAACCGATGTTAAGGGCCGACGCTATCCCAGATGAAATTGACAGGCGTTTCGCCTATTGGCTGGAACGCGTCGCGGCCCTCGGAGACCCCGGAGAACAAGGGGTCGCGTTGTGACCGGGAATTCAGAGAGGTGCTGCGGGAAAAGAATGTAACGCGGCTACGCATATGGCGTAGCCATCGTTATTCATTCTCGCTGAAATTTGGAAAGCACCAGCTAGCTAGGTGATGTTGGGGGCTTATCGGGTGGTGTCGCGCTCTGTGCGACTGGGCAGCTCGATCTAGTACGAGGACAGAATGGCAAGCAAGGCGACAGAGAATACGGAAGAGACCGAGGTTCGCGATGAGACCCCTGAAGGGGCTCTAGGCGACAAGACCCAGGCGGCCGTCAAGCGGATGATGGCCCGCGCCAAGGAGCGCGGCTATGTCACCTATGATGAGTTGAACCAGGTCCTTCCCACCGATCAGGTGTCCTCGGAGCAGATCGAAGACGTGATGGCCACTCTTTCCGAGATGGGCATCAGCGTCATTGAAAGCGAAGAGGCCGAGGAAGGCGCCGCCCCTGCAGCCGCGGCGGAGGAGGAAGAGGAAGAAGAGGAGAGCGCTTCTTCCAGCGGTAACCTCAACGATGATGACGTGGGCCGAACCGACGACCCCGTGCGCATGTACTTGCGCGAAATGGGCTCAGTGGAGCTACTGAGCCGCGAAGGCGAGATTGCGATCGCCAAGCGGATCGAGGCCGGGCGGGAGAAAATGATCGGCGGGCTGTGCGAGAGCCCCCTGACCATTCGCGCTCTCCTGCTGTGGCGCGATGCCCTCGAAAAAGGTGAACTGCTCCTCCGTGATATCATCGACCTGGACGCAACCTACGGGGCCGGCCCCGACGCGAACGCCTCCAACGATGACCTCGACGGCGAGAAGGCTGAAGGCGAGGATCAGGAGGGCGCGGAGGAAAAGGACGATGACGATGGGGAGGAGGAGACCAGCCTCTCCCTCTCCGCCATGGAACAACAGCTATTGCCGCAGGTTCTGGAAACCTTCGGGCGGATCGAACAGACCTTTACCAAGCTGTTGAGGCTTCAGGAGAAGCGTCTTGCGGTCCTGCAAAAGGGCGAAGAGCTACCTGCGCGCGTTGAGAAGCAGTACGACGCCTTGCGCCGCGAGCTGGTGCGGGAGATGGAGGACGTACACCTCAACAACGCTCGGATTGAGCAGCTTGTCGAGCAACTCTACGCGCATAACAAGCAGCTGATGAGCCTTGAAGGCAAGTTGCTGCGCCTTGCGGAACGTCACCGCGTTTCTCGCGACAGCTTCCTGCAGAACTACTATGGACAGGAGCTTGATCCCAACTGGATGGCGAATGTCGCCGGTATTGGGAAGTCGTGGGGTAACTTCGTCTCGAAGGATGGCGAAGAAATTGCCAAGATCCGTGCCGAAGTCGCGGAGATTGCGGAGCGTACGGGGCTGCCGATTACGGAATTCCGCCGTATCGTCACGACCGTAAAGAGTGGCGAGCGTGAGGCAACCAAGGCAAAGACCGAGATGGTCGAGGCCAATCTGCGTCTCGTTATCTCGATTGCCAAGAAGTACACCAACCGCGGCTTGCAGTTCCTGGACCTCATTCAGGAAGGCAACATCGGGTTGATGAAAGCCGTCGACAAGTTCGAGTATCGCCGCGGCTACAAGTTCTCGACCTATGCCACCTGGTGGATCCGCCAGGCAATCACCCGCTCGATCGCCGACCAGGCGCGGACGATCCGTATTCCGGTGCACATGATCGAGACCATCAACAAGCTGGTTCGCACGAGCCGGCAAATGATGCACGAGATCGGTCGCGAGCCTACTCCGGAAGAGCTCGCCGAGCGTCTTGTCATGCCTCTCGACAAGGTTCGGAAGGTCCTGAAGATCGCCAAGGAGCCCATTTCTCTCGAAACGCCGATCGGCGACGAAGAGGATAGTCATCTGGGCGATTTCATCGAGGACAAGAACGCGACGATCCCGATCGACGCAGCGATCCAGTCGAACCTACGTGAAACCACGACCAGGGTGCTCGCAAGCCTTACCGCTCGAGAGGAGCGGGTGCTGAGAATGCGTTTTGGCATCGGTATGAATACCGATCACACGCTGGAAGAAGTGGGGCAGCAGTTCTCAGTGACGCGCGAGCGGATCCGGCAGATTGAAGCCAAGGCACTGCGGAAACTGAAGCACCCAAGCCGTAGCCGAAAGCTTCGCTCCTTCCTGGATACCTAGCTGAAAAGGCAGATCGCGTTCGAGAAGAACGCGGTCTGCTACTTGTGCTTTAGGCTCGTAACGCCTCCGCCTCTCCCGATCATCTGATGACGCGCAGCCGCCCCTCCGTGCGCGGCGTGACAGTGCGCTGGCGTTCCAGGTAGCGCACAACAGCCCCACTATCGGTAACGTCTTCAGCTGGATGCGATAGGCGTTTCGCATGAGTCAGCATCTCGAAGCCGTCGCCGCCGCGGCCGATGAAGCTGTTCACAGCTACCCGGTAGAGCCGCGCCGGCTCCAGCTCCTCCCCCTGCACAAGAACCTGGACCAGTCGTTGACCCGGCGGGCGAGCTGGATCGTAAGTCACTTCTATTCCTGAAACCTGAGGAAAGCGGCCGGACATCTGCTCAAGCTCGCCAAGCGCATGCTCGAGGGCTTCCCGAAGGCTTTCGCCATCCAGTTCCAGAAGCTCAACTCGATTGGAGAAGGGTAGCTCAGCGACGACATCAAGATGGGTCAAGTAGGTGCCTGCAGAATAGATCTTTTCTGCGCGCAGGCCGCCCGCGTGTTGTATAGCTACATCTGCCCCGGTTTCGGCGCGCAAGGCGTCTGCGATCAGGTTGCCAAAGGGCGCTTCCTCCGCACGAAGCTTCCATCGTCGAGAGTCGAGCTCCACTTCAGTGAGAGCCAATTTGCGCGACAGCTCTTGCTGAACGAGCGCCGCGTGGTCGCTAACCCTACGTGCCATCTCTACATCAGGTTCAACGCTATCCGTGGGACGGAACTCATAGCTTGCCGACCATTTGACGCCGCCGTCGGCTTCTTCCAGGCGTAGGGTGATGATAGCGACGTGCTCTCCTTGAGCCCCGGCCTCGACCAGAGCACTTCCGTTGGCCGGTGCGAGTAAATGGAGAACATGATCGTGCCCGCCGAGAATAAGATCAGCTGCACCCTGCCGTAGCAGTTCTATATCCGTCTGCCAGTCGCTGTGCGCCAGGGCAATTACCAAATCTGCGCCAGCCTCGCGCAGACGTTCGGCTTCCAGCGGAGCCGCCTCGAGCTCAGGGAGAATGTCCAGGTCGCCAGGGTTTGAGCTATAGAGGGTGTCCGGCGTAACAAGCCCAAAGATGCCGATGGTCCACCCATCAAAAGGAAGCAGTACCCCCGTCTGTACTTCGGCCAGAGGCTCTCCTTGGGGCGTTACAAGATTGCTCGCTAACACTGAAAACTGCGTTTCTGCAAGGCGCTCACGCAGGACATCGAGCCCAAAGTCGAACTCGTGATTGCCAAGAACCATGACGTCTAGAGGTAGGTGGTTGAGCAGGTCGATCATGTGCCTCCCCTGGTCCAGGCTACTCATGACCGAGGGGGAGATGGTGTCCCCTCCATGAGTCACCAGCACCGGAGGGATTTCTGACCGCAGCTCCCGCACGATCCTCGCGAGTTTAGCCAGCCCGCCCTTGTTGTCCTGCGCCTCCATACGGTCGAGATCGCTGAAGTGTACAATACGAAGCTCCAAGGGAGGCCGGGTCTCTGCAGCGATGGCAAAGGATCCACCGAGGATGCACGTGAGCAGGAGCAAGATCGGGAGAAGGCGCATTTGCTTGGGGCCGTAAATTGACTTGGGTTGATCTGGCGAGCCGCCAACTCTCACCATACGCGAGAGGTCGAGGAGGGCAACTTCCTAGATAATTGAGCTGTATCAAAGATGTGGCCGCTCATTCCTGTCTTGATAGCAGGATGAACGCAAAGAAACTTCTCAAGCACAGCCGACCTGTACCTCGCTACACCAGCTACCCGACGGCACCCCATTTTCACTCGGGCGTCGATGCGCGACTCTACGGGGCTTGGCTAGGCCAACTGCCCCGGGATGTGCCTCTGTCCCTCTATATTCATATTCCCTTCTGCGACACCCTGTGCTGGTTTTGTGGTTGCCATATGCAGGTGGTGCGAAGCCGCCAGCCAGTGGCCAGCTATGTTGATCTCCTGCTGCAGGAGATACGTCTTTTGAGCGCGACTCTTGGAGAGGGGGCGCGCCCGCTTTCCCACCTTCATTTTGGCGGCGGTTCACCGTGCTTGCTGGCGCCGGAAGACATCGACCGAATTGCTGGCGAGCTTTGGCGCCACTTTCACCTCGCCTCGGATGCAGAAATCGCGGTGGAAATGGATCCGCGGGATCTACAACGGGATGTCGTCCAGGCCTTTGCGCGGTTAGGAGTCACGCGCGCCAGCCTCGGCGTTCAGGACCTAAGTCCTAAAGTACAGATCGCCATCAACCGTTGGCAGCCTTTTGAAGTCGTTGCGCAAGCGGCAGAGACTATTCGGTCCGCTGGCATCGCCCGCTTGAACCTGGATCTGATGTACGGATTGCCTTACCAGACTGAACAGCAGGTGGTATCCACGGCTGAGGCGGTCCTGACGCTTGAGCCTGATCGCCTGGCCCTTTTTGGCTATGCGCATGTACCCCACATGAAGCGCCATCAGCGCCTTATTCCAGAACAGGCGCTGCCGGATGAAGAGGCTCGCTTAGAGCAGGCTGAAGCTGCTGCGCGCACTCTGGTCGAGGCCGGCTATCGACGAATTGGGCTGGACCATTTTGCCCGACCAAACGATCCCTTGGCCGAGGCTTGTGCAAAAGGAGCGCTCCATCGCAACTTCCAGGGCTATACGGTGGATAAAGCGCCAGTCCTGCTGGGACTTGGAGTCTCGGCAATTGGCACCCTTCCTTATGGCTATGTGCAGAACCTCCCAGGCGTGCCGGAGTATCGACAGGCGCTGCAGCAAGGAAAGCTGCCCGTGGCCAGAGGCGTCGAGACGTCAGCAGACGATCGGCGGGACAGGGACATCATCAGCAAGCTAATGTGCGAATTCCGAGTGAACCTTGGCGCCTATGGGGGCGCCGGCAACTTCCGAGAAGCCCGCTCTGCGCTGGCTCCACTCATCGCTGATGGTCTGCTCGATCTCAATAACGACGAACTAGTGATTCTGCCTGCAGGGCGTCCGCTTGTTCGAGTGGTGGCCGCAGCTTTCGACCGCTATTTGCAGAAAAACGGCGTGCGACATTCCAAGGCAATTTAGCAGGAGGGCTATTCTTCCTGCCGCTCCCGCCGCGGGGGGCGTTCTGGGAGCATTCCCTGCGGTCGAACCAGAAGAATCACCTGCAGGAGAACGCCGATCAGAAGCACTCTGAGCGCGCCTGCTCGCGTAACCAGGTCTTCCGGCAGCCGCGTCACCATGATCTCCGTTACCGACCACACCGCCCAGATCGCGAAGGCCCCCAGCAGGGCGCCGCGATTATTGCCACTACCGCCGGCGATCAGCATGACCCAGACCAGGAAGGTGGCGAAGAGGGGGTTGAAGGCTTCCGGGCTGATGAAGCGGACGAAGTGCGCGTAGAGAGCACCGGCAAGGCCCATGACCACAGCGCCCAGAACAAAGGCTTGCAGGCGAAAAACCAGACTGTTCTTTCCCATCGCCCGGGCTGCAGCTTCATTCTCGCGAATGGCGCGCAAGACACGCCCCCAAGGGGAACGCCAGGCGCGTTCGTTCGCCCAGTAGATCAGAACCACGCAAAAGACGACCAAGGCCAGGAAGAGGAGGGCGTCATACCCAGGGATCCAACCCTGGAACGGTCGCGGGATGCCCGCCATTCCCCGTACGCCCCCTGTCAACCAGCCTTCGTTCTTGAGAACCAGCCGCACGATCTCCGCGATACCGATAGAGGCGATGGCGAGGTAATCAGAGCGCAGGCGCAAGGTGATCAAGCCGATCGCCAGGGCCAGTACGCCGGATAAAAACATGGCCGCCAGGAGACCCACCGGCACGGGGAGAGCGAAACCACCCAAGTGGCCGGAGCTTGCCGCGGTCGTGATGATGGCACTCGTATAGGCGCCCACCGTGAAGAAGGCCGCGACACCTATGTTGAGCATTCCCGCATAGCCCCACTGGACGTTTAGGCCCAATGCGAGCAGTCCGTATATGCCGACGAGGGTCAGAAAGAAGATGCCGTAGGTCAGGAGCCCAGCGAGTTCCATCACACAACACTCCTGCCTGCAAAGAGGCCGGTCGGGCGGAAGATGAGCATGATGACCAGGATCGCGAAAGCGACAGCCGGTTTGTAAGCCGGCGAGATCACGTAGGCTGAAGCTTCCTGAGCGATACCGATTACAAGGCCGCCTACGATTGCGCCATAGGGCTTGCCGATGCCGCCGAGGATAACCGCTGCGAAAATCGGGAGAAGCAGTGTCCACCCCATTTCCGGATGCAAGCGAGTATCCAAACCGAGGAAGACTCCGGCCGCTCCGGCGAGACCTCCGCCGAGGATCCAGGTCCAGAGGATCACGCGTTCGGTGTCTATGCCGGACAAGCGGGCGAGGTTTGGGTTGTCGGCCATCGCGCGCATCGCCTTGCCCATCTTCGTCCTCTGCAGGAAAAGATGGACGGCGACCACAAGGGCCACACAGCAAAGCAGAATGGTTACCTGATCCGGGCGGATGCGGAGACCGGCAAAGCGATAAGGCATCTGGATGCCGGTCTGGTAGGTGATCGTGTCTGGCCCCCAGATCATTTGAACGAGCGCCCGCAGGATTAGGGCTACGCCAAAAGAAGAGATCAGCAATATGACCGTTTGACGGCCTCGGAACCATCGATAGAGGGAGCGGTCGATGACCACGGCCAATCCTGCCGCCGCGATCATGGCGATGGGGAGGGCGATCCACAGGGGCCAAGAAAGGGTCGTAAAGAACACGAGAGCGATATAGGCCCCCACGCTCATCAGGTCGCCATGAGAAAAGTTGGCAAAGCCCAGAATACCGAAGGTCAAGGACACACCGATTGCGCCCAGCGCAATCACGCTCCCAAGCACGACGCCGTAGATCAATAGCTGCAGCAGTTCCATGCCTGTGCCTGCCTCATCCACCCAAAAACATTTCAGCGACTTCGCGGTCGGCCAGCAGTTCTTCGCCGCTACCTTCGTGGCGGTTCGAGCCTTGTGCCATGACGTAGCCGCGATTGGCGATGGCAAGCGCTTGCTTGGCGTTCTGCTCGACCATGAGGATCCCGATTCCGGTGGCGTTCACCTGCTTCACGATCTCAAAAATCTGATCGATGAAAATGGGGGAGAGCCCCGCCGTCGGCTCATCCAGAAGAAGCAGTTTGGGCTCCAGCATCAACGCTCGGCCCATTGCGACCATCTGACGTTGCCCTCCGGAAAGCGTCCCTGCCGCCTGCCGCCTTTTCTCGCGAAGGGGCGGGAAAAGTTCGAAAACGCGTTCCATTGCAGGTCGGATATCGCCGTCGCGCACAAAGGCGCCCATCTCGAGATTTTCCTGGACGCTCAAGGAAGGGAAGACATTGTCCGTTTGTGGCACAAAGCAGATGCCGCGACGTACCACGCGATCAGGCTTCCAGTTGGTAATATCCTGACCATCGAACTGTATGCGTCCAGAGCGCAGACGCAGCAGGCCGAAGACCGCCTTCATGGCAGTAGATTTGCCCGCGCCGTTAGGCCCGACAATGACGACGATTTCCTTCGGATTAACCTGTAGGGAGACCGAGTGCAGGATATCGGCTTCACCGTAACCACCGGTGACATTTTCCATCGACAGAAGGCTCACGCGGCGCCCTCCGTCTCGTGTGCGCCGCTATGTCCGAGGTAGGCCTCAAGGACCCGTTCATCACTTCGGATGGCCTCCATGGAGCCTTCCGTAAGCACCCGGCCCTCCGCCAAAACGATGATGGGGTCGCACAACTGGGCGATCAGATCCATGTCATGCTCGATAATGCAAAAAGTATAGCCGCGCTCTTGATGCAGCTGCTGAATCATCCGTGCCAGCTTGCCCATTAGGGTGCGATTGACGCCGGCCGCCGGCTCGTCCAGCAAGACAAGCTTAGCGTCGGTCATCATCGTTCGCCCCAGCTCTAGAAGCTTCTTCTGTCCGCCGGAAAGGTTGCCGGCCAACTCGTCGGCGACGTGGGTCAATTCCAGGAACTCCAGAACCTCTTCTGCCTTGCGCAGGACTTCACGTTCTTGCCGCCGCACGCCGCCCCAACCTAGCCAGGCATTAAAGAGGGCTTCGCCCTTTTGTTCGGGCGGCACGAGCATGAGGTTTTCGAGAACGGTCATCTTCCCGAATTCATGCGGGATCTGGAAGGTGCGCACGATCCCCAGGTGGAACAGGCGTTCTGGACTGAAGCCGGTGACATCCTGCCCCATGAAGAGGATGCGGCCGCTCGTCGGCTTGATGAAGCCGGCGATCATGTTGAAGACGGTTGTCTTGCCGGCCCCGTTAGGTCCGATCAGGCCAGTGATCTTGCCTTCCTGCAAAGAAAAGGAACAATCCCTGACCGCCTGCAGGCCGCCGAATGATTTGGACAGGTGCTCGACCCGGATCAAGCAGCGCCTCCCGATGTTTTCCAGCTTAGCATAGCGCAGCTTCTGGAAGGCATGCTTATGCTAGTCGCCGGCTCCACGTGCGGTTAGCATAGGCCAGTACTGGCCTCAAGCGAGGAG
>Ga0209075_1004306_pt1 | contig 11465 bp, 9 predicted proteins | sample Stecom2011_FD_187523 | JGI IMG/M metagenome (GOLD analysis project Ga0209075, IMG submission 187523) | Agricultural soil microbial communities from Utah to study Nitrogen management - Steer compost 2011 (SPAdes) (version 2) | ecosystem: Environmental > Terrestrial > Soil > Agricultural land...
AAGGAAATTGGATATGACGTAGTAGAAATTCATGCCGCACACGGATATCTATTTCATCAATTTTATTCGCCATTAGCCAATAACCGCACTGACGAATATGGAGGCAGTTTTGAAAATCGAGTCCGTTTATTGATGGAAGTTACTTGGGAAGTGAAAAAAGAATGGGGAGATGACAAGCCGCTTTTTGTGAGAATATCTGCTACAGATTGGACTCAGGGAGGATGGAGCATAGAAGACTCGGTAAAACTTTCAAATAAATTAAAAAATCTTGGAGTAGATCTAATAGATGTTTCTTCTGGTGGAAATGTTCCGCGTGCCACTATCCCTACTGCACCAGGATATCAAGCTGATTTTTCAGAAAAGATTAAGAAGGAAACAGGCGTATTTACAGGGGCTGTGGGGCAAATTACAACCGCAGAACAATCTGAAGAAATTTTACAAAAGGATATGGCAGATTTGATTTTATATGGGCGAGAGAGTCTTAGAAATCCTAATCTTCCTCTTCATGCTGCTCAAATATTGAAAGAGGATATAGAATGGCCTATTCAGTATGAACGGGCCAAGAAAACTTTTAAAAAATAAACAATGTCTAATCAAACTAAAATAAATAACATCCCTTTGTCTGTTCTTGACTTAGTGCCTGTACTTCAAAATAGTTCGCATAAACAGGCAATGGAGAACAGTCTTTCTTTAGCTCAACATGTTGAAAAGTTAGGATATAAACGCTTTTGGATTTCCGAACATCACAACGCCGAGAGTTTAGTGAGTTCGGCTACACCTTTACTCATTGGTTATGTGGCTCAAGGAACAAAAACTATTAGAGTGGGCTCTGGAGGAGTAATGCTTCCAAACCATGCCCCATTAATTGTAGCGGAACAATTTGGCACCCTTGCTACACTTTATCCCGATAGAATTGACTTAGGACTTGGAAGAGCTCCCGGAACCGATCAAAAAACAGCGAGAGCGCTTAGACGAGAAAGAATAGAAACTGTACACGACTTTCCTCAAGACATTCAAGAGCTACAACAATATTTTTCTAAGAACAAAACTCCAAGTGGCGTGAGAGCAATTCCTGGAGAAGGTCTTGAAGTTCCATTGTATATTCTTGGTTCAAGTACTTTTAGTGCTCAGCTTTCAGCAGAAATAGGAATGCCATACGCTTTTGCAAGTCACTTTGCTCCAAACCATTTACACGAAGCACTTTATTTATATAGAAATGGTTTTAATCCATCAAGACAATTGGAAGAGTCATACGCTATGGCAGCAGCCAATGTAGTAGTGGCAGAAACCGATGAGGAAGCAGATTATTTAGCGAGCAGTATGAAGCAGTTTATGCTCAATATTATACGAAATACCCGTCAACCACTACCTCCTCCTGTTGAAGATATGTCGAAAATTTGGAACCCTATGGAAGAAGCACATATTAATCACATGATGCAGTTTTCTTTCGTTGGAAGTAAGGAAACTGTTGCTGCAAAGCTTGATAAATTTATAAATGAAACAGCAATTAATGAATTAATTGTCGTTTCTCATATCTTTGATCACAACAAAAGGCTTCGATCTTTCGAACTTTTATCTCAAATATAAATTGAAGGCTTTTATTAACCCTCTTATAAAACATAACTTATGAATCTAAAAGCTGTCCTTTTTGATATGGATGGTGTGATTGTCAATACAGAACCATTACACAAGAAATCTTATTTTAGAACTTTTGACGAGATTGGTGTTGAAGTGTCTGAAGAATTATATAACTCACTAACAGGCAGAGCAACCATGAAGATTTGCGAAATCCTCTGTGAAAAATATCAGCTTAAAGAATCCCCTTTAGATTTATTGTCGAAAAAGCGGAAGCACTTTGAACAGGTTTTTAAAAGTGATAATGACCTGTCACTTATAGACGGAGTTTTAGATCTAATTCAGGATTATACCGATAATGGATTGACATTAGTTTTAGCATCTTCGGCTTCGATGGAAAATATCAATCGAATTTTTAAAAAATTTGAATTAGATCCATATTTCAAAGCTAAAATTAGTGGTGCAGATTTAAAAGCTTCAAAGCCTCATCCTGAAATTTTTATTAGAGCAGCTGAATTAGCTGTACAGCCGAAAGAAAGTTGTATGGTAATAGAAGATTCTACTAACGGGATTGCTGCTGCTCATGCTGCTAATATTTTTTGCGTAGGCTATAAAGAATCAGAACCTTCTACTCAAGATTATTCAAAAGCAGATAGGGTCATTAGAAACTTTAGTGAAATTAAATACTCTAAACTAAAATCGTTTTTCTAATTTAGTTGTCTTAACCTATTAAAAATTATTTATGTCAAAACTCAAAACAAAGCCAACTGAAATTGATGTGTATGAATTTATTGATTCATTCGCTAACACAGAACAAAAACGCAAGGACAGTAAGGTATTAGTTGAGTTGATGACACGAGTAACTGGTTTTAATCCTGTAATGTGGGGACCAAGTATTATTGGCTTCGGTGAATACCACTATGTGTATAAAAGTGGACACGAAGGTGACGCCCCATTGGTTGGTTTTTCTCCCCGGAAAAGTGCTATATCTCTTTATGTTTTCACAGGGTTAGAGGAGCATGAGTACTTGTTAGAAAACTTAGGAAAGTTTAGGAAGGGAAAGTCTTGTATATACGTGAATAAATTAGCTGACATAAACCTAGATCAGTTAACTTCACTAATGAAAGAAACCATAAAATACCTGAATGAAAAATATTAAAATAGAGGTTAAGTGGGCGCTTATTTTTTCCATAGTTGGATTGCTTTGGATGGTATTAGAAAAGATAAGTGGAATACACGGAAGGTACATTGATTACCATCTTTACTTAACCAACTTATTTGCTATTCCAGCAATAACAATGATGGTGTTAGCTCTTAAGGACAAAAAGAAAAACTTTTTCAAAGGACAAATGACATATAAGCAGGGCTTGGTTTCGGGTCTAGTTTTATCAGTCCTAATTGCAATAATAAGTCCTTTAACGCAGTGGGTTACCACCTATATTATTACTCCTGAATATTTTCCGAATGTTATTAAACGCTCTGTTGAGTTAGGATATTACTCAACAACTGAAGACGCAAAAGCACAATTTAATTATAAGAATTATGCTATTAGTGGAATGGTTTTCTCTTTTATAATGGGAGTTTTCACAACTGCAATTGCTATGATTTTTTTGAAATCAAAAGTGCGTAAGTGATATTTAGAAATAAAAAAGAATAACTACCGTACTTAAGAGTTTAGTTAGAAGTAATTACTTTTCAGTTTCCTTTACTTTGAAATTCTTCAATCTAAATCTAACTGTGTCTCCTGGTTTCCAAGATTGTACAGATGATTTTAGTAGAATACTTGCTCCTTCTAAGTTACTGTTTGGATATAAATCTTTACTGCTACAAGTGTTGCAGCGATTACACCTAACCTTTAATTGCATATGGTCGCCAAGATAGGTGCACTGTTCTACCATTCCGCACAGATGAGGTTCTTCGGCATTACAGAAATCGGTTTCTTCTGCTCTAAAAAATAGTTTTACTTTACAGTTATCGCTATCTGTAGCAAATGGACAATCTGCACGTTCAGAAACAAATCCGAATGGAGTATTAAAACCTCCAGGCTCAACGATAGCTTCCAAATTATTTGATTTTCCAAAGAGTTCAGCTACATAATCTGAATTAGGTTCGTTGTATAAAGTATCCGGTGTGTCAATCTGAAGTAGTTTGCCTTTCAGCATTACGGCTATTTTGTCTGCAGTAGAAAAGGCATCTTTAGTGTCGTGAGTAACTAAGATCGCCGTTATTCCCATAGTTTTGATTATTTGCCTAACTTCTTCTCGAACTTGATCGCGAAGTATAGTGTCTAAATTACTAAATGGCTCATCCATTAAAAGTAATTCAGGTCGTGGAGCTAACGCCCGTGCCAAAGCAACTCGCTGTTGTTGTCCGCCAGAAAGCTGATGCGGGTATTTTTTTACGTCCTCTTCAAGGCCTGTTAGTTCAAGGGTTTCAAAAACTCTTTGTTCGGTCTCCTTTTTCTTTAAACCTTTTAACCCGAAGGCTACATTTTCAAAAATTGTGAGATGAGGGAAGAGCGCATAGTCTTGGAAGACCATGCCTGTTTTACGTTTATTTGTTGGTAATGATTTTTTACCGCTAACAATTAAGTTTCCGTTTAGTTCGATTTCTCCTTCATTTGGATGCTCTAAACCAGCAATAAGGCGTAGCAAAGTTGTTTTACCAGATCCGCTTTCGCCAACAAGAGCAAGAATCTCTCCTTTTTCAAGTGAAAAAGAGACTTTATCCACAGCATACTTGTCCGCAGAGCGGTACTTTTTGCTAATGTTTTTTAAATTTAAGATAGCCATTTCTTTTTCCTTTAAATCATTTTTCAAAATCTTAGAACAGTTAGTCTTAAGATTCACTTCGCTTTCTGCTAATTACATTGTTCAACAATATAATTGGAATTACTCCTGTCAACACCACTACCAATGAAGCATTGGCGGATTCAGCAATCATTTCGTTTGTAGCCATATCAAAGGCTTTTGTGGCCAAAGTATGGTAGTTAAACGGTCGTAGAATTAGAGTTAAAGGCAATTCCTTTAAAATATCTACAAATGCAAGTAAGATTGCTGCGGCAATACTATTTCGAATCAAAGGTAAGTCTATTTTCCTTAAAGTCCTTAAAGGTGAAGAGCCTAGCGAACGAGCTACTTCATTCACAGATGCTCCTGTTTTTTGGAAACCTGCATCAATAGCATTATAACCTACAGCCATAAAACGAACAATGTATGCCAAAACCAATATAGCCAAAGTTCCTGAAATAATCATCCCGCCTTGATTTGAAGTTAGCCAGATGAGTAATCGGTCCATCTCAATCATTGGAATCATAATACCTACTGCAATAACCGCACCAGGGATAGCATATCCTAAGGAAGCGGTTTTGGCAATGTGTTTTGTCCATTTTAAAGGACTTATTCTAACGGTGTATAAAAGGAAAATAGATAATAATGCAATTGCTATTGCCGAACCTATCGCTAGAGAAAAACTTCTGAAAATCAGAATCCCAAATTCGGCATCTACCACATTTCTCCAGGTTAGGGAAACCCAATAGAAAAGCTGAGACAATGGAAATATAAAGCTGATGAGCAAAACCAATAAACACAATCCTGAGTATATAAATCGGGTGCTTTTATTGTTTGGTTTTATCCGTATTGCAGGGCGTGAAGTGCTGTTTCCTGATGTCCAACCTTTACTGCCACGTTGGAAATTTTCTAACCAAATTAATAGAAGAACAATCAACGTTAATATGGCTGAAAGGTGGATGGCTGTATTGATATCTCCGAATGAAAACCAAGCTCTAAATATTCCGGAAGTGAAAGTATCAACCCCAAAATATTTTACTGTTCCATAATCGTTTAGCACTTCCATACCCACGAGGGCAATTCCACCTGCTACAGCAGGTCTAGCCATTGGTAGTGCAATTTTTCTAAACACTCGCATTCTACTACTCCCTAAAAGCAGTGCTGCCTCCTGAAGCTCGCTCGATTGCCTCATGAAAGATGCTCTACAAATTACATAAACGTATGGAAATAGCGAAATAGATAAAATGAAGATTGCACCAGGCATATTCATAATATCAATAATTGGCCCTTTAATGTGAATGTCAAAATTGTTTCGCAGGAATGCTTGAAGTGGTCCGGTATACTCTAATATTCCTACATAGCTATAACTCATCATATACGATGGAAAAGCTAGAGGAAGAATCAACAACCATTCAAAGTATTTACGGCCTGGAAATTCATAGATTGAAACCAACCATGCCATGCTTACACCAATGATAAAAGTGAAAAGGCCTACACCTAATAAAAGAATCATAGAGTTCGCGAAGTAGGAGGGTAGCAGGTTGGAAACGATATGACTCCAGTGCTCCCCCGGACTTCCGAAAAGTTTTACTAGGATAGTGATAATAGGTGTGAGAACTAATAACAATATAACTATCGCGCCACCCGTCCACTTATTCCACCAATAGGTGGTTTTCTTTGACATTTAATTTCTTTCTGTAATTATTAGATCAACAACAGCTCATTGTTGCTTCTTTAATACCTTTTTATTTCCAACCTACTTCATCAAAAATTTTGACAGCTTTACTATTATACTCACCAAGCTTGTATAGCTCTACGGTATCAGATTTGAAGTCGCCCCAAGTTTTTAGAATAGAAGCTTTGGAAGCGTCCGGGTTGATCGGATATTCGTAATTGAGATTGGCTAGTGTTTGTTGAGCTTCAATTCCAGATAAAAATTCTATAAGCTTTATAGCGTTTTCTTTGTGAGGGGCATATTTAGTAACTCCAATTCCACTTATGTTAATGTGGGTTCCACGGTTGCTTTGATTCGGAAAAATAATGCCAACCTTTTCTCCAGCTTTTCGTTCTTCTTCGTTTTCGTCATTAAGCATTAAACCTATATAATAAGTGTTAACAACAGCAATATCTCCTTCGCCAGATGCAACTGCTTTTACTTGGTCGCGATCGCTTCCTTTAGGGTTTCGAGCCATGTTTTCAACTACTTTACTTGCCCAGTCTTTTGCTTGGTCTTCACCATTGGCAAGAATAATTGAAGCTAATAAAGATTGATTGTATATGTTTTCTGATGAACGAATAACAACTTTGTCTTTCCAAATAGAATCAGCAAGATCTTCATAGTTTTGGATTTGAGTTGGGTCAACTCGATCCTTTGCATAGGCGATGATTCTAGCTCTATAAGTTATCCCAAACCAGTGACCATCTTTTTCCCTGAAGTTTTCTGGAATGTTGGTTTCAATAATTTTTGATTCAATTGGTTGTAATAAGTCCTTTTCTTGAGCACGATATAACCTGCCAGCATCTACTGTAATTAATATGTCAGCATTCGAATTTTTGCCTTCAGTTTCTAATCGCTGAATTAATTCATCAGCACTAGCATTAACAATATTAATTTTGATTCCTGTTTCTTCTGTGAACTTTGCAAATAATTGATCATCTGCTTTATAATGGCGGTGTGTATATACGTTTACAACTTTTTCATTTGAAGTGTTTTCGCAAGAGAAAAAGAGAGTTATAGAAAAAGCAATTAAACTAAATTTGATAATATTTCGCATCGTTGATTTTTTTAATTAGTGCACAAAGATAAGTTTATTTAGATTCATTACAAACAAGAATGGGGCGCAATTAGAGTTAATTGTTGGTGGATACAACTTGTTTGAAGTATAGATAATTAAGGTTCTTATTTCTTATGTAAACAGGTTTTTCTTCTCTATTTAATCGAAACTAACGTATTAGACTAAAAAATAAATACCTTTATTCCCTGAATAACTTAAATAAAAACACACAATCTATTGGGGTCAGCAAAGAAAAGCATACTAGAGAAAATAGTGAGAATCCTCCAGAAGGATGAAAAGGATGTTGAATCTTCCGAATTTATAAAAGCTCATGTCGAAGAGCTCGAGAGTGAAATAAACCATGAGTTCTCTGATTTCATATATCTTATATTAGGAGTATTATCTGCTTCTTTCGGTTTAACAGGTTTCTTAATGCCGAGTGCATTTATCGATGGAGGGGTTACGGGTGTATCGTTAATGTTGAATACTTTAACAGGTGTTTCGTTATCCACTTTTTTAGTTGTACTAAACCTGCCTTTCTTAATACTAGCCTATTTCTCTATTGGAAAAAGATTTGCTATAAAGAGTGTGATTAGTATCATTCTTTTAGCATTGGTTGTTGGGTTTTTTCCTTTTCCACAAATTACAGATGACAAAATTCTTATTGCTGCTTTTGGTGGTTTGTTCTTGGGGCTGGGAATTGGACTAGCTATTAGAGGAGGTGGTATTCTTGATGGGACCGAAGTTTTAGCAATTTATATAAGCCGAAATAGTATACTCACCGTTGGTAATGTTATTCTGTTTTTTAATGTTGCAATTTTTCTTGTAGCAGCTTATTTACTTTCAACCGAAATTGCACTTTATGCTATACTGACCTATTTTTCGGCATCTAAAACAGTTGATTTTGTAATTGATGGAATTGAAGAGTTTATGGGGGTTAATATTATTTCTGATAAAAGTGAAGAAATCCGTCTTGCAATCGTTGAGAAAATGGGGCGTGGCTGTACAATCTTTAAAGCTGAAAATGGATTCTCAAAAAGAGGTGAGCCAAGAACGGAAACTGATGTTGTGTTTACTGTAATTACGCGTCTTGAAATGAGTAAATTAAAAAGTGAAATCAATAAAATCGATAGTGGAGCTTTTATTATTATGACTTCAATTAAAGACACAAAAGGCGGAATGATTAAAAAGAAACCTATTACTAAATTTGATAAGTAATTGTTCCGCATTCGTTAACACCCGCCTTGCTTTCGACCTTTTGAATTCGTATTTTCGCACATTCAAAAATTAGGAGTGTTAGCTCAGTTGGTTCAGAGCACTACCTTGACAGGGTAGGGGTCATTGGTTCGAATCCAATACACTTCACAAAAAACAGCCTCAAAACTTCTAGGGTTTTGAGGCTGTTTCATTTTTGTCTTAGATGAGTTCTAATATGCGCTCTAAAGCCATTCCCCTAGAGCCTTTGATTAGTATAGTGGCGTTTGTGGGGGGCTGGGCTGTAATCGCGGCTTTTAAGTCTTCAAAAGTTTCAAGTTTTTCAATAAAGTCTCCTGTGATATTAGTTTTGTAAAAGTTTTTTCCAACAAGAAATACTCTGCCTATCTGGTTATGCGTAAGAAAATCTACTATATTTTGATGTTCTTCGTCTGAGTCGTTTCCTAATTCAAACATATCTCCCAAAAACAACACTTTGTTCTCTTTATGGATACTTTTAAAGTTCTTTAGAGCTGCTAACATGCTTGTAGGATTGGCATTATATGCGTCCATTAAGATGGTGTTGGTTTCTTTCGTGAGTATTTGAGATCGGTTGTTTGTGGGGATATATTCTTCAATTCCCTTTTTGATTAACTCTATTTCAACCCCAAAATATGCGCCAATAGCTATTGCTGCAGAAAGATTAGGATAATTGTATACTCCAACTAGATTGCTTTGAATCATAACTCCATCATATTTCAAGATTAACTCTTTCGTGCTGTCTGCTAATTCAACTTTATACTCACCTTTATCTGTGCCGAAAGATATACGATTCATTCCATTGGAACTTATAATCTGTTGTTCATCTTCTTGATTAATAAAAACGTGTTTGTTATTACTTTTTAGAAATGAGTAAAGTTCAGTTTTAGCCTTAATAACACCTTCTATGCTTCCAAATCCTTCCAAATGTGCTTTTCCAAAGTTTGTGATATATCCATAGTCTGGCAGGGCTAAATTGGCCAATGCTTTAATTTCGCCCATGTGATTTGCGCCCATTTCAACAATTCCTATTTCGGTATCGCTGTTCATTGAAAGTAGAGTAAGAGGAACTCCAATATGGTTGTTTAGGTTTCCTTTTGTTGCAGTAGTGGTAAACTTCTGAGAAAGTACAGCGTTTATTAATTCTTTTGTTGTTGTCTTGCCGTTGCTTCCTGTTAAAGCAATGATTTTAAGCCCTAACTGCTTTCTGTGATATTGTGCTAAATTCTGAAGTGACTTTAAACTGTTTTTCACAAAAATTGTCTCTCCTGTGGTTTTGTGATATTTTTTATCATCTACAACTACAGCCTTTGCGCCTTTATCTAAAGCTTCTTGTGCGAAAGTATTTCCATTGAAACTTTCTCCGCTTAATGCAATAAACAAGCATTCGTTTTTAATTTGTCTTGTGTCTGTACAGATTCCAGAACTTGCTTTATATACTTTGTATAGATTAGCTATTTTCATAAAACTAAGGTATAAAAAAACCCTCCGAAAATACAATTACGGAGGGTTGATTTCATTGTGATTATAATCTAATTTCTAGGTCGTTTTCCTTTTTTAGATTTAGAGCCTACACGGCTCATAGCGCATCGGAACCCGATGTAATCTGTAGCCATATCTTGTGGGAAATAACGTCTTTGAGCTGGGTCTAGCCAATAAGCTCTGTCTCTCCATGAACCTCCCTTATATACTCGCACTTCGTTGCTAATCAAAGTAGTTCGGTTAGAAGATTTATCATATTGTCTGTTTAGATTTCCGGTGCTATCTGCGTGTACCTTTGGTTGTGGCGAATTATACATTGTTGCAGACTCATCAGCTTCTGAAAACTCACCTCCAAAAGATTGGTAGTAACGAGTTGACCGCTTGTCACCATCTCTAAAGTCACGGTTGTCACTCTTGTCGAAATTAGTTCTCAAGTAAGTTTCTTGCTCGTCAACTGGCACTGTTAATATTTCACCAGGAAGACTACGAGCAATGATTTTTCCGTTACTTAAAGTGTCATATAAAATAGAGTCTTTAGTAACTATTCTCACTCTGCCTTCTTCGTCTATAGCATTTTTGGTGTAAATACTTCCACGGTAGTAGTTGAAGTCATTAAACTCATCGTCAACAATTGGTCGGTATACGTCTGCAACCCATTCGGCTACGTTTCCTGCCATGTCGTATAGTCCATAGTCGTTAGGAGGATAAGATTTTACTTGAGCAGTAATATCGGCACCATCATCACTCCAACCAGCAATTCCACCATAATCTCCTGAGCCTTGCTTGAAGTTAGCTAACTGATCTCCCATAGATCTTCTTTTTCCTGAGCGAGTGTAGCGTCCGTCCCATGGATATTTCTTCTTTCCACGGTATGTGTTGTAGTTTCTTAGTTCAACAAGGCCAAGTGCGGCATATTCCCATTCAGCTTCAGTAGGAAGTCGATATGCAGGAAGCAAAATTCCATCTTGACCTTGAACATAAAGGTGGGTACTGTCTTTGCTGTTTTTAGCAATTTGAGCAGATCTTTTCCCTCCTCTCGTGATTGAGTCGTTTCCACCGTAAGTAAGAGTTGGTGCATTTAAGTAAGTGTCTGTACTAAACGTTTCCCCTGGTTTTGCATCGTAACGAGAGTTCTTAGCAGTAATTCCTTCTTGCTCAAGAAGCATTTCGTTAACTCGATCAGTTCTCCACTTGCTGAATTCTACAGCTTGAATCCAACTCACACCAACCACTGGGTATTCTGAATACGCAGGATGGCGAAGGTAGTTTTGAGTCATTGTTTCATTAAACCCTAATCTATTTCTCCAAACTAAGGTATCTGGAACTGCACCAGTATATATATTTCTGTAATTTTCGTCAGTTGGTGGAAAAACTTTCTTTAACCAATCTAGGTATTCAAGATACATAAGGTTGGTTACTTCAGTCTCATCCATGTAAAAAGATTGAACGTGTTGTTGAGTCGGGGTGTTGTTCCAATCACGCATTGGGTCGTCTTGTACACGTCCCATAGTGAATGTTCCACCTTCGATAAAAACAAGGCCAGGGCCTGTTTCTTGCTCCTTAGATTTTGGGTTATACTGAAATCCGCCTTCTTTGGAGTTCAATTTCCAGC
>Ga0209075_1004307_pt1 | contig 11463 bp, 9 predicted proteins | sample Stecom2011_FD_187523 | JGI IMG/M metagenome (GOLD analysis project Ga0209075, IMG submission 187523) | Agricultural soil microbial communities from Utah to study Nitrogen management - Steer compost 2011 (SPAdes) (version 2) | ecosystem: Environmental > Terrestrial > Soil > Agricultural land...
CGGACAGCGCCACTATGGACGTAGTGGAAATGGTGCTGGGCGGCATGGTGAACAAGCAGATAGTCAACCTGATCAATCGCAACGGCGGCCAGGCCATCGGCCTGACGGGCAAGGACGGCCAGTTAATTCGTGCTAAAAAACTCACCGTCAAAAAGAAAACCCCCGAGGTCTCCTCTTCAGAAATTATCGATATCGGCCATGTGGGCGAGGTGGACTCCATCAACACCGGTGTTATCGATATGCTGGTCAACAGCGACTTTATACCTGTCATTGCCCCCATTGGTGCAGGGCCGGAAGGCGCCTCCTATAATATTAATGCCGACCTGGTAGCCGGAAAAATAGCCGAGGTACTGCGCGCAGAAAAACTGATGCTGCTGACCAACGTGGCCGGACTACTGGACAAGAGCGGCAATATTCTTACCGGCTTGTCCACCACTCAAGTGGACGAGTTAATCGCCGACGGGACTATTTACGGCGGCATGCTGCCCAAAATTACCTGCGCTCTGGATGCGGTTAAAGGCGGCGTCAACAGCGCCCATATTATCGACGGCCGAGTATCTCACGCGATATTGCTGGAAATTTTTACCGACGTGGGCGTCGGCACTCTGATCAGCAACCAGAACAACGGCTGAGCAGCCGCCACTGCTTTTACCTCACGCCTGCGGTATGATGGTCATTCTGCAGGTTACCGAGGCGACGGCAAGCCCACTGCGGGAGACTCTACGAGTGCGGTATATTTTCTAATCTCGACAATAAAAAAGAGCACGAGCCATGAGTAAAACCAGCCAGAAAGTCTCGCGCCGCCAGCAAATTCTCGAAGCGCTGGCGCGCATGCTTGAAGCCAGCCCCGGCGCCCGAATTACCACTGCCGCACTGGCTCGCGAAGTAGGTGTCTCCGAGGCGGCGCTGTACCGCCACTTTCCCAGCAAATCAAAAATGTTTGAGGGACTGATTGAATTTATCGAGGAGACGATTTTCACCCGCATCACACTTATTGTGGCGGACAAGACCCCGGCGCTGGAACAGTTGGAAAAAATTCTCTATCTACTGCTCACCTTTACCGAGCGCAACCCCGGTATTACCCGCCTGCTGACAGGTGATGCCCTGACTGGCGAAACCGAACGCCTGCGCAATCGCGTGGCACAGCTTTTCGAGCGCATTGAAACCCAATTCAAACAGATATTGCGCGAAGCCGAATTGCGCGAGGGTTTGCGTCCCACATTACCGTTGTCGGCAGCCGCCAACCTGCTGCTGATGTGTGCCGATGGCCGCATTACCCAATTTGTGCGCAGCGAGTTTCGCCGTCCACCCACCGAGTACTGGGCCGAGCAGTGGAGTGTTATTGCACCGGGCTTGTTGCGCTCCAGCACAACCGCCGGGCACTGACTGACGAAGCTCGAATTGCTACAATAGGGCTTCCTTTTTCTTCACCATCTCGCGAGACGCTGTGACCCGACTCAATCCCCGCCAGCGCGAAGCTGTCAATTATGTGGACGGCCCCTGTCTGGTGCTGGCCGGTGCCGGCAGTGGTAAAACCAGTGTTATCACCCGCAAAATTGCCTACCTGATAGAGCACTGCCAGTTACCGGCTCGGCATATTGCTGCGCTCACCTTTACTAACAAGGCGGCCCGGGAAATGAAAGAACGGGTGGCCAGCCTGGTAAAAGGCAGCCCCGCCCGTGGACTTACCGTATCCACTTTCCATAATCTGGGACTGACGATTATCCGCCGCGAAGCGCGTATTTTGGGCTTCAAACCAGGGTTTTCCATTTTCGATACCGATGATGCCCGCAGCCTGCTCAAAGAGCTTATGCTCAAGAACGGCGAGCTGGACAGCGATTTGCTCAACACGTTGCAGAATCAGATTTCCACCTGGAAAAATGATCTGATCAGCCCGGAGGCCGCCGAAGCTGCCGCCGCCAGCCCCGGAGAGCTGACGCTCAGCCGGATTTATCAACGCTACAACCAAGCCCTGCGCGCCTATAACGCGGTGGATTTCGACGATTTGATCCTTATTCCGGTACATCTTTTTCAGACCTACCCGGAGGTCTTGCAGCGCTGGCAGCGCAAGATCCGCTACCTGCTGGTGGATGAGTATCAGGACACCAACTCCAGCCAATATCTGCTGGTGAAATTGCTGGTGGGCCAGCGTCACGCGTTGACAGTGGTGGGCGATGACGACCAATCTATCTACGCCTGGCGCGGCGCCCGCCCCGAGAATATGATCCTGCTCAAACAGGATTTCCCCTCGCTGCACGTGATCAAGCTGGAGCAAAATTATCGCTCCACCAGCCGCATTTTGCGGGTGGCCAACCACCTGATTGCCCACAACCCTCACGAATACGACAAGGCCCTGTGGAGCGAGATGGGATTGGGCGATCCCATTCGTATTCTCAAGTGCAGCAACGAAGAGGCGGAAGCCGAGCGCGTGGCCACGGAAATTCTCTCGCACAAGCTGCGCAGCGGCGGCCAGTTTCGCGATTATGCCGTGCTCTATCGCAGCAATCATCAAGGGCGGCTGCTGGAGATCAAACTACAGCAGCACCAGATTCCCTACAAGATCAGCGGCGGCTCTTCTTTTTTTGGCAAAACCGAAATCAAGGACATCATGGCTTACCTGCGCCTGCTGATTAACCGCGATGACGACAATGCCTTTTTGCGTATTATCAATACGCCCCGACGACAGATAGGCACCAGCACTCTGGAAGCGCTGGGCAACTACTCCAGCGAGCGCCATATCAGCCTCTTTGCAGCCTGTGACAGCCTGGGGCTGGAGCGCATTATTCCCAAGCAGAACCTGGAGCGCCTCAGACGTTTTTGTCACTGGCTCGAAGGACTGGCCGAGCGCGCCTACGGCAATGAACCGGTGGCTGCGCTGGAGCAGATGCTGGAAGATATCGGCTATCAAGCCTGGTTGCAGCAAAACTCCGCCAGCCCCAAGGCCGCCGAAAAGCGTCTGGAGAATGTGCATTACTTGCTGCAATCCATTCACACTATGCTTGAGCGCGAAGACGAAGACGGAGAGACGGTTACGCTGGAAGATGCGATCAGCAAACTGGTACTGCGCGATTTACTGGAGCGGCAGGAAGAAGAGGACACTCTCGATCAAGTTCAGCTAATGACCTTGCACGCCTCCAAGGGTTTGGAGTTTCCTCAGGTTTATCTGGTGGGCATGGAGGAGGAGTTGCTGCCGCACCGGGGCAGTATTGAGACGGACAATATTGAAGAAGAGCGACGGCTGGCCTATGTGGGCATTACCCGAGCCCAGCGCCAGCTGGTGATTACTCTGGCGGGCAAGCGTAAGCAATTTGGCGAGGTCTTCGAAACCACTCCCAGCCGTTTTATTGATGAGCTGCCCGCTGACGATATTACCTTTGAGGGCTTCGCCCCTGCCACGCCCGAGCAGACCAGAGCCACGGGCGAGGAAACTCTGGCCAGTTTGTTGAAAATGTTTGACTAGGTGCCGGGCAGGCGACGCAGCCCCGAGACGGCAGGGCGTCTCTTACTGGCTGTTGTCCACCATATAATCTACTGTGGCCTTGATCTCATCTTCGCTGCACGTGGTGCACAGACCCATGGCAGGCATACCGCCAATGCCGTCAATTGCATGAGCGTAGAGGGTATCGGTACCAGCGGCAATGCGCTCCACCCAATCGTCAGGCTCACCCAAGCGGGGTGCACCGGCGACACCCGTGCCGTGACAGGTATTACAAGAAGTGTTGTAGATATCTTCTGCCGCGCGCGGCTCACTGCTGCTGGCGGTGGCCACAGGCGCTGCGGCACAGGCTTCACCGGCCATACACACGCTACCGGCGGGGGCAATGCGTTCGGCGATTTCTTTCTCTACAGATGATTGACCCCAGGTCAGGGCGGAGGCCAGCAGGCCTAAACCCAGCAGGCTGCCCAGGCTGATCAGTTGTCTCGCTTGGCTCACGGGTAATTCCTCTTGTTGTGCTGGCGCGGCGCACCTTTTAACAGGCGCGCATTATATCGACAAACCGGCCTCAAGGTAAGATGTGACACAGGTGTGCGATCAGAGAGCTTCCAACTTGGCAAACTGCAGCACCAGCCATTTGCTCCCTTCGGCGTCAAAATTTACCTGGACGCGGGTGCTGGCACCACTGCCTTCAAAATGCACAATCACCCCCTCGCCAAATTTTTGATGAGCCACCCTCTGCCCCAAGCGAAAACCGGTATCCTGCCCAGAGTCGCTCAGGCGCGCGGCGGTGACACCTCTCGCCTGATGCAAAGGGCGGCTAATGGTGGCCTTTAGGCGCACCTCTTCAATATATTCGGCGGGAATTTCGCGCACAAAACGCGACACCGGATTAAAGGTCTCGCTGCCGTGCAAGCGGCGGGTTTCGGCATAACAGATATACAGTTTGTGCATCGCGCGGGTGATACCCACATAAGCCAGCCGCCGTTCCTCCTCCAGCCGCTCGGGATCTTCCGTCGCCATGCGATGGGGAAAAAGATTCTCTTCCACGCCGGCCAAAAACACCAACGGAAATTCCAGACCCTTGGCGGAGTGCAGCGTCATCAGTTGCACCGCATCCTCAAACTCATCCGCCTGGGCCTCTCCCGCATCCAGCGCCGCGGTATCGAGAAACTGCGGCAGCACCGGCTGCTCCTCGTCTTCGGGGGCGAAAGCGCCACAGGCGCTGAGCAATTCTTCCAGGTTCTCTGCCCGCACTTGGCCTCTCTCGCCTTTTTCGTTGCGATGAAACTCCAACAGCCCGGTGCGCTCAAGCACATCTTTGGCCACCGCCTCAAGGCTGGCATTTTCAGCGTTGACCGCTAGCTCTGCGATCAACTCCACAAAGCCTTGCACAGCCTTGTCCGCGCGGGCACTAAAGACGCGGTTGCGCAACATCTGTTCGGTCGCCTGCCACAGGGAACAGCCCTGATCGCGGGCGCTGATGCGGATATCTTCCAGTGTCTTTTCACCGATGCCACGGGTGGGCGTGTTAATCACCCGCTCAAAGCCGGCATCATCGTCGCGATTGGCGATCAAGCGCATATAGGCGAGGGCATTTTTAATCTCCAGCCGATCATAGAAGCGCTGGCCGCCGTAGATGCGATAGGGAATAGCCTCGCGCAACAGCGCCTCTTCCAGCACTCGCGACTGGGCATTGGAGCGATATAAAATGGCACAACTGGCCCGGGGCTGACCCTGGCTGACCCAGTCCCGAATACGCTCGACAATAAAACGCGCTTCATCCTGCTCGTTAAAGGCCGCATAAAGAGAGATGGGCTCGCCTTTCTCGCCGTCGGTCCACAACTCTTTGCCCATACGCCCTTGGTTGTGAGCAATAACCGCATTGGCAGCGCCAAGAATAGTGGCCGTGGAGCGGTAATTTTGTTCCAGCCGGATAATCTCACAGGCGGGATAGTCTTCGCTAAAACGGCGAATATTTTCAATGCGTGCACCGCGCCAGCCATAGATGGACTGGTCGTCATCTCCCACGGCGGTGACAAAACAGCTCTCGCCGGCCAGAACTCGCAGCCAGGCATACTGAACGCTGTTGGTGTCCTGAAACTCATCTACCAGAATATAGGGAAAGCGTTGCTGATAATGGGAGAGAATGGCCGGATGGTGGAGCCACAGCTCGTGGGCGCGCAGCAAGAGCTCGGCAAAATCCACCATGCCGCTGCGCTGGCAGTCCTCTTCGTAGGCGCGGTAGACCGCCAGCATCACTCGCGTAAAGGGATCGCCTGTCTCCTGCACATGTTCAGAGCGCAAGCCCTCGTCTTTTTGACCGTTAATAAACCACTGGGCCTGCCGCGGCGGCCAGCGTTCCATGTCCAGCTGCAGCGCCTGATAGACGCGCTTGATCACTCGCAGTTGATCGTCACTGTCGAGAATCTGAAAATTCTGCGGTAAACCGGCATCCTTCCAGTGGGTTTTCAGCAGGCGGTGAGCAAGGCCGTGGAAGGTGCCCACCCACAGGCTGCGGGTATTGATCGGTGTGCCCAGCTCGCGCAAAAGACCATCCAGCCGCGCCCGCATCTCGCGCGCCGCCTTATTGGTAAAAGTCACCGCCAATACGCTATAGGGCGAGATCTGCTCTTGCTGAATCAGCCAGGCAATACGGTGCACCAGTACCCGGGTTTTACCGCTACCGGCGCCGGCGAGGATGAGTTGATTGCCTGCCGGGGCAGAGACAGCCTGCTGTTGGGCGGTGTTTAAGGAGTCGAGCAAGGGCGAGGAGGTCATGAGCGCTATTGGTTGTCCGAAGAATCTGATAATCTTTGCTGGCGAAGGGGCAAGCATACCAGCTCACTGTAAATATACCCAGTACTTATAGCGAGGAAATTACCCCGCAAAAGCTTGCATCAGACCAGACTGACCCCATATCTTGCAGCTGAAATTGACTGACATTTGTGCCTATGACCCCCCATGTATACCTGATCCAGAATCAAGACAAACTACTGCTTGGCCGCCAGCGCCAATGGCTGAACGGTCATGATCCCGGCGCTTGGTACAAAACACCTCACAAGGACGAAGCGGTCAATGAAATGTTTGAAATAAACGCTCGCGATTACAGCCAGCGGCTGTCCTTGGTACACTGTCCCCTGAACGATAAGGGACATCCGCAGTTGGACCCCTCCCTGTTACCCGTAGCGCGAGTGGGAGAGCCGGAAGTTTCGATAAACGAAGCGGCGAGTAATCACCCCAGTCTTGATTAAACCCGGCGCCACCGCGCCACAGCGAGGAATCCAGCTTGTCCCCACTTCAAACTCACTTGCGCGCTCTCACCACAGCGGGGCTCACTCCCACCTTGGCGGGCATTCGCCGCGGTATTGAGAAGGAGAGCCTGCGCGTCACTGCCGCGGGCAAACTGGCTCAGACACCTCACCCTCAGGCTCTGGGCTCGGCACTGACGCACCCACAGATCACCACTGATTTTTCTGAGGCTTTGCTGGAATTTATCACCGCACCCTCCACCAGCATTGACGGCTTGCTCACCGAACTGGATGAGATTCATCGCTACAGCCATCGGCATATTGGCGAAGAGCTGCTCTGGCCTGGCAGCATGCCCTGTCTGCTCGGTGACGAAGAGGATATTCCTGTCGCCCACTATGGCACGACCAATAGCGGACAAATGAAAACCGTATATCGCCTCGGCCTCGGCCACCGCTACGGGCGCGCCATGCAAACCATTGCCGGGGTTCACTACAACTTCTCCCTGCCCGATGAGTTCTGGCAATTGCTGCAACAGCAGGAAGCCGACCAACGTCCATTACAGGACTACAAGACCGACAAATACTTTGCACTGATTCGCAACTTTCGCCGCACCTTCTGGCTGCTGCTCTACCTATTTGGCGCGGCACCGGCGGTATGCAGCAGCTTTGTGCAAAATCGCCACCACCAATTAGCGCCCTTGCCCGGACTCGAGCATACCCTTTACAGCCCTTATGCCACGTCACTGCGCATGGGCGATCTGGGCTATCAAAGTGAGGCTCAGCAGTCTCTGGTGGTATGCTACAACAATCTGGACCGCTACCTGCAAACACTCTGTGGCGCCATACGCCAGCCTCTGCCCGACTACCAGCGCATCGGCCTGAAGGATGATCAGGGCCAATATCGTCAGCTCAATACCGGCCTGCTGCAGATAGAAAACGAGTTTTATTCCACTGTGCGCCCCAAGCGCACGGCTGAATCCGGACAGACGGCGCTGCAAGCTCTGCAAATTGGCGGTGTGGAGTATGTAGAAGTGCGTTGCGTGGACCTGAACCCCTTTGAGCCGCTGGGCGTCAGCCGCCACCAGCTGCACTATCTGGATGCTTTCCTGCTCTACTGTCTGCTGGAAGACAGCCCCATCGCCACCCTGAGCGAATACCGAGAGCTACAAGAAAACCAAAAGCGGGTGGTCTATGACGGCCGCGACCCGGCGTTGACGCTGTTGCGTGCCGAGCGCAGCATTCCCATGCAAGAGTGGGCCGCGCAGATACAAGCCGGCGTGGCCGAATGTGCTGCCTGGCTCGATCAGTCCTGCGGCGGAGATGCCTACCGTCAAGCGGTCGCCGTGCAACAGCAGGTATTGGACGGCGATCTGCCTACCCCGGCCGCGCAATTGATTGCTCGCATGCAAGACAATAACGAGGACTACCATCAGGCCATCCTCGCCCTGGCTCAGCAGCATCAGCAAACTTTCGCCGCCCGCCCCGTGGATAGCGCCAATGAAGCGCAATTTGCCGAGCGAGCGCGTCAATCCCTGCGCGATCAAGCCACCATGGAAGCCGCCGAGACAGAGGGCTTTGATGCTTATCTGGCTGCCTATTATGCTCAGTATGGCGACTGTATAAACGTCCTCGCAGCAGCGGCGACTAGTGCTGGATAACCAGACTGTTAAAGTAGACTTCAGTAATCCCCGGCGGAGCGCTTTCGCTGGCAAGCAAAGCGTTCAGCTCCTCGCGGGCGGCCTCGCGCAACAACTCAACTCCCTCTTGGGTGGATACCGTTGCATCCTGTTGACGGCTAAACAGCATCACCATGGCATTGCGCAACAGCGGCATATGGTGACGCACCGCCGTGGCGGTCTGCACCTTATCCACTCGCAGGGACACCTCAGCTTTTAAATACTTGAGCCGACCCTTGCCACCATAATTGGTTACAAAAGGCGGCTCCATAGGAATATAAATACTGCCGCTTTCACTGCCCGGCTCGGGCTCTTGCCCCGCCAGAGGTCCGACCCACCACAGCAGGCTCACCAACAGACAAAAGCGCAGAAAATAAGACTGTCTGGGCATAATCTATCCTCAATTGGAGCGTTTATAATACGTCATCCTGTGCTCAATACCAGCGCCGCAAAGCGGCCCCAGTGATAGCTGTCGCGGTTATTTTCTCGTGGTAGACTGCCTGAACACCCGATACTGGGCGGCGAATAGAATAGGCCGAAGATCGCATGATGGCGGCGCTGCACAACACGCACAAACCCTGGTGGAGTAATCCGCTACACTCTGGGCAACACTAACAACGACAAAATCCCATGAAGACACCTTTAGCCCTGCTGTTACTCTTAACCACCGCTCTCACTGCCTGCAGTCGCTCGGCTGAGCCCAGTCATTCACTGGAAGTGGCAACACGCACTGTCCACACTGGCGCTCTATCAGCAGATGGACAATGGGCAGTTGTCGGTTCCGCCCTGCACGGTGGCAGCCTGTGGTATTTGCCCGCTCACGAAAGGCGTTACGACTGGAATCACCAACCCGGCGACTTCACTTTGCTGCAAGCAAGCGCCATCTCCCCCGAAGGACAGTGGGCGGCCACCAGCGATGGCCAAGAGGTGGTGCTGTGGTCTATCGACAGCGGAGAGGCCAGCGGCTTCTGGCGCATGACCAGCAGCATTCGCCAATTGGAGCTGGGCCGACATGGCAACGTAGTGGCGTTGGCATTAGAAGACGGCCGTGCCGCTCTCTACGATGTCCGCGGCGGCAATTTTCTGACCAGCTTTCTCCATCGAGGTCCCGTCAACAGCATCGCTGTAACCGATGATCTGTCGTTAACCATTAGCGGTGGCGACGACAATCGCGCGCGCGTCTGGCACAGCAACTCTGGCGCGGCGGTGAGTGAGATGATTTATACCGATCCGGTGCAGCGGGTTGCCATCAGTGCCAATGGCAACCGTGCATTGGCCGCGGCTCGCTACGACAGTGTGGATATTTTTGACCCGCGCACCGGGGAGTTGCACTGGCGTTTACCTTTCCCCGAAGAACGCACCCGACGAGGGCTGACGATCAGCAGCGCAGGTTTCAGTGAGGATGGTGATTATCTGTTGACCGGCAGGCCGGACGGGGTTGTGCAGTTGTGGAATATTCCGGAGCAGCGAGAGGTTTATCGCTGGCAATTAAGTGGCCGTAAAGCCTGGCAGCCAGTTTCTACCATTGTGATGGATGTGGGTTTTAGTATTGATCCCAACGAGTATTTCGCTCTTAGCAGTGATGGGTTTGTACACACACTGAGTTACTAAGGCTGTGGGGGATATCGAGTTAGGTGGTTAAGACAGGGCCTAGTGGGGTAGGGCAGATTGCAGTAGTTTTGGCAGGGGTCACGGCACAGCCCCCGGGACCCGCCGTGAACCCATCCCTGGGGGCTTGGGCATAGCGTCCCTGCTATGCACAGTCCCGGTGGCTGCACCGCAACCTCTGCCTTTCCGACATCGCGGTTATTTCAACCAGCTAAATTCCACCTTGCTTTCCGCTGGCACCGAGCCGAGGTCGGCGCAGTCTATATCTACTGCCGAATTACTCTTCGGCAGCTTCTTCTGGCGTTTCGATTGGTTCCACTTCCAACAACTCCACTTCAAAAATCAGAGTAGAATTGGGCGGGATCCCCTGATTGCCACCGGGGCCGTAAGCCAGATCAGAAGGGATGTACAACTCGTACTTGGCACCAGTTTCCATCAACTGCAGACCTTCCGTCCAACCAGAAATAACCTGATCCAACCCAAAAGTTGCCGGGCTATTACGCTCGTAAGAGCTATCGAATTCCTCACCGTCTATCAAACGGCCAATATAGTGCACCGTCACGGTATCGCGCGGGCCAGGTTTTACACCATCACCCTCTTCCAACACCTTGTACTGCAAGCCACTGTCGGTGATATGCACGCCTTCTTTATCAGCGTTTTCCGCGAGGAAATCTTCGCCTTCTTGACGGTTTTTCTCGGCCTGCTCACGCTGCTTTTGCTGCGCCAGTTGCATTTGCTGCTCCTGGAAAGTTTGCATGGTCTCGCGCATTTCATCTTCGCTCAACCGCAGCTCAGCATCGGCCTGCACATCGCGCAAAGCCGCTGTAAAAGCATCAACATCCAGCGGAATATCACGCTGTTTGAAGTTGCTGGCCAAGTCAGCAGCGATGGTGTAATTCACCTTTTGTTCCAGAGTGTCTAAGGTCGCTCCAGTTTCAGCGGTTTCGTCCGCACTTTGATTACATCCTGCAACCAGAGCGGCAGAGGCGATAACACCTGCCATAAGTAAGCGTTTGTTAATCATAAAATACCTTTAGTTATTGAGTTTACCTAACGCCACAACCTAGGTGCGGCGGTGTGCCGGCCCATCCGGCTATATTGGCACCCGACAGGTACAAAGCCAGCGCCAATGGTATACCAATACACTTGTTCTGTGGGAGCGAGTGCCAGAAAACTTTCCGCTGGCACTGAGCCGGGGTCGGCGTGTAGTGTGAGGGACTCTCTTAAACAGGGATGTTTAAGTGAAGCCTACAGGGACGTATTCACGGCGTGTCCCACACACCATGCGGCGACTGCGGCATTGTGTGTTCGGAGTGAATGACTAGAAGTGTTATTTGAATGTAGTGGTTAAAACAGAGTGAGGTGGTTCTGGCCGAGGTCACGGCACAGCCTCCGGGACCCGCCGTGAACCCATCCTTGGGGGCTTGGGCATAGCGTCCCTGCTATACACAGTCCCGGTGGCTGCACCGCAACCTTTGCCTCTCCGACATCG
>Ga0209075_1004309_pt1 | contig 11462 bp, 7 predicted proteins | sample Stecom2011_FD_187523 | JGI IMG/M metagenome (GOLD analysis project Ga0209075, IMG submission 187523) | Agricultural soil microbial communities from Utah to study Nitrogen management - Steer compost 2011 (SPAdes) (version 2) | ecosystem: Environmental > Terrestrial > Soil > Agricultural land...
TATCCAAAGAATCTCCTATAAACCCAAAGGTTATGGTATTGTAACTAATTGCTTACCTGGTATTATATAATTGGACATTAAAATGAAAAACAAAATCAACTATGTGGTTTCTGGAAAGGAGCCGAGCAGGATGAAAACCGGCATGAGAGCACGACCCTCCGTGCGAATGCGACCCCACAGAAGAGTTCCACAATTGGTACGGAAAAAATCTCTTTGGGGAGAAATAGTCAGACACAAATGGTGTTATATTTTTCTTTTACCTTCTGTTGTCATGTATATTGGGTTTGCTTTGTGGCCGTACCTGGCTACGTGGTATTTTTCCCTCTTCAATTGGAGTGGAGACGGGTGGCCGGTAAATTTTGTCGGGTGGCAAAATTACATTGAGATCTTAAAGGATAAATACTTTTGGAATGCTTTTGGCAACACTTTCTATTATGCTGTAGTCCAGACGATAATAAAACTGCCCCTTGCGTTACTGCTGGCCTTAATCTTGAATAGTAAAAAATTGGGTGGATCTTCAGTTTACCGGGCGGTGTTTTTTCTCCCGGTGGTGACAACCACGGCGATTATCGGTATTGTGATGACTTTTATTTTCAACCCCTACAGCGGAGCGGTGAATAATTTCCTTTTATCCCTTGGGTTGCTCAACCGTCCTGTGGAATGGCTGGGAGTCGAGACAGCCATGATGGTCGTGATATTGGTAAGTGTCTGGCAAATGACCGGACAGTATATGGTATACTGGTTGGCCGGATTGCAATCGATTCCGCAAGAATTACACGAAGTAGCTGCCGTAGATGGGGCTAATGGTTTTAAGCGTCTATGGTTTGTCACCTTACCGCTGTTAAAACCGGTGGCCGTTATTATTACCTTATTCGGACTGGTATACGCCCTGCGGGTTTTTGATCTGGTAATGGTCATGACCGCCGGCGGGCCTGATTATGCCACAGATGTTGTGGCCACCTATATTTACCGTTATGCTTTTTCCGGAGAAACGCTTCCGCGGTATGGGTTTTCCAGCGCCGCTGCGGCTATTTTTTCGACCATTTTGATTATTATTGCCGTCGGTCAGAGACTACTCACCAGGCACGTACGGGAAGATTAAAAGCAGGAGGATGGGACAATGAAGAGATTTTCGGGGAAGAAGTTGCTGGCACATGTGGCGTTGATAGCAGTTGGTTTTTTTTGGATGTATCCGTTTTTATGGATGATCTCCGCTTCGTTGAAAACACCTACAGAAATGTTCGGCCGGGGCCTTTCATTAATTCCGGAAAGCCTGCAGTTTGAAAACTATGTCCGGGCCTGGAAAGTGGCGAATTTTTCGGGTTATTTCCTGAATACAGTTGTTGTTACCACAGCCGTGGTGTTAATTGTAATATTTCTCACTTCAACCTGCGGTTATGTTTTGGGGAGGTTCAATTTTCCCGGTAAAACCGTTATTATTGCCCTGGTGGTCGCCACCGTGTTTCTGCCCACACGCTATACCATAATTCCCATTTTTGATCTGGTTAAACGGCTGGGACTTCTAAATTCACTGGGCGGGCTGATTTTGGTGGGAGCAGGTACCCAACAAGCCTTGTTTATTCTCCTGTTCAGCAGTTTCTTTCGGGGGTTGCCTAAAGAGTTGGAGGAAAGCGCGATAATTGACGGGGCCGGTTTTTTACAGGTATTCGCCCGGATCATGTTGCCACTCAGCACACCGGTGATTGCCACGGTCACGATTTTTCAATTTATAACCAGTTGGAACGATTTTTTGTTTCCGTTAATCCTGACCCTGGGAAGACCTTCTCTCCGTACTTTGGGTGTGGGGATGTATGCTTTTGTCGGTGAACACACCTTTGATTGGACAGGAGCGGCGGCCGGGGCGGCGATTTCTCTTGTTCCGGTAATGACAATTTTCTTAATTTTCCAAAAATGGTTTATAAGTGGAGTGGTGGGAGCTGTCAAGGGTTGATTTAATGGTTCAATCCAGTCATGGATTGGTGCTTTATAACATGAGGCAGTGTTTTAGGCGACGGAAAGTATTTCAGGAGGTGATATAACGGGCAAAAAGGTTTGACGTATTTTTGAAGCACAAAAAACAATCAGGAGGGTAAAAATGAAAAAAATCACTTTACTATTAACTTTGTTAATGTTGGTTTTGGTGTCAGCGGTTAATGTTGCCGGCCAGTCTGTAACTACCGTAAGAATTTGGAGCTGGTCGCAGGAGCAGGTGGAATTCTTTGCCGACATGAAAGAGCTCTTTGAGGCGAGAAACCCTGGAATTAAACTGGAGTTTGAAACCATTGTTCAGGATCAGTATCATACCAGCTTGAATTTGGCCTTTCGTGGAGAAACCGCTCCGGACATCTTTTTTTACGCGGATATCCACGCGCCGGAATTAAATGAGATGGGATACCTCCGGCCGGTCACCGAGTTTTTGACTCCGGAGTTGACGGAGCGCATTCCTTCGGAATATATTTCTGAAGGAGCGGGAGCGTTTCAAGGCGAGGTTTACGGGCTTCCGGCCGGTTCTTACCGTGTAGCCCGGCCCGGTTATCTTTATTACAACCGTAAAGTGATGAGCCAGTTTGATTTGGACCCGGACCGGCCCCCGCAGACCTGGTCGGAGTTGAAAGAAATGTCTTATTATATAACGGAAAACGGTAATGGTGAAGTATTCGGGCTTGGCGTGTTCGCCCGGCCGGCAAATGATCTCGAACGGGGATTGGTCGGCCTGGCCTCCACTTTAGGTCTGGGCACAGAACATTTTGATTTCCGGCAAGGGCGGTTCGGTTACGACTCGGAAGAGTGGGTTAAATTATATGAATATGCTTTGGAACTGAAGGACAGCTTTTTCCCGGGCTTCAGCACAATTGACAAGAGTATCGGCCGGGTCATGTTTGCCCAAGACAGAATCGCCTTTTATTTCGACGGGATCTGGATGCCCTCAGTTTGGAACGAGATGGGTTACGACAACATAGATTACGGAGTGGCGCCCCCGCCGGTACCCGATTCGGGGAGAAAAGGTTATCATTATCTTGTCCCCACAGCTGCGCCTTATTGGTATATGTCGAGTCAAACGGCGAATCCGGAAGTTACCTGGAAGGTCATGGAGTTTATGTTTTCGGATGAATACCAAACGGAATGGGTGAAGAGGGGCTTTGGTTACACCCCTCTCAACTCGGTGGACAATGCCGTACACACTCCGGATCCCAAACTGAGAGAGATCTTAACCTTTGCTGATGATATCAGCCGGTTGGGGGTAATGCCGGCGATGAAAAACCCGGAAGCCGGAAAGGTGGAAGGGTTCAGCCGGGCCCGCGCCCTTGGGGCGAAGATGATCTGGGAAATCATGACTTCCTGTTTGATCCAAAACGCTCCGGCCTCGGAATTCGCCGCCCGCGCCAAAGCTTATAATGAACAAGTGAACGAGGTCTTTATGGAGGCCGTTGAAGACGCCCGCCGAGAGCGGATTCATGTATCATTGGAAGACTTTATTTTTGCCGACTGGGATCCGATGAAGGATTATATTGTGGACTAAAATCAAACGGGGGGAACAGGTAATATCCTGTTCCCCTTTTTTGGAATTTTTTTCGGGGCCTTCGGGTGAGAGACGGCCGCCGGGAGTAAACGGGTGTTTTACGGGAAAGGTGGAAAATATTCATTGAAGCAGGAAAAAGTGGTTTTAATCAATAAGTATTAATATTAAACCTAACAAGTTGACCGGGGCATGGGAGGGGGAAGGATGACCGAGCTCAAGCTGCTAATCGTGGAAGATGAGGTTTTAACGCTGGCGGCTTTGGAAAAGATGGTAGAAAGGAGTGGAACATCCTTTACGGTCCACGGTACGGCCGCCAACGGGAAAGAAGCTGTTGTACTGGTCAATAAGATTAAGCCTTCTTTGGTGGTCACAGATATCCGCATGCCGGAAATGGACGGTTTGGAATTGATTGGTTTTTTATATAAAAGTTTCCCCTGGATTAAAATAATCATTTTATCCGGTTATTCTGATTTTACCTATGCCCGGCAGGGTATTAAATATGATGTGCTTGATTATTTGTTGAAACCGGTTAAACAGGAGGCGTTGAAGGGGGTTCTTCACCGGGCGGAACAGGTTATTACCGGTAAATACCGTTTTTCTCTGGAATGTTCATGGGAACCGGAGACAATTGATTGTTTTGAAAAGGTGGTTTTTTACACCGGGGTTTTTGATTGCCAACGGGTACAGGTATATCTTAAACAGTTATGGCGGCATTTTGTGGGCGAAGAGAGCCTTTTGGCCCGTAACGACCTGCTACAAGCCTGTCGTATGCTGGTCAGGGCGGTTGTCAGGCGGACAGGAGGCCCGGAGGGATTTGAATTTTTAATAACCGGCGAAGACTTTTATCAAGAGGTGGAAAAGGCGCTTTTTGCCCTGATAGAGGAGTTAAAAAACAGGCGGGACCATGATACCCGGCGGGTTTTAATGGATGTGAAGAAATACATTGATGAGCATTATGAAGAGAATATTACTTTGCGGGATTTGTCGGAAATCGCTTATCTTAACCAGTGCTACTTGAGTGAACTTTTTAAGGAGAAATTCGGGGAGAGTTTTCTTTCCTACCTTACTAAGATCCGGATTGCGCAGGCCCGTAAGCTTCTGGTCAACCCGCGGTTGACCGTTTATCAAGTCGCCCGGCAGGTTGGATACCAGGACCAGGCCTATTTCAGCAGGCTCTTTAAAAAGAAAACCGGAATGAATCCTATTGATTACCGACGAAAGTTGGGTGTGATATGAAAGGCGCCCGGGTGTTTGACTCCCGGAAAAACTCAATCAGGAAAAGAATTTTTAACAGTTTTGCCCTGGTGAACGTGCCGCTTTTGGTTTTATTGGGCGCCGTCGCTTACCTGGTTGCTTCACAGACTATGCAGAGGTATATAATTCAGTCTTCCCGGCAAATCGTCACGCAGGCCATTTTGCATATTGATTATAATATTCGAAGCTACGAGCATGATTCTTTGGGGATTTTGGGCAACCAAACAGTCATTGATTTTTTGAAGCTCGGGACCGATGATTTATATGAGATATACATTCAATCAAATCAGATTAAAGAGAGCCTTTTCAATCCGATTATCCACAACAAGGAAGAAGTGGAAGGGATATTTTTAGGCGGAGTGAACGGGCTGGTCATATCAGCAGGCACCGGGGAGGAAAGATTTGCCTTATTTGAGGGGGAACGCCTGCTGGCGACGATGGAGTGGATCAAAGAAGTCCCTTCCACCGGGGCTATGTTAATTACCGGTGTGCATCAACAAAGCTACGGCAGGGAAATTCCGGTCATAACCCTCGCCCGCCGTATTTCCAACCCGCAAAACCCTTCAGAGGTTCTGGGGTTTTTTTGGATCGATCTGAACTTGAACCGGATAAAAGAGATCTGTCACAATGTCCGGTTGGGCAAAACCGGGTATTTGGCGGTGTTCAGTCCTTTCGGGGATATAATCTATCTCCCGGGCCGGACGGCGGAAAGGGAGGCGTTTTTTCGTGCCTTGATCCGGGAAGACAATGATTATTTTTTACAAGAGTTTGAGGACAATAAAACCATGATTATCAGCCAAGAGGCGCCGGTAACCGGCTGGGTAGTCAAGGCTGTAGTCCCTTATAATGAAGCGGCCGGGGGAATGATTTGGATGCAATATCTTACCGGAGCGGTGGTTTTACTTTGTCTGGTCATTTCCCTTTCCATTTCACGAAGGTTTTCCCGGAGTATCACCGGTCCGATAGAAAGGCTGGAAGCAATGATGAATGAGGCGGCCGGAGGTTACCTGGACGGAGTTATTTCAGTTGATAATACCGATGAAATCGGCCGTCTGACCCATAATTTCAACCGGATGCTGGAAAAGATTAAAAACCTGATTAAAGATGTCTACCAGTCCCGGGTTAAACAGTTGGAAGCCGAAACCCGTCAAAAAGAAGCGGAGTTAAAGGCTTTACAGGCGCAGATAAATCCCCATTTTCTCTTTAATACGCTAAGTATAATAAATTCCATGGCTGTTTTGGAAAACAATACGGCTGTCAGCGATACAGTGGAGATTTTGGGTGATTTTTTACGTTATGCCATTGAAACGGATGAGATTGTTGTTCCGCTGGCGCAAGAAATTGCACAGGTCAAACGTTATCTCAGCATCCAAAAAATGCGTTTCGGGGAAAGGATATCTTTAAAGCTTAATATTCCGGACGAGTGTTTGGAAAAACCGGTGATAAAATTGTCCCTGCAACCGCTGGTTGAAAACGCCTGTATTCACGGGTTGGAGCTGAAGAACGGCAACAGCCGGGGCTTGATCACAATCGAAGCTTTTTTCCATGGTGACAACCTGGTGATCATCGTTGAGGATAACGGCAAAGGTTTATCCGCCCGGGAACTGCAGGTGGTTAACGCTTCTCTGGAGGACAGGGCCTCGGAAAAGACCGAGGCTCATGTCGGGCTGCGCAATGTCCACCGGCGGTTAAAAGTTCATTACAGCCCGGATGCGGGTCTTGTAATCCAAAACCGGTCGGCAGGAGGCGCCCGGGTGACCATGGTTATTCCGCAGACCGGGTGATTTGCTTGACTGTTATTTTCGACAAGGAGGAAACATCAATGAAAGTAAGAATATATTTCTTTTTTCTTTTGCTCTTCCTTTTATTTTCCGGGACCGGTTTTAGAAGTGATGCGGAGAACCTGGAGCTTAAGATCATGATGACCGATATGCGGCTGCCGGATTTCCCGAAAGCGGTTCCCCCCGGGGAGTTGCGGGTGGTTAAAGAATTTGAAAACCATACCGGTATCAACCTGAATTTGGAAATCATTCCCCATGAGGAGTACCCCCGCAAGATGCGCCTGGTTATGGCCAGCGGAGACCTGCCGGATCTTTTTAATACATATGGTTTGTATGATCCCAATTTTCCGGAAGTCATCCGCTCCGGGATTGCCGTTCCCTTGGATGATTATTTACAGGAACACGGGCCAAATCTTTTGGCCGCGATTCCCGGTGAAGTCTGGGATTCTGTCAGGGTGGACGGGAACATATACGGCGTCCCGGAAGTTTTACTTCCCTCACCTACCAGAAGAGGTGTTTATATCAGAAAAGACTGGCTGGATGCGCTGGGTGTGGAAACTCCCCGGACGGTGGAAGAGTTTATTAATGTATTACGGCTGTTTCGCGACATGCCGAGCGAAGAAGAGATCATACCCTATACCGGGCGGGAGCACCTGAACTGGATGGAAACCTTTTTTGGGGCATACGGCCTCTTACCCTGGGGGTGGGATTACCGGGACGGAGAATTTGCCCCGGATATAATCCAACCGGAAGCCAAAGAGGCTCTGGGAGTTTTGCGCCTGATGTATCAAGAGGGTTTGTTGGACAGAGAGTTCCTGGTGAATTCCGGTTATATGTGGGAAGAGAAAATTGTCAGCGGCCGGGTGGGAATGTGGGAACATATCGGTTCCTGGCTGTCGACCTGGCAGCGAAGGGTGGAAGAGAACAATCCCGGAGCGGAAGTGGCGATTATTCCCGCGCCGGTTGGGCCCTGCGGCCACAGGGGGACCGGGAAATACCCGCCGTTTTTACGCGTCTGGTTTGTTACCAATACCGCTGCCGACCCGTCGGTTGCCGTTCGTTTCTTTAATTGGCTGGTGACTGTGGAAGGCCAGCGTTTGGTGAAGTACGGTTACGAGGATGAAACATATGTTTGGGAAAATGAAGCGATTGTTTGGGAACCCAAAAACGATCCGGAACATACCTGGCGTTCAGTATTGTTTTGCATGATAAATGACGGGAAGATGGATTGGGAGTACGAGATCCATAAAGACCCGGTTAACGGCGTCAGGTTTATGGAGGCCGATAAGATTTTAGCCCGTGAAGGAATTCCCAACCCCGGTTATGACTTTCCGGTTCCCAAAACATTGATGGAAAGGTCGGAATTACCGGTGCCCCACGGTTCATTATACAGAAGATATATCTATAAAATCATTTTGGGGATGGAACCCCTGGAGATTCATGACCGGTTTGTCGCCGAATGGCTGGCGGCCGGTGGTGAAAAAGCAATCGCCGAGGCTACGGAATGGTACGAAAAAAACCGCCTTATTGTGGAAAACGACGAAGATCCGTTTGCCGACCCGCCGGTACAGGAAGAACCTCTTTTTTAACCACAGTTGACAACGAGCTTGTTTCGTTTTGTATCCCTTGTCTTTTCAAGACAGGGTTTTTTTCTGGAATTTATGTCCATAAAAAACAAAAAAGAAGGTAAAAGGGGTTGGCGGCGCGAATAAATAGGGGAATTATTATGAGCGAAGGAGTGGATGACACCATGCAATACGGACGTTTTGACGATGCGCGGGCGGAGTACGTCATTGAGCGGCCCGATACACCGGTGTCCTGGATTAATTACCTGGGCACGGCGGATTATTGCAGTATCATCTCAAACAACGCCGCCGGTTATTCTTTTTACCGTTCGGCCATGAGCGGAAGAATTTTACGCTTTCGTTTCAACAGTATCCCTATGGACCGGCCGGGCCGTTATATTTACATTCGTGACAATGCCGGCGGGGACTACTGGTCCGCAACCTGGCAGCCGGTGGGGAAACCTTTCGGGCGGTACCGGGCGGTTTGCCGGCACGGCCTGGGTTATACTCGGTTTGAAAGTGAATACGGAGGAATAAGAATCAATTACCGGGTTTTCGTACCGGTTGACCGGCCGCTCGAACTGTGGGAAGTGGAGGTGGAGAACCTCTCCGGACAAGAACGTGACTTGTCTATTTTTCCCTATGCCGAATGGTGTTTTTGGCGTATGGATCAAGATCTCACGAACTTTCAGTACATTCTTTATACCTGCCGCATGAGTTATAATGATGGCATCATCGATTACACTCTGCGCTGGCCCGGCGGGGAGGAGGAGAAGGGATTTATGGCTTCACTTCTTCCTGTGGAAAGTTTTGATACCGACCGGGAGGCCTTTATCGGCAATTACCGGCACGAGGGAACGCCAATGGCCGTTGAAAAAGGAAGTTGCAGCGGTTCAATAGCGGTCGGGGGCAATCCCTGCGGAGTTTTACAAAACAGGTTTACCCTGGCGCCCGGGGGCAAACAACGCGCGCTTTTCATCGTCGGTGTCGGGGATGCCCAAACCACCGGGCGGGCGGCCCGTGAGTATTACGCCGCCGGCGGGGTGGAAAAAGATTTTGCCGCTGTGCAGGAATACTGGCGCGCCCGCCTGGATAAATACGGGTGCCGGACCCCTTCGCCGCAGGTTGACACCATGGTCAACATTTGGAACCAGTACCAGTGTCATACCACGTTTAACTGGTCGCGTTCCGCATCATTTAATGAGGCCGGGGGCCGGGACGGTCTGGGTTACCGTGATACCAACCAGGATACTTTGGGGGTGGTTCATGCCGTCCCTGGTTTGGTCCGGGAGAAACTGGTTGCTCTTCTTAAAGGTCAACCGGCCGAGGGGTATGCCATGCACAGTGTCCAGCCCTTGAACTGGCGGCAGGGGCCCCATAATGTGCCGGAACCGGGACGGATTTTTTCCGACGATCATCTCTGGCTCTTGTTGTCGGTTCCCGCTTATCTTAAGGAAACCGGTGATTTTGCTTTTCTCCAAGAAAACGTGCCTTTTGCCGACCGGGGTGAGGCTACAGTTTACGAGCATCTCCGCCGGGCGCTTGAGTTTTCCTGGGATAAACGCGGTCCCCACGGCCTTTTGTTGGGCCTGGCGGCCGACTGGAACGACTGCATTAATTTGAAGGGTAAGGGCGAAAGCATTTGGAGCACTTTTCTCTATTACCGTGCGTTGAAAGAATTTATTGAACTGGCGGAGCGGACTGGAAACAAAGAGGATGCGGGGGTTTTTGAAGAGCGCCGGCGCGTAATCAAGGAGAATCTGGATACTTACGCCTGGGACGGTAAATGGTTTCTCCGCGGATATCTTGACAGCGGCCGGAAACTGGGCGGCCGTGAAAGCGGGCAGGCGAAGATCTTTGTCAACAGCCAAACCTGGGCGGTATTTTCGCAGGCGGCAGATTTGGAAAAAGGCCGGACAGCCATGGACAGTGTAAATAAGCGCCTGGTTACCGAACACGGTGTGGTTTTGAACCGCCCCGCTTACCGCGAGACTGATAACGAGATCGGGGCAATCACCAGTTTTCCGGCGGGACTTAAGGAAAACGCCGGGATTTTTTGTCATACCAATACCTGGGCGGTTATTGCCGAGTGCCTCTTGGGCCGGGGTGACCGCGCTTTTGCTCTTTACCTGTCGTTCCTTCCCGCCGCCAAAAATGACCGGGCTGATCTTTATACGATGGAACCCTATGTTTACGCCCAGTTCATCACTGGTGACGAACATCCTTACCATTTCGGCCGGGCTCGTAATTCCTGGCTGACGGGCACCGCCTCCTGGAGTTTTGTGGCTGTTTCCCAGTATATTTTGGGAGTACGCCCGGAATATGACGGCCTGCTAATCGACCCGTGTATTCCTGCGGACTGGGAAGGTTATGAGGTGACAAGGATTTACCGCGGAAAGTCTTTTCATATTAAAGTCCGGAACCCGCGGCGGGCGGGTTACGGTGTGACGGAACTTAAGTTAAACGGGGAAGTTGTCCCGGGGAATTTACTCCGGCACGAGATAACAAAAGCAGTGAACGAAGTGGAAGTGGTGCTGGGCTGACCGGCGCCCGGATGGGAAAGGGATGAGCATTCATGAAGAGAGTACTGGCCATAATTTTTCTGGGGTTGATGATGCTGGGAACAGGAACACAGGCGGCGGCCGGATTATTGACTATGGAAACCCCGCACTTTAATATCCATTTTCCGGCCGGGGAGGAACAGACCGCGGTCAAGGCGGCGGGAATAGCTGAAGAGGTTCATGCCAGGCTGACGGAACGTATGGGACATACACCGGCGGGACGGACGGAAATTTACCTGATCGATACTTCCGATTTGGCCAACGGATTTGCCGACCTGACTTATTTCAACAGAATGGGGATTTACCTGGTTTATCCCGGCGGGTGGATGGAATGGACCTCGGGTCTCACCGTCAAGGCCGAAAGCTGGCTGCGGCTGGTGTTGACTCATGAGTACGCGCATATCCTTCACCTGGATATGCACCAGGGAGTAACCTCTCTTTTACGTAGTGTTTTCGGGCGGGTACCGTTTCTTGCTCATCCCAATTACACCATGTCCACAGCTTTTACCGAGGGGATCGCCGTTTACGAAGAGACGGCGAACACCGCCGGCGGACGCGGCGCGGACCCTTATTATGATATGTATCTGCGCACCGCCGTTCTTGAAGATGCAGTTCCCACCCCCGACCAGATGTTGGGCCTTTATGACCTGGACGACTGGCAGCCGGCGGGAACCGCCTATCTTTACGGGTGGTCTTTGGTGGATTATATCGCCCGGAAATACGGTGAAGAAAAACTGGCGGCGATCAATAAGGATAACAGCGGGTGGAATACTGTGGGCAT
>Ga0209075_1004311_pt1 | contig 11458 bp, 6 predicted proteins | sample Stecom2011_FD_187523 | JGI IMG/M metagenome (GOLD analysis project Ga0209075, IMG submission 187523) | Agricultural soil microbial communities from Utah to study Nitrogen management - Steer compost 2011 (SPAdes) (version 2) | ecosystem: Environmental > Terrestrial > Soil > Agricultural land...
AGATAGGTTTGTTTTAACTCTTGATCAACTTGGATTTGGATTGGAATATTTAAATAGTTAAAAACATCAGCATATATTTTGAAGTTGCTTTTGTTTCTAGCAAGAATCGCAACATCACTATATTTTCGGATTTTATTATTATTTAATAATTCATTTATTTTATTACCAATTACAAAGGCTTCTTCAACGGCATCATTTTTAACTCTTGATTCGTCACTTTTATACATTTCGATTAAAAAAACATCAGCTGATTGATCATTATTATAGCTTTGATTACCACTATCCATAATATGACCATCTTTGTAATTTATATCATATTTTTCTTCATCATTTAAAATGTTTTTAAACGTTTTATTAACAAAATCAATTACTTTGGAACTACTACGATAATTAGTATCAAGTGAGATAACATCAACTGTTTTTTGTTTGTTTAAAAATGTATCTGGCCTTGCATTTCTAAATTTATAAATACTTTGTTTAATATCGCCAACGTATAGAACTCTAATGTCTTCATTATTTTCTATTAACATTTCTAAAAAATCTGATTGAATTTTAGAAGTATCTTGATATTCATCAACAAAGACATATTTAAATTTTTCTTTTTGTCTAATTAAAATTCTTTCGTTTTCACGTAAAATTTGATTTAAGAAGTTTGCGATATCGTTAAATTCAAATTTATTGGTTTGTTGTTTAAATTCAAATAGCTTATTCTCATAGCGAATAAGAAGTTCAATAATATTTTTTACATATTTAACTTCTTCTTTAAAGTATTCATCTAGGTCATTTATTTTTGGCATAACTTTAATTAATTCGTTTACCGGTTTTATTATCTTATCCACTTCTTTTCTGACTTCTTTAGAAAGATTTAAATCTTTCCATTTAAATCTTGGCAAATTAAAATCAACAAACGATTGAGTTTCACCATTTAAATACGAAAAGTATAATTTAACATTTTCCATATACTCGTTATTTTCTATTATAAATTCCTCACTAATATTAGACAGTTCATCATAAAACTTATCATAATTAAATATATTAGATTTCACTATTAAATCTTTTGCGTTTAATTCTTTTAGTGGGGCTATTTCTGTTAAATTGTTATATACATTAAGTAATGAGTAAACAAGTTCATTTTCATCGGTTTTACCACTAAATAATTGTATAAAAGCATATAACTCAATATCATTATTTTTAGCCATTATATCAATTAGGATCGATTCTATTATTTCTTTTTTAATAGTGTTAAAAAACGCTTGATCTAAAAGTTCAATATTACTATCAAGACCAATTAAATTCGCATTTTGTTTTACAAAATTATACGCAAAAGCATCAAATGTTGAAATGTTTGCTGAATCAATTTTATTAGCCATTTCTATTAAATTGGCATTAATTAATTCTTTTTTTATTCTTTCTTTCATTTCGCTTGCCGCTTTTTTAGTAAAAGTTAAGACTAAGAAGTTATCTAGATTATTACCTTGTTTAAGCAGTTCTAAGACTTTAGTAACCAATGTTTTAGTCTTTCCACTACCAGCACCAGCCGGCACTATTAATTCTTTTAAGTCTGATGCTACAACCTGTGCTTGTTTTTCGTTTAACCCGTACTCTTTAATTAAGTTTTTAATCTTCTTCTTCATTAATAGAACCCTCCTCACTAAAAAACATTAAGGCTTCATAAATGCTATAGTAAGATTCATCAAGTCCTAATTTTGATTTTTCATCGCGTCTTAGTTCAGTGTTAAACTCAATTGATTTAATGCTCTTAATTGTTTTTGATAATAATATTTCAATTTTATTATTAATCTTATTTAAAATATCTAAATTATCAATTATTCTATTCTTTCCACCTGTATAAAATTTTGTTTCAAATGTTTCAGTAGTTATACCATTTAGTTTATTAGTAAAATAGCTATAGTATGACAAGTCTTTTAGTTTATAATCGCTATATGCTTTACTTAATATATATGAATAAAGGATAAGTTGAAGTAAGTTTAATGCTCCAAATGAAATTTCTTCATTTGCATTATCACTTATTAACTTATCTAATAATTCATCAATCTTTAAAACATTAAAAGCATCTCTACTTCCTGTTTTATAATCGATAATTGAATATGTTTTATTATTATAAAGTTTAATTAAGTCTGCTTTACCTTTAAGGTTTTCAACTTCAATTGGCTTTTCAACAATTAATTCGTTAGAAGGAATTAACTCTTCTAACTCAACTAATAGAATTAAGGCATTAACAATAACATTTTTGTGTTTTTTAATATAGAAAAGAGTTCTAATTAACAATTTATCGTTATTTGATAAATTGTTAGTATGTAGTTTGTTAATTTTATTTAATTCATTTTTAAAATATATGTTGTAAAACTCATCAAAAAACTTATTAAAATCAAAGTCATCTTTATTCACTTCTGATAATTCAATTATGTAATTAAATATATTATTATGAACTTCTTCATCTTTTGCAAACTTAGTTGTTTGATTATCCTTTGATCTATCAACTTTTGTTTCGAAGAATACTAATAATAATACTTCAACTATAATATGAAAGAAATTACCTAAGTTAAGACTTACATTTTCCTTAAATGTGTTTAGACCAATAATTCTTTCTAAATAATATACAAAGGGTGCTTGAATATAGGTTGTAATATCAGTTGGACTTAGTTTTAACTCTTTGTTTTCTATATAGTTTGAAAGTAAAATTCTTTCTTCTTCTTTTATTTTAAAACTTGGATTAAAAGTTGTTTGCAAGAGTCCTTTTTTATTGTTTGAAAAGTATGTTTTATAATAATTTTTTGCATAACCTATTCGAATTGTACTAAAATCTATTTTAATCTTACTGTCTTCTTTACTATATTGAGAAAATAGATCACTTGCTGAATACTCACCATCTATATCCTTTAATGAATATGATATTTGTTTAATGACTGGTGATGATATTAAAGATTCTAAATAAATATTATTACTAATATTCACCTTTGTACTTGTTGGATAATTAATTAATTCTTTTTCTGTATCTGATAAATAATCACTATCTTTAGTAATATTTGGAAACGATTCATAATTTCCATTTATAATAAACACAAAATCTTTATTACTAAGCGTTAGTATTTCATCAAGCTTAATCATTTTAATACCGTTAGTAAAGTTAGTATTAATATAAGTGAGCTTTATTTCTTCAAGTATTACAGAAAAAGATGTTTTATTATTATATTTATGATGTGGATATTTATTAAAGATTTTAATGACTTCATTAATATTATTATTAAATTCATCTTCATTAATTAAATAATAGTCATTAAAAACTTCAATTAGTTGTTCTTTATTAGTTAATAAATTAATTATATCTTCATACTCGAAACTTAGTAGTTTATTAATATAAGGTATGTTTACTAATGGTGTATTATTATTGTATATAATAGGTATATTATAAAAACTTGCCAGTTTATTAAAGGTTGTATAATCTTTATCTTCGTAATTAGCAATAAAGATATTATTTGAATCAATGTTTTGATTTAAGAGCTTAGAGATTTCTTCCATTATATAAAAAATTTCATCTTCCTTATTATTAAATTTTTTAAATATTTGAGAATTAATACTTTCATTATTAAAAGGATTAATTATTTCAATGTTTAAATTGTAATGATTAACAAATGGATCAATTAAGTGTGTTGGCCCGATTATATAAAACTTATATGTTGATACCTTATTAGTAAATGAATTATTAACGTTTATGAATTTAGAGTTATTATTAATAAAATCTGATAGTTCCTTATTCTTATTATTAAAATTATACTTAGAAAACTTAATTAACTCTTTAGTAATTGAAACTGGTGTTTGTTGTTTTTCTAAATTATTTAAATATATTTCATTATCAACACTAAAAGAAAGCAGTTCAACTAACTCTGTAGTTGTGACTACTTTAAATGAAAAGATTTTTTTTAATGACATTTCATAATTAGTTTTAATTTTGATAATAGCCTTTTTAATTGCACTTGGTACAACTAAAAAGGCTTTATTATTGTTTATTCTTTTAAATAAGTTTAAATAAAACACTTATATCAAATCCTTAATTTACTATACTAGCTTTTTCATGCTCTTTAAACAGTTGTTTTATATTTGATATTTTTTTAACTTCCGACGCTTCTTTTAATATTACATTTTTTGCGCCTTTGCCAAACGAAAGTTGAGACCGTTTCATAATTATGTCATAAATAAAGCGATCATTTAGTGGAATAATTCTTGTTTCAATAAATGTCGGAAGAATATCACTAGGTATATTTTCTTTAATTTCAGAAACTATGCCAGAAACAACATATCTTAACTTTGTTTTATTATCATATAAAACTAATTTTGAATCTTCATGTTCTATGGCCAAAAACACTCCAGAAACTGAATGTTTAAATCCCGTAATATAATTATTCATTTGTGGAGTTATGTTTTCTTTTTGTTTAACTTGAAAATTTTCAATTATTGTCTTGTCTTTAAAAATTAAATCTTTAATTTTAATGAATTCATCTTGAGTTAAATCATCTATGAATTCATATAAATTGTTTTCTTTTTTGAACTTGTATTTTTTATTTACATCAAACATTAACATATGTATTAACATATAAAATATTTGTTGCTCTTCATATGATAAGATTGCTTTCTTTCGAATTAGTATTTCGTTATATTTATCCCGTTCTTTTAGATATTCTCTTCTTTCTTTTACAAACATTTGTTCAATTTCTTCATAATCTATTACTGAAAAAGGGTCACCCTTGTACTTCCATAATGGTATTTCAACAACTGAACTATTGTAAAGCTTGTCTGCTTCTTCAAAAGAGTTCATACTTCTTTCTAATCTACTTCTATAATATAATGTGGAATCAATAATTTCTTCTTCATCTTCAAGCTGAATATACATTGTAAGAGTTGAAAAATATATAGCAGCTTCCTTTTCACTTGATTTATTACTTATAGCATTAAATGCTTCGTTTAATATACTATTGTTTCTATTAACTCCGTATTTACCAATTGTTAAATAATCATCGTATGTATATTTTGTTTTAGGTTTATAATTGTGGAGTATTACATCAAGAGAATAATTTATAGATAAAACATTACTTATTAAAAATAAGTCATAATTAATTGAGGTCATTATACTTATACACTCTTCTAAACGTTGTTCAAAGCTAAGTAGAAATTTTTGGGGATTTAATTTGTTATATATTTTTTCGGCTTCATCAACTTTAATTTCTCCTCTTGTAAATAATAATCCCTTAATGAAATAATAAAATTCATCTCTCTTTGAGTGTTCATCAGTTACTTTCAAACCTTTTATATGATTGAAAATATCATCTGGAATTACAAACTTCCTTAATTCATCATCGTAATAAACTAAATATTTTTCTTTAAGTATTAAAAGATTAAATTCATCATTTTTTGAAGTAAATTCTTTATCGTTTGCAAAATCAATAAGTGTTTGAAGTTCATCACTTGTCAAATATCCTTCAAACCACTCATGATCAAGTATAATATTTTTATATATTACATCTAGCATTTGTCGTTTAGTTATTCGGTCATATTCTTTGTCGGCTAATCCCGTTAGGTAATAAACATCATAGACTAATTCTTTTTGTTCTCTATTTATAAATTCATTTCTTTTTTTCATTTCATTATTCCTCTTCTATAGTGTAGTTGATGTTGTTGATAATACACCAATTGATTGCTATTTTCTTTAGTTCATCTTTTTTAAATCTATACCATTTTTCTTCTAAATGATGCTTGTAGAGTAGTTGTTTAAAATTTCTAAATGCACCTTTTCTTCTAATTGCAGATTGAAAAACATCTACTAAAAAATCTGGTAATAAGCTGGTAAATTTTTGCATGATTTTATATTCATTAATATCATAACTAGTCGGTAATGTTATATAGTAATCGCTATATAAAACATCTTCTGCAAGTAAAATTTCTTTTTGAAGACAATCGGCATAATCAGACAAATTATAATCAGTTTCGACTAAACTAAGATCATCATTGTTTATTTCAATAATTTCATAAGTTTTAACATTAAAGTATTTAATAAAGCCATCCAATATATTGTCTAGATCTTCAGCAATTTTATTAATAGAGATTTTTAACATTTGAAACACCTACTTTATATAGTTATTTTAACATATTATGTGTTTTTATTATACATAATAATATATATAACCAAAAAAATAAACAACGATAAAAAACCGTTGTTTATTATCGTTTATTTGTTTTTATATTCTTCTAACTTTTTATTGTTACGTTTTTTTATATCTTCTTTTTGTTTTGCAAGTCTTGCTCTTAAGGATTCTTTATCTTGATCGCGTTTTTTTCTTAATTTTTCTAATTCTCTTTGTTTTTCTTTTAATTGTTTTTCACGGAGTTTCATACGATCACGTTTTTTCTTTTCTTTAATCTTTTCACGTTGCTTAGCAACTCTAGCCTTTTCTTTTTCTCTAAATGTTTTCAACATATCTTTATGTCTAATTTTTAGATTTCTAATGCTTTCTCGATTACGTTTTCTTTGATCTTGTAGTGATTTTTTAGTTGCTGTCTTTAATGTTTTATCATATGCTTTTGTTTCTCTTAAGGCTTCATTTTTTATACGATTGATGATTTTATCATTTTCTTTTGTTTCTTTTTCAATCAAATAATTAAGTGCTTCTTTGTGAAGAGTTTCTGTTTCTTTTATCCATTTAGCTTCTAGTGATAAAGCATCAGTAAATAGTTTTTCAGTTACTTCACTTTGAGTTTTTGCGACTAAATATTTATTTAACGCTTCATCATATCTTCTAACAGGATTAACATAATTAATTAATTTATCAAAAACATCATCATCTTGATCTGCTTCAAAATAATAATTAAATACTTGATTAGCAATAGAATATTGATCAAGTAAGACTTGTTTTAGACTTTGTTGTTTAGTATTACTATCTCTTTCGATTTCTTTATATTGTTTATTAATAAATTGTTTGGCCTTCTTTAAGTGATATTCAGTTGCAAGATTAGGTTCTAAGACATATGGAACTGGTGCAATCGAGACATTATTAACATAGTCTTCTTCTTTATCAATCGGTTTAATATTTTCAGTTTTGACATTTTTATCATTAATGTTAATGTCACTGTTTGTAAAGACAGTTGAAAAAATCATTAATAAACTACGATCAATTTGTTCAATATATCCTTGATTGAAATCAACTTTTTTTATTTTTCTTTCTAAAGTATATTCTAAAGCATTTAATCTGTCTAAATATAACCACAATAAATAAGCATTTCTGAAATCAGGATTTTTTAATATTATTTGCGTTTTCAAAATTGGTGGTTTAACTTTTTGATATTTCTTCATTACTTGCATAAATGGACCATGATAAATTCTTGAAACTATCTTAAATGCATCATTTACCATTTCATATATACGGTAGTTATGAACGTCAATATCTTTAATATCTATTTCTTCATTTGACTTAATATTTAATTTAATTTCATAATTTGTTGAATCTAATTTAAATTCATTATTATAATCAAAATGCATTTCTTTACTACCCATTATGTTTTCTCGAATTATTTCAATTCTTTGTAGTAAGTAATTATAAAGTCTATCAACTAGTGTCATTATAAAGCGGTTTTCATATATTCCATATTCAATTTCTGATAGTGTATTTAAGACTTTTTCTGGAATAACTTCACCATCTTCACCAACATCTCTAATATATCTTGTATTTCTTAATAAATGGCGAATTGATTCTGGATTAGTTCTTCTAGTTTTTTCAATAGGTAGTATTTCTTCTTCATATTTTAAAGCACTTTTTAAGTCTTTTGTTATTTGTAATAAACTAGGAAAAAATGTTTCTAAGTTATTTAACCAGTTTTCATCAAAACGTTTGTATTCAATTTTAAGTAATTGCTCTCTTTTAGTAACTCCATCGTTAAGAGCATCAAGAAAAACACCTGGAAAATCTAGTTCTTCAGCATTTTTCACAGATTCTCTTAACGCTCTTTCCTGAAAGAGTTTAGCATCATATTTTTTACTCATCTAATCATCCTATACTTGATTGATAAATTTAAGAATCATTGTTTTAGATTCTTTTAATTTATCTTTTCCAAATAGATTATCAAACATCACAACTAACTCTTCTAATTCTTTCTTTAAAAATGGCAAGTTTAGTGTTTCAAATTTTCTAATTATTTTTCTTGCGATGATATAGTCAATTCCTTCAACTTCACTTCTACCACACGCAACATAAACTGGAACAAACGTTTCTAGTTGACGCATAATTCTATTACCGAAAGTAATTTGAAATGTTTTTGAAATATGATCATCTAACTTTGTTATTGCATTCATATTGCTTTTTGATATTTCATAAGAGTTTAATGCTTTTTCAAATAAATCATTTAAGTATTCATAACTTATATTTACCTTTGGTAAATCAATTCCACCAAATGGAATAGCCTTATCATTCATCGATATTGAAGAGGCTCTATCATATACTTTATCAGTAATTGCAAATGTTGAATCGTCATTATTTGCTGTTCCAACAAACCAAATATTTTCAGGAATTTTAATTTTTCCTTCTTTTAAATTAACTGGATCTCCTATTTGTTGTTCAGAAACTACTTCTAATTGCCACTCATCACTATTAGGTAATTCTAATAATGATAAAAAGTCGGCAAAATAATATTCAACTCTAGCTAAGTTCATTTCATCTAAAACTACAATATTTATATCAGTTCTAAAAGTTGCTTCATAGACACTAGATAAGAATTCTGTTTCATTAAACTTTTTAGTAAATTCATTAAAATAACCCATCATTTCATAACGATCACGCCATGAAGGTTGGACAGAAATAATACTTGCATCATTATTAATAAATTTACCAAATACATATGGAAGACTAGTTTTTCCGGTTCCACTTATACCTTCTAAAATTAAAATTTTAGATGTGGCTAGTCCAGCAAAGAAAGTTGCCGCTACTTGTTCGTTATAATATAGTTGATGATGATAAGCTGCATAATTTCTAAAATGTGTTACTAATTCACTTAAACTTAGACGGTCTTTATCTGTCATTAAGGTCGGAAGTTTAGTATATTTATATTTTTCATCGATTAAATTTAATTTCGTAAATCTATTACCTTTAACTCTTGTGGTATCTCTTTTATTGCTTGGGGTATTAACTTTTGGTGTTTGAATATTTACAATATTACCTTCTCTTACTTTTCTTTCAAGTAAATTCATTTGATTAAGAAGTGTCATTTTATCATACTCAATTTTACTAAAACGTAAGTATCTTCTTACTAATTGAATAATAACTAAATATATTAATATAATCAAAAATAGAAAAACAACTATAAATACAATACTTAATATCCAATCAATAATGTTAAATAATTCTGATTGTTCCACTAACATTTTAAAGTATTTAATTGGATAGCCAATTGTAAGATTGTAAAGACCAACAAAAAATCCTCTTATTATATTCCAAAGGTCAGTAAAAAATGTTTTAAAAAACTCTATAAACCATTCTTGAAAATATTCCATTATTTACGACCTCGCTTCTTTTTATTATTAGTTATTTTTAATTCAATGTTTTTTACTGTTAAATGTGTAACATTTAATTCGCTCATGTCTTGTTCTTTCTTGTTTGTTTTATAAATAATTTCTAAATTATTAACTTTTGCAAAGTATAATAGCTCAGATATTTGACTATCATTCATTAAGTTATCATCAATTTCTAATCGATTTATATTATATTTTTGAATGAATGAATAATTTTCTTGATTTAAATTCGGAAGTTCTATCGACAATTTAACTCCTAAATTAGATAATAACAATAAGTTTTTTATTACTTTTTCTTCATTTGTCACATTAGTAATTTTAATAGATAAAATTACTTGTTCCATTAAATATCCATTTCCAATTATTAAATGTTCTAAAGTTTCTACAAATAAATCTTTTTCTAAGACGTTTAATAATATAGGTAAAGAAAAATTTAAAAATAAATTATTATCATTTAAAATATTAATTAAATTTTCAATTATATTAAGATTAATCCATGCTTGATCAATTGTTGGGACTTTTTCTAAATAAGTTTTAATTTTATTGTTGTTAATAATAATTTCATTGTAAATTTCTTTATATCTGTTATCATTGTTTTTTATAACCTCAAAACTATTTACATTATAAATATCATCATTTAGTCTTGTTATTAAATTAAAATACTCACTACTTCCATTATTAATGTTTTCATCATACTTAGTAACAGCTCCTAATTGTCTTGTTGATGTTACAAGTGTATCTGTTAAATTTTTATTATTGTAATCTAAGTCATCAACTATTGCGACACTGTTTGTTTTTACAATATTTAATCCCCCAATTGTAAATGATTTGTTGGCGAGCGCTTTAAAACGCTCACCAACTTCATATTCATCTTCATTAGTTTTAGGATAATAAATTATAAATGTATCTCTTATATTAGTTTGAGCTATTTTACCTCCAAAGGGTAAATAAACACTTAATTCTTTAGCAATCCTAGTTAAATATGCTCTTACTATGTTATCATTAAATCTTTGTTCTAGCGCTGTTAAATTATTAATTTTAACTAAATAAATATTAAATGATTCATTTTTAGTTGATTGATAATTTAAATACTCTAAAAATGGGCGATATTTAATAACTAGATTCATTGTCATCATTCGATTTTTCTTTTCAATTTTTCTTGATTTTAAATACCAAGTAATTAATAAATATATTAATGTTCCAATTACTACTATAGTGCCAATTATTAATAATGTTATTTGGATTGTACTCATATTAGTAGCAAGTATTATTTTTGTTTTATTCATCATGATTATCTCCTCTTAGAATATTAGTTGATTTTGATCAACTTTTTCTTTGCGATTTTTTCTAATTATTAATACTAATATTGTAATAATCCATAACAATAAACTTGTAATTAATAAAATTGTTAACAATAAGTCTGGTTGGTAATCTTTTGCTAGATTAACAACATATGTTTTAACGGTTTGACCATCTTCTGATTCTACTCTAATTAAAATTGAAGTTTGCCCTGGATCTAAGTCGTTAATATTAAACTGCCCATTAGAGCTATATACATCATTAAAGTATACTCTTGCATTACCATCTTTAGGTTTTGCACTTAAAGTAATAATATTTGAATCATTGCTTACTTTATATGGTGCAGTAAAATCATAAACAATATTTCCGTTTCCATCATTAATTAGAACTGTTTCTAAACTAGCATCCCCGCGCATACTTTTTGTTATTGTAACTAAATATGTTCTTTCTTCTGTACCATCACCACTTGTTACAGTAATTGGAATTACTAAATCAGTATCACCAATTCTATATTGGCCAAAACCTCTTAGTCTTGCTCCACCTTGATCTTCACCAGAACCTTTAATATTAATAAGGCTAGTGTTTCTA
>Ga0209075_1004312_pt1 | contig 11455 bp, 7 predicted proteins | sample Stecom2011_FD_187523 | JGI IMG/M metagenome (GOLD analysis project Ga0209075, IMG submission 187523) | Agricultural soil microbial communities from Utah to study Nitrogen management - Steer compost 2011 (SPAdes) (version 2) | ecosystem: Environmental > Terrestrial > Soil > Agricultural land...
GGGCGTAATGCGGGCAGGCATCTTCTCCGGAGCGGATGCCGCTATCTCGCGGGAATCGCAACTCGATGCCGTTCGTTCATCCGCCGAGATGACGGGCCGAAACCTCTCAGCGAGCGTGTCGACGCTCGAGCCATACCTGGTTCCTGCCGAAGGGCCGCGCATCGGCACAGTCGCAGTGCTCGACCTGGGCGTCAAGGCCTCAACCCTGCAATACCTGGCGGTGCGAGGGTTCGAAGTGCAGGTGCTGCCGCAGACCACGAGCGCCGCCGAACTGCTCGCGCTGGAACCGACCGCGGTGTTCTACTCAAACGGTCCGGGCGACCCCGGCGCATCCGACGACCACGTCGAACTGCTCCAGGCGGTGCTGACCGCGCGCATCCCGTTCTTCGGAATCTGCTTCGGCAACCAGCTACTCGGCCGTGCGCTCGGCTTCGGCACCTACAAACTGCCGTTCGGCCATCGTGGCATCAACCAACCGGTGGTCGATCGTGCGACCGGCCGTGTGGAGGTCACCTCGCACAACCACGGCTTCGCCGTCGACGCGCCGATCGGGGACGCGGTGGAATCTCCGGCCGGGTTCGGGCGGGTCGAGGTCAGCCACGTCAACCTCAACGACAACGTGGTGGAAGGCCTGCGGGCGCTCGACCTCCCGGCGTTCTCCGTGCAGTACCACCCGGAGGCGGCTGCCGGCCCGCACGACGCCAACTACCTGTTCGACCGATTCAGAGACATGGTTGTGGAGCACACTGCCTCAACCAGCGAGGAAGACTAATGCCGAAGCGCGACGACATCACATCGGTCCTGGTGATCGGCTCCGGCCCCATCGTCATCGGTCAGGCCGCAGAATTCGACTACTCGGGCACGCAGGCCTGCCGTGCGCTGCGAGATGAGGGCATCCGCGTCATCCTGATCAACTCGAACCCGGCCACCATCATGACCGACCCGGATTTCGCCGACGCCACCTACATCGAGCCGATCACCTGGCAGGTCATCGAGTCGATCATCCAGAAGGAGAAGCCGGATGCCATCCTGCCGACCCTGGGTGGGCAGACTGCGCTGAACGCCGCGATCGACCTGCACGAGCACGGCATCCTCGAGAAGTACGGCGTGGAACTGATCGGAGCAAACTTCGAGGCGATCAACAAGGGGGAGGACCGCCAGATCTTCAAGGACCTGGTGATCGCCTGTGGTGCGGATGTCGCGCGCTCCTTCATCGCGCACACGGTGGAAGAGGCGATAGATTTCGCCGAAGATCTCGGGTACCCCCTCGTGATCCGTCCATCCTTCACGATGGGTGGACTCGGCAGCGGATTCGCGTACACGCGGGAAGAGCTAGTTCGAATGGTCACCGACGGCCTGCACCAGAGCCCCACTACCGAGGTGCTGCTCGAAGAATCCATCCTGGGCTGGAAGGAATACGAGCTCGAACTCATGCGGGACACCTCGGACAACACGGTCGTGGTCTGCTCCATCGAGAACGTTGACCCGGTCGGTGTGCACACGGGTGATTCGATCACGGTGGCGCCCGCGCTCACCCTCACCGACGTCGAGTTCCAGAATCTGCGCAACATCGGGATCGACATCATCCGCGCCGTCGGAGTCGACACCGGCGGCTGCAACATCCAGTTCGCCATCGACCCGAAGGACGGCCGGGTGATCGTCATCGAGATGAACCCTCGGGTGTCGCGCTCGAGTGCGTTGGCCTCGAAGGCCACCGGGTTCCCGATCGCCAAGATCGCGGCAAAACTCGCCATCGGGTACCGCCTCGATGAGATCCCGAACGACATCACCCGTGTCACGCCCGCGAGCTTCGAGCCGACGCTCGACTACGTGGTCGTGAAGGTTCCGCGGTTCGCGTTCGAGAAGTTCCCGGCGGCCGACCAGACCCTGACCACGACCATGAAGTCTGTGGGCGAGGCGATGGCGATCGGGCGCAACTACGCGTCCGCGCTGCAGAAGGCGTTGCGATCGCTGGAGAAGCGTGGCTCATCGTTCCACTGGAACGGCGACGCCCGCACTACGGCCGAATTGCTCGAGGTGGCCTCGGTACCGACAGACGGCCGAATCGTCACGGTACAGCAGGCACTGCTGTCCGGAGCGACCGTTCAGGAGGTCTTCGACGCGACCGGCATCGACCCGTGGTTCATCGACCAGATCATCCTGATCAACGAGATCGCAGCCACGGTGGCGGATGCCCCGGAGCTCGACTTCAGCACCATGCGGCTGGCAAAGGACCACGGTTTCAGCGATCACCAGATCGGGCAACTGCGTTCCCTGAGCGAAGCGGAGATCCGCAGCATCCGCCACGGTCTGCAGTTGCGTCCCGTGTTCAAGACGGTGGATACCTGCGCGGGTGAGTTCCCGGCGCTCACGCCGTACCACTACTCCAGCTACGACCAGGAGACTGAGGTCACGCCGAGCGAACGACGCAAGGTGGTCATCCTCGGATCTGGCCCGAATCGGATCGGCCAGGGAGTCGAGTTCGACTACTCCTGCGTGCACGCGTCGTTCGCGCTGTCGGACGCCGGTTTCGAAACCATCATGATCAACTGCAACCCGGAGACCGTCTCGACCGACTACGACACCTCCGACCGCCTGTACTTCGAACCGCTGACGCTGGAAGACGTGCTGGAGGTCATCCACGCCGAGAGCCGGAGCGGTGAGCTTGTCGGTGTGATCGTGCAGCTCGGTGGACAGACGGCGCTCGGGCTCGCGAAGGGGCTGAAGGCGGCTGGGGTGCCGATTCTCGGTACGTCGCCGGAGGCGATCGACCTGGCGGAGGAGCGGGGGCTGTTCCAGGGACTGCTGGACGACGCCGGGCTCCTGGCGCCAAGAAACGGCACGGCCGTCGACTACGAGGGAGCTGTCGCCGTCGCCGAGGAGATCGGCTATCCAGTGCTGGTGCGGCCGTCCTATGTTCTCGGTGGCCGCGGCATGGAGATCGTCTACGACAGCCCCTCGCTCGCGGACTACTTCAAGCGGATGGACGGACAGGGCATCATCGGGCCGTCGCATCCGCTCCTGGTGGACCGCTTCCTCGATGACGCGGTCGAGATCGACATCGACGCGCTCTACGACGGGCACGAGCTGTATGTCGGGGGAGTGATGGAGCACATTGAGGAGGCCGGCATCCACTCTGGCGATTCCAGCTGCACGCTGCCCCCGGTGACCCTCAGCAGGGAGGTCATCGACCGGGTGCGTGTGGCCACGCTGGCCATTGCCGAGGGGATCGGAGTGCGAGGACTCCTGAACGTGCAGTTCGCGATCGGTGCCGGCGTGCTCTACGTGCTCGAGGCCAACCCTCGAGCATCGCGGACGGTGCCGTTCGTCGCCAAGGCACTCGGCCTGCCGATTGCGAAGGCTGCCTCCCTCATCATGACGGGAACCAGCATCCGGGAACTGGTGGCGAACGGAATGCTTCCCCCACAGGATGGCTCGGTGGTGCCGATGGACTCACCCGTTGCCGTGAAGGAGGCGGTGCTCCCGTTCAAGCGGTTCCGCACCCGAGAGGGTCGGATCATCGACTCGGTGCTCGGTCCGGAGATGCGCTCGACTGGTGAGGTCATGGGCATCGACTCAGACTTCCCTCGTGCCTTTGCGAAGAGCCAGGAGGCCGCGCATGTGCGGCTGCCGCAGGCCGGAGCGGTGTTCGTGTCTGTTGCTGACCGCGACAAGCGCGCCATCATCCTGCCGGTCCTGCGGCTCCAACAACTCGGATTCCGAGTCCTGGCGACGCTGGGCACCGCAGAGATCCTCAGTCGGAACGGCATCTCAGCCGAGGTCGTCCGCAAGTACGACCAGGGCGAATCGGCGGCCGAAGGCGAACTGTCCATCGTCGAGCTGATCAACAGCGAACAGGTCGACATCGTGATCAACACGCCGAGCGGCCGCAGCGCCAGGGCGGACGGCTACGAGATCAGGGCGGCCGCTGTAGCCGCCGACCTCCCGCTCTACACGACCATCGCCCAGCTCGGTGCCGCAGTGCACTCGATCGAGTCGATGCGCGACGGTTTCCACGTGAGATCCTTGCAGGACTATGCACTCGACCGAGCGGAGAGGCTGGCACTGATTGGCTAGTTTCGGTTCCCGGCTGGCTACCGGTTTCGACCAGTACGGGCAATTGTGCGTGGGTATCGACCCGCATTCATGGCTTTTGGCCGACTGGGCGCTTCCCGACACTGCCGCCGGGGTGCGGGAGTTCGGCCTCCGGGTGGTGGAAGCGGCGGCCGGTCAGGTCGCGGTCGTCAAGCCGCAGGTGGCCTTCTACGAGCGCTTCGGCTCTGCCGGGTACTCCGCTCTCGAAGACGTCCTCGCGGCGGCAAGGCAAGCGGGCCTGCTCGTGATCGCCGATGCCAAGCGGGGGGATGTGGGATCCACCGTTGAGGCGTATTCACAGGCCTGGCTGGCCCCGGGCAGCCCGCTGGAGTCGGATGCCATGACCGTCAGCGCGTATCAGGGAGTCGGCTCCCTGGGCGCGGTCCTGGAACTGGCAGATCGCCACGACAAGGGCGTCTTCGTGCTCGGCGCGACCTCGAACCCTGAGGCGGCGGCGATTCAACTCGCACAGACAAGCGAGGGTGAGAGCGTCGCCGGGCGAATCGTCGGCGACGTCGTCTCCTGGAATGCCGCCCGTTCCGCAGCCGGACTGGCTTCGGTTGGCGTCGTCATCGGCGCGACGGTGCACGCATCCGCTTTCGGTATCGACCTCGAGGCGCTGCGCGGTGTTCCGATCCTGGCGCCCGGGTTCGGGCACCAGGGTGCGACCATCGACCAGCTTCCGTCGCTGTTCGGCGCGGCGATGCCCAGCGTGCTCGTGAACGTATCCCGCAGCATCCTGAGCTCCGGCCCCGACGGGGTCAGGGCCGCAATCTCCCACCACGCTGCTGAGGTGAGGGCATGCCGCGCCTGACCCCTCCTGACGTCGACAGGGTGGCCGCTTCGCGCGCCGCGGTCGCCGCCCGCCGCGCCAGGGCGGCCGTGAAGAACGACATCGCTAGCCACGTGAGAACGCCCCTGGAGGTCGCCGAGACCGCGTGGCAGGGTGAGCCAACGTTGCCTGAAGCGTCGCTGCGGGTGAAGGAACTGCTCGGAAGCATCACCGGCCTCGGTCCCATTCGGGTGCAGAAGGTCATGCAGCAACTGGGTATCGCGGAGACCAAGCGCGTGGGCGGCCTCGGAACTCGTCAGCGCCGAGCGCTTCGCGATTGGCTCACCACGCGCGAAGCCCGAGAAGAACGGCGCAAGCCGTCGCGCCTGGTGGTGCTGGCGGGCCCGACCGCGGTTGGTAAGGGTTCTGTCTCCGGTTTCATCAGGGAGAACTTTCCCGATGTGCACCTCTCGGTCTCTGCGACCACTCGCAAGCCGCGACCCGGCGAAGTGCACGGCGTGAACTACTACTTCGTCAGCGACGAAGAGTTCGACGAGCTGGAAGCCACCGGGCGGATGCTCGAAACAGCCACCGTGCACAACGCTTACCGGTACGGCACCCCCCGCGCTCCGATCGATGAGGCTTTGGCCGCGGGTCGCAGCGTGCTCCTGGAGATCGACATCCAGGGGGCACGCTCGGTCAAGCGCTCCATGCCGGAGGCTGTGCTCGTGTTCCTGCTTCCGCCGACCTGGGAGGAATTGGTGCGCCGACTCATCGGCCGCGGCACCGAAGACGCCGCAGAGCAGGCCAGGAGATTGGAGACGGCGAAGGTCGAACTGGCCGCCCAGGACGAGTTCGACTACAAGGTCATCAACCACACCGTCAGCGAAGCGGCCCAGGAAGTCGTAGACTTGATGTCCGTGCCTGCGTCGGCGCCTGAGCGCTCGGCCCCGACCCGCGGCAACGCGTAACTCGCAACATCATCGCATTCCACTAGTTTTCAAGGAGCAACCATCATGGTCGAACGTTCACAGGGCATCATTGACCCGCCCATCGACGAGCTGCTCTCGAAGGTCGACTCCAAGTACGCGCTGGTCATCTTCGCGTCCAAGCGTGCCCGCCAGATCAACGACTACTACGCCGACCTGCACGAGGGAAGCCTCTTCGACAATGTCGGCCCGCTCGTCGATTCCACCATCGATGACAAGCCACTCTCGGTTGCGCTACACGAGATCAACGAAGACAAACTGGTTCTCAAGCCCCTCGCCGAATAGCGGGATTCCCGCTGGCTGAAGCGCATCAGGCGCCAATATCAGCGAGAATGACCCTGTGGCATCTCCAGTCTTGAACATCGTCGTCGGAATCACCGGCGGTATCGCCGCCTATAAAGCGGTGGGGGTGGTTCGAGCGTTGGTGCTGGCCGGCCACGACGTGCAGGTGGTCGCTACGGATGCCGCACTGAAGTTCGTCGGACGGCCCACGCTTGAGGCAATCAGCCGCAATCCGGTACACAGCGAGCTGTATGAAGGCGTAGCTGAGGTCCGGCATGTCGCGCTGGGCCAGGCCGCCGACCTTATCGTCATCGCACCGGCAACGGCCAACAGCATTGCCAAGCTGGCGAGCGGACTCGCGGACGACCTGCTCGGGAACACGATCCTCGCCAGTACCGCACCCGTGGTCATCGCTCCGGCGATGCACACCGAGATGTGGCTGAACCCAGCCACTGTCGCCAACATCCAGACTCTCCGCGACCGCGGCGTGCATGTCCTGGGCCCGGGGTCCGGGCAACTCACCGGCGCCGATAGCGGTCCGGGGCGCATGGTCGAACCGGACGATATCGCTGCTGCGGCTCTCGCTGTGCTGCGCCCGCAGGACCTCAACGGAACCCGCCTGCTCGTCACAGCCGGAGGAACCCGCGAACCACTCGACCCGGTGCGCTTCATCGGAAATCGGTCGAGCGGAAGGCAGGGGATCGCCATTGCGGTGGCCGCGGCGGCCAGGGGGGCATCCGTCACCCTGATCGGGGCCAACCTTGAACTTTCCGTGCCCGCATCGGTGACACTGGTGCCGGTCTCCACGACGGCCGAACTCGAGGCCGCCGCCGTTGCGGCGGCGGAAAAGGCAGACGTCATCATCATGGCCGCGGCCGTCGCCGACTACCGACCCGAGCACGTGACAGAGTCCAAGATCAAGAAGGAATCCACCGGCGACCGGATGTCCATCGAGCTGGTGAAGAACCCGGACATCCTGGCCGGGCTGGCGCGGAACCGCCGACCGGGACAGGTCATCATCGGGTTCGGCGCCGAGACGGAACCAGACCGGGAGAAGCTGGTTGAACTCGGTCGGCAGAAGATAGCCCGAAAGGGCAGCGACTATCTGGTCCTCAACACCGTCGGGTGGTCCCAGGGCTTCGCCACAGAGCGTAACTCGGTCGTTATCGTGGATGCCGACGGAGCTATAGTGAGCGAGGCCAGTGGCAGCAAGGCGTCGGTGGCCGATCGTATCCTTGACCTGCTCGCCTGAGCCCGCGCCCACTCACGCGCTGTCGGCCGGGCTCGAACCGCCAGACCAGGACTCGAATCATCAACCCAGGAAGGGCCACCGATGACCAACCCGCTTCGCCTGTTCACCTCGGAATCCGTCACCGAGGGGCATCCAGACAAGATCTGCGACCAGATTTCTGATCACATCCTGGATGCGCTGCTCGAGCAGGACCCACGAAGCAGGGTTGCGGTTGAGACCCTGGTCACCACCGGGCTGGTCCATGTCGCTGGTGAAGTGACGACAGATGGATACGTCGAAATTCCCCGGATCGTTCGGGACGTCATCACGGGCATCGGCTACAACTCCTCGGAGGTCGGCTTCGACGGAAGCAACTGTGGCGTCACCGTCTCGATCGGTGCGCAGTCCCCGGACATCGCACAGGGGGTCGACAGCGCCCTGGAAGAGCGTGAGGGCAAGGCCGGGGATCCGCTCGATCATCAGGGGGCGGGTGACCAGGGCATCATGTACGGGTTCGCCACCACCGAGACCCCGGCGTTCATGCCGCTTCCCATCTGGCTGGCACACCGACTTTCGGAGCGCCTCGCCGAGGTTCGAAAGTCGCAAGTGCTCGACTACCTGCGTCCCGACGGCAAGACACAGGTAACCATCGGTTACGAGGGACACACCCCACGCACCATCGAAACGGTGGTGATGTCCACCCAGCACGCTCCCGGAGTGTCGCTGGCGGCGTTGGCGAGCGACATCGCAGAGTTCGTCATCAACCCGGTGCTCGAGACCTCTGGTCTCGACGCCTCCGCGACCAGGCTTCTGATCAACCCGACCGGAAAATTCGAGATCGGCGGGCCCAAGGGCGATGCAGGCCTCACCGGTCGAAAGATCATCGTGGATACCTACGGGGGTGCTGCGCGCCACGGCGGTGGTGCGTTCAGCGGGAAGGACCCGTCGAAAGTCGACCGTTCGGCGGCATACGCGCTCCGCTGGGTCGCGAAGAACGCCGTCGCTGCCGGGCTCGCCGAACGCCTCGAAGTGCAGGTCGCGTACGCCATCGGGAAGGCAGCCCCGGTCGGGCTCTACGTTGAGAGCTTCGGAACCGGACGCGTCGGCGACGATGCGATCATCCGCGCCATCAACGAGGTCTTCGACCTGCGGCCAGCCGCGATCATCCGCGACCTGGAGCTCCTCCGCCCGATCTATGCGCAGACGTCCACCTATGGCCACTTCGGCCGCGAACTTCCAGACTTCACCTGGGAGCGTCTCGACCGCGTCGACGATCTTCGCGCCGCTGCCGGCCTGTAGCAACCGTGATCGCCCGGGTCCTGATCGACTCCGCCGTCCCGCAACTGGACAGGCTGTTCGATTATTCGATCCCGGACTCCATGGCAACGGATGTCGCACCCGGCATCCGGGTGAAGGTGCCGCTGCGCTCGGCAGGAAGAATCGCCGAAGGATTCGTCGTCGAGGTGGTCACGTCAATCGAGTACACCGGCACGCTGAGCGAACTCGACTCGGTGGTGTCGTCGCTACCAGTTCTCGCACCTGAGGTCTACGCCCTCGCCCGACGCCTGGCCGATCGCGCGGCCGGAACCGCGAACGATATCGTGCGCCTGGCCGTACCCAAGCGGCAGGTGCGCGTCGAGAAGGCGTGGCTTGCGGCGGAGGTTGCTCCGCTTGGCGAGGTCACCGCAGCGTCCGCAAACGGGTACGCGGCGGATGCGTTCACGCGAGTCTTCGACACCGGCGGCCGGTTCAGCGTCGATGCCATCCCACACCTGGTCGAACTGCCGGGAGGAGTGTGGGTCGGGCACTGGGCGGTGACCCTCGCAGCGCTGGCGAGCAGCGCGGTCTCCCGGGGGAAGTCCGCGATTCTCGCCGTTCCGGACTATCGGGACCAGGAACAACTGCAGGCAGCGCTGATCGCCGTGATGCCGGATGACCGTATCGTGCGCCTGGACGCGCGCCAGTCGAACCCCGATCGCTACCGCGGGCTGCTGGCCTGCCTGGACGGCAGGCCTCGGGTGCTCGTGGGCAACCGGTCTGTCGTTTATGCGCCAGCGCAGGAACTGGGGTTGATTGCGCTGTGGGACGATTCCGACCCCTTGCACTCTGAACCGCTCAGCCCGTACGTGCACACCCGGGACGCGGCACTTGTCCGCCAGGAACAACAGGGCGGTGCGTTGGTGTTCCTGGGCCACACCCGCAGCACCGAGGTGCAGCGCCTCGTCGAACACGGCTGGGCGAATGAGATTCGCCCGGACCGGGCTTACCTGCCGAAGGTCATCCCGACAGCCGGGCAGGGTGAAGGCAACCCGCAGGCTGCGGCCGCCCGCATACCCTCGACCGCGTGGCAGCAGGCCCGGGAGGCACTCAATGAGGGGCCGGTGCTCATCCAGGTTGCCCGCCCCGGCTATGCGCCCCGACTGGCCTGCGACAGCTGCGGCCAGTCCGCACGATGCACGGTCTGCGAGGGGCCGCTGGGCACGAAGTCCGCCCGCTCCACCCCCGCCTGCCATTGGTGCGGTGCACTCGCGGCAAACTGGTCGTGCGTCAACTGCGGAGGACACCACTTTCGATTCGTCGGACAGGGATCCGCCCGCACCGCTGAAGATCTCGGCCGCGCTTTTCCCGGGGTCAAGGTCATCGTCGCCGATGGCGAACGCCCCCTGCTCACAGTGCCCGGCACGCCTGCACTGGTGATCTCTACGCGAGGCGCCGAACCGATCGCCGCTGGCGGTTACCGGTGCGTCCTGCTCCTGGATGGTGAGCGGATGCTCGCCAGGGAAGCGCTGCGCGTGGGGGAGGACTGCCTGCGCTGGTGGTCGAATGCCACTGCGCTTGCCGCTCCGGGGGCGCCTGTCGTCCTGGTTGGCGTGGGCGGGGCGCTGGCCACGGCAATGGCGACGTGGCGCCTCGCGGCTTATGCGTCCTCAGAGCTCGCCGACCGGCGGAGACTGCGCTTTCCACCCGCCGTACGCGTCGCCACCATTGCCGGAAGCCCAGACGCCGTGGATGCCGCGGTGGCTGAAGCCCTCAGCGTCACCGGGGTGGATGTGCTCGGCCCGACTGAGGTCGATGACGGTGTGCGAGCCATCTTGCGGCTGGACTATGCGGCGGGGAACGAGGTGGCGGCAGTGCTGCGCGCTGCCATCATCCGCAACGCCACGACGAGGCGCAAACGGGTTCCCCCCGGTGAGAACCGCTCTCCGGCACTGCCTACACTTAAGGTGCGGTTCGACGATTCCGAGCCCTTCGCCAATTGATGGAGCATTCGTGAGCGGTTTGAGGCTGGTCTTCGCCGGAAGCCCGGAAGCCGCCGTCCCGAGCCTCCGTCTGCTCGCGGACTCGCAACACGAGCTCCTGGCGGTCATCACCCGGGAGGACTCCCCGCAGGGGCGCAAACGGGTCATGACCGAAACAGCGGTGGCGGCAGCGGCCTCCCGGTACGACGTTCCGGTGCTCAAGGCGAACACGCTCGACACCTCGGTGACCGAGGCGATTGCCTCGTTCGAACCTGACCTCGGCGTCATCGTCGCCTACGGAGGGCTGGTGCGCGAACCGCTGCTCTCGGCCCCCCGCCTCGGCTGGATCAACCTCCACTTCTCTTTGTTGCCCCGCTGGCGGGGTGCTGCTCCGGTTCAGCGGGCCATCATGGCCGGCGACGACATCACGGGTGCTTCGGTGTTCCAATTGGTGGAACAACTGGACGCCGGAGACGTCTACGGCCGCGTCACCCAGTCCATCGGCAACCATGAGACGGCTGGTCATCTGCTGGCCTCACTCGCAGAAGGCGGCGCTGAACTTTTGGTGCGTGTCGTCGACGCGCTTGCCTCCGGTACCGCGCGGGCTGAACCGCAGGTCGGCGACGTGACCCTGGCACCCAAGCTGTCGCTGAGCGACGGCCGACTCGACTTGACCGCAGCCGCCAGGGCAGTAGCCGATCAAGTGCGTGGGGTCACCCCAGAGCCGGGTGCATTCACGGAGCACGACGGTGTGCGCCTCAAGGTGTTGGAAGCCGCAATCGCCCACGGCGCCCCGAGACTGGAACCTGGCGAACTGGGGGAGTGGAACGGCCGCCCGGTGCTGGGA
>Ga0209075_1004313_pt1 | contig 11453 bp, 10 predicted proteins | sample Stecom2011_FD_187523 | JGI IMG/M metagenome (GOLD analysis project Ga0209075, IMG submission 187523) | Agricultural soil microbial communities from Utah to study Nitrogen management - Steer compost 2011 (SPAdes) (version 2) | ecosystem: Environmental > Terrestrial > Soil > Agricultural land...
TGAACCGTCCAGAAAAACGCAATGCGATCAACGTCAGCGTTTCGCGCGCCCTGGCGGCGCATGTCGAAAATACCGAGAACAATCGGGCAATACGGGTTGTCATCCTCAATGGCGCCGGGGCCACGGCCTTTTCGGCAGGCGCAGACCTTGACGACATAGCGGCTGGTATCGGTGAGCAGATTGCCGAGCATGCAGCGGGTATGGGCGGCCTTATTCATGCCCAGCGCCGCAAGCCGTGGATCGCTGCCGTCCGCGGTATGGCCATGGGCGGTGGTGCCGAGTTGGCACTGGCCTGTGACATGATCATCGCCGGCCAGAACGCCAGCTTCTGCCTGCCCGAGGTCAAGCGTGGCATGATCGCCGGCGCGGCCGGAGCTTATCGTCTGGCCCGGCGCATTGCCCCGGCCATAGCCATGGAACTGTTGCTGACCGGCAACCGGCTTGAGGCGAACCGGGCCGCCACGCTGGGCCTGGTGAACAGCGTAGTGGCGGATGATGAGGTGCTGGCGCAGGCCCTTGCGCTGGCGCGTCAGATTGCCGACAACGCGCCACTGGCCGTCAGCGAAACCCTGCTCATTGCCCGCCAGGCTCTCGACTTCACCGAACTGGAGCTGCGAGCCAGAAGCGCTGCCGCCAGCCGCCGGCTGGCACAGTCCGAGGACATGCTGATCGGCGTCCGCGCGTTTCAGGAAAAGCGCAAACCCGAGTGGAGCGGACGCTAACGCTTTTTCCTCCAACATATCAGCGCTTGTCGAACGTGACGCCAGCCTTGATCCTGTCCCAAGTGCTGTCCGTCACCCCCTCATCACGCAAGTTGTACTTGAGAATGCGCCCCACCGGGCTACGCGGCAGTTCATGACGGAACTCGATAAAACGCGGCACCGCATAGTAGGGCACACGCTCTATCGCCCAGCGGCAGAGTTCTTCTTCATCAAGCCGGGCATCCGGCCGCAGCACCGCGGTGACCTTGACTTCATCCTCCGACAGTTCCGAAAACACCGCATGCACAGCAACCTCTGCAATTGCCGGGTGTGCGGTGAAAGTTTTCTCCATCTCGTAACTGGAGATATTTTCACCACCACGGCGCAGATAGTCCTTCTTGCGATCGAGGAAAAAGAAAAAACCGTCTTCATCGATCTTGCCAATGTCACCGGTATGGAACCACATATTACGCATGACCTTCAGGGTGTCCGCCGGACGGTTCCAGTAGCCCTCGAACATCACATGGGGTTTGAGCGGGCGAACTATGAGTTCGCCGGGGGTCCCATAAGGCAGCTCGACGTCGTTGTCGTCCACCACGCGGATATCGAAGGAATCACAGCGCCGACCGGCACAGTTGGGCTTGTCCGGTTCACCGAAGGGCAGCATGGTAACGATGGCACATTCGGTCAGGCCGAAGCCGGCACCGCCAACGGTGTGTCTAACACCAAAACGATCACGCCAGCGCTGCTGCAACTCCGGCGGAAAGGGCGCGCTGTATACCTTGTTCAACTGGCCGTAGCAGCGTTTCATCGCCTCGTTGTCCGGCGCATCGGCCAACAGCGGTGCTATGGAGGCAAGCAGATTGGCTTCATTGGCACCACTGCGCTCGATATCCGGCCAGAAGCTGGATACCGAAAAGCGCGGATAGATAACCACCCGCGCCCCGATCATCAGATTGCACAGTACAGTGGTTACCGTAGCATTGAGGTGGAACAGCGGCAGCGGCGTCCAGGTAATCGAATCACGTGTACGGCCGTGACAGACGAGAATCTGCCGAGCCTCGTTGCAAGCGTAATTGTGGCTGATCATGCAGCCCTTGGACGGTCCCGTGGTGCCGCCGGTATAGATGAGCATGGCTAGGTCACCCGGCCCTACATGAATCTGCGGATCGCTGGCGTCTTCGCTGCGAACATCCTCCAGTGGGACCAATATCTTGTCGCCCAGACTGCCTTCGGGCGCCGCGCCGCGATGCACGACATGACGTAAATCTGGCAATTGCTCGGCGATAAGACCGATACGCTCGACATAGGCCGTCTCCGCTATCACCACCACCGCGTTGGCATCAGCGAGTTGGTGACGCAGGAATTCGCCCTTGAACGCGGTATTGACCGGCACGCTGATCGCGCCCAGCTTGTTCAGGGCGAACCAGAGCAGCACCGCATCGGAGTTGTTGTCGAGAATGGTGACGACTGTCTGCCCCTTGACCACGCCCAACTGGGCCAGGCCATTGGCCAAGCGGCATGATTCACGCTGGATATCAGCGAAGCTGTGAATCTCGCCCAGCACGTCGAGGAATGGCTGATCGCCGAAATCGCGGGCCGCGCGACGCACCACGTCGTTGATGGTGTCGGATTCGCCGACTGTCCAGCCTGGCAGTGCCTGGTCATTCAGTGGGAGAGTCATGCTACAGCTCCTGTTGAAGAGTGAAATTGTCCTGAAGGCGCTGCCAACGCTTCTGCGCTGTGGCGAGCGTACCTTCGTGACTGAGAATGAAAAACTGCCCGTTGCGCATACCTTCGATCACTTTCCGGGCGACACTGTCTGCGGAAACGGTCGCCTGACGTGCCGCTTTTTGCGTACCGTGATAGAACACCTGGGCAGGAGCCGAGGGTGGCGCGGCGGTACAGTCAGGATGATCCCGGCCAGGGCGGGTTAGCCCCGTTTGCACCATGCTCGGACACAGCACCGATACACCGATATTCGCCCCCAAGGCTTGCAGCTCCAACTCCAATGACTCGGAAAGGGCTATCAATGCCGCTTTCGCCGCTGCGTAGGGGGCGAGATACGGTAGAGCCACAAGTCCACCCATCGAAGCGGTATTGATCACATGACCGCCACCGGCCTGCCCGAGCATCAACGGGATGAAACTGTGAATGCCATGGATTACTCCCATCAGGTTCACATCGAGCACGCGGCGCCAGTTGGCCAGATCGTGCTCCCAACTCTCACGGGGCAGATCACCAACAATCCCCGCGTTATTGCACAGCACATCCACACGGCCAAAATGCTCGATGCTGCGCCGGGCAAGCGCGTCGACCGAGGCCGAATCGGCCACATCCACTGTCACCGCCAGTACCGCAAAACCCTGATCGCTCAGGCTACGCGTCGCTTCCGCCAGCGCCGGACCTGGCAGATCAGCCAGTACCACGCGCATGCCTTCCTGACAGAAGGCGCTGGCCATGGCCAGGCCAAGCCCACTGGCGGCGCCCGTTACCACTGCTGTTTTGTTCACCTGATACTGCATAGTGAGTGCTCCTGGGCATGTCGGGGTTAACGGGCCGGTACGGTGCCACCGTCGACACAAAGAGTCTGGCCGGTAATGAAGCCCGATCCGTCGCTGGCGAGAAAAGTCATGAACGGCGCCAGATCCCGTTCGGCGTCACCCAGTTTTCCGCCAAGTGGAATCACCCTGCTCAGTAGTTGGTCATGGTCCGCCAGCTCATCAGCGTTCATCTTTGCCCGGTGGGCGTCATACATGGGCGTCCACATCATCGGTGCTACGGCATTGACGGTAATCCGGTATTTGGCCCATTCCTGGGCAAGCGTACGAGTCCAGGCCAGGACTGCACCCTTGGAAGCGGCATAATGAGCCGCATTCGGCATGCCATTGATGCCGGCGGCCTAGCCGAAATTGATGATTCTGCCGCCCTGTTCGCGCAGATATGGGAAGGCGGCCTGGTTGGTATGCAGGGTGCCACGGACATTGACGTCGAAAATCAGGTCCCAGTCCGCCTGGCCGATGGCCTCCGCCGGAGCGGTGCGTTCAACACCGGCGATATTGGCCAGCACATCCAACCCACCCAGCCAGTCACACGCCTGGGCAAAAGCCGCGCGGACCTGAGCCACATCGGCAATATTGCAAGACAGATACCGGGCACTGTCAGGGTGCCGAGCATTGATGGCGGCGACAACTGTCGTGCCTTCATCATCCAGCACATCCAGCACAACCACCCGGGCGCCCTCCGCAGCGTAGGCCCAGGCAACGACGGCGCCAATACCACGTGCACCGCCGGTAACGATGATATTCTTGCCAGCAAGCTGCATAGCGATGGCCTCTTGATTATTGTTGTCGGGTTGTCAAAAACCGGTTTCGCACCCTTCAGGGCATACCGCCGTCCACCTTGATCAGCGACCCGCTGGTATAGCTGGAGTAAGGACTGGCCAGGTACAGGGCAGTGGTGATGATTTCTTCCGGCCGGCCAGGCCGGCCCAGCGCACTGGCGGACTTCTCGCGCATCTCCTCGGTCCAGGCCTTGGCGATGTCGGTGAGGAAGGGGCCGGCCGATATGGTATTGACCCGTACCCTGGGTCCGTACTCCTGGGCCAGGCCAACGCTCATGGCATTCAGCGCGGCCTTCGCCCCGGCGTATGGCACTATCATCGGCGACGGACGGATACCGCCAGTGCTGCTGATATTGATGATGGAGCCACCCTCGCCCTGCGCCATGCGCTGGGCAATGATCGCCGCCAGACGGAACGGGCCCTTGAAGTTGAGCCCGATGACCTTGTCGAACAGTTCCTCGGTTACTTCATGGCTCGCTACCGCCGGTGACATCCCGGCGTTGTTCACCAGCACGTCGACCCGGCCAAATTCGGCGTAGGCCACTTCCGCCAGACGCTCGACCTCCTCCCACTTGCCGGCATGGCAGGCAACGGCGAGAGACCGTCGTCCCAGGGCACGCACTTCCTCAGCCACTGCTTCGCAGGCCTCCAGCTTGCGACTGGCGATGATCACATCGGCACCATGGGCGGCGAAGGCTCGGACCATCTGGTAACCCAGACCGCGACTACCACCGGTCACCAGCACTACTTTACCGCTCAGATCGAACAGCGCTTGCTTGTCGAGTGCATCGCTCATGGCCGTTCTCCAGCAGTCTGGTCATCGAGAATATGGGCGTAACGCGCCCGTGCGGCAGCGATCTTCGGCGGCAGATGCTCACTAGGGAACAGTCCCTCAGCCGGTTTGTAATTACGCAACAGTTCCTTGGCCACGGTCACCCGGTGTACTTCAGTAGGGCCGTCCGCAAGACCGAAGGTCGGTACGTTGATCCACATATAGGCCAGCGGCGTCTCGAAGGTCGCTCCCAGCGAGCCATGCATGTGCAGCGCCCGCTGAACAATATCGTGGTAAACCTTGGCCATTCCCACCTTGACCATTGCTATGTGTGCACGCGCCTTGCGTGGGTCTCCATGGCTCTGGTCGATGAGCCAGGCGGTCTTCATGACCAGCAGACGAAACTGCTCGAGCTCGATCTGGCTGTCGGCGATCATGGTTTGCACCGTACCCAGATCCGCCAGCCGAGTACCCTGCGTGTACCGGCTCAATGCTCTCTCACACATCATGTCCAGGGCTCGCTGACACTGGCCGACGATGCGCATGGCATGGTGCACCCGCCCGCCGCCGAGACGTGCCTGGGCGACAGCGAATCCGCCACCGGGCTCGCCGAGCATGTGATCGAGTGGTACACGCACATCGTTGTAACGAAGATAGCCCTCGGTGGCCTCGTCCATCTCCAGTCGCTCACCCATGTGCGGTACATTGCGGATGATTTCCAGCCCGGGCGATTCCTTCGGCACGATGAACATGGACATGCGTTTCTGGATCGGCGCATCCGGATCCGTTACCGCCAATACCAGCAGGAACTCGGCATACCGCGCGTTCGATGAATACCACTTCTCACCACTGATGACCCAATGATCACCGTCGCGTCGTGCATTGGTGGTAAATACTCGTGGGTCAGCCCCACCCTGCGGTTCGGTCATGGAAAAGCAGGAAACGATGTCGCCATCAAGTAGTGGCTGAAGGTATTTGTCCTTCTGTTCCTGGGTGCCGAACATGGCGAGAATCTCGGCATTGCCGGTATCCGGTGCCGCGGTTCCGAATACGGTCGGCGCCCAGAGCGAACGGCCCAGCCGCTCGTTCATAAGCGCCAGGGCTACCTGCCCATAACCCTCTCCGCCCAGTTCGGGCCCCAGATGACAGGCCCACAACCCTTGGCGCTTGACCTCGTCCTGCAGCGGTTTGAGGATGGCGCGCGAGATGCTGTGGCGAGTGTCATAGACCACACTGACGGATGGATAAAGCACATCCAGCGGCTCCACTTCCTCGACCAGAAAGCGATCGATCCACTCCAGCTTGGCCTGAAACTCGGGGTCAGTCGAAAAATCCCACATCGTGTCGTTCTCCATGCATGTGTCAGGTGTCAGAATTGCCGGCTCATGCGCTGGCGATCAGCTGTCTGGCCTTGGCCATCAGCCAGAGCGCATAGTTGTGAAGGTAGAGGCCCATTTCCTTCGGCGCCTTGCCGGCGAGTGATCGTGCATAGGTCCCCTCCAGCAGGCAGGCCAGCTTGTAGCAGGCCAGCACGAAGAACCACGGCATCGAGCTCATGTCGCGTCCGCTCAGCTCGCCATACAGGGAAATCAGCTCGGCACGCGTCATGAAACCATCCCAAGGGTGGACTATCGGCCCACTGCTGGCTCCTCCCTCGCTCGGGTCGTCCTCTTCACGCCAGGAGGTCAGTACCCAGGCCAGATCCAGCAAGGGATCACCGAGTGTGGACAGTTCCCAGTCGATCAACCCGGAAATTCGCGGAGACTCGAGAGAGAACATGACATTCGGCCATTGAAAGTCGCCATGAATGATGCCGATGCGGCCGTCCGCCGGTATGTTGTCGGTCAGCCAGCGACCGGTGTCATCCACGTATGGCAGAGGGGCTTCGGCGGCGTAACCGGGAACGTCGCGATACCCATCCAGTTGCGAGCGCCAGCGCTCTACCTGCCGGGCGTGCCAGTTGACGGGCCTACCGAAATCGTCGAGGCCGACGGCCTGGTAATCGACCGCTGCCAGAGCCGCGGCAGCCTTTACGAATTCCTCGCCCATACGCTGGCGCCAGCTTGAATCCGTGGCGTATCGGCCCTGGAGTAGCCCGGCAGGGGAAAACCCCTCAAGCGGTTCCATCAGGAAAAAGTTCACGCCGATTACCGATAGGTCATCGCAGAGACCGAGCAAGGCAGGATGCGGCACATCACTTCCAGCCAGGGCACCCAGTACGCGGGCCTCGCGCAACATGGTCTGGTTGCTGGTTGGTCGCAGGTGACGGGGCGGGCGGCGCAGCACGAAGCACTGGTCGCCCCGCTGCAATAGAAACAGATTATTCTGCGAACCACCGGTCAGTTGCTCTACGCCCGTGACCGGGCCGCTGCCAGGTAGCGAGCCAGCCATCAGCCAGTCATTCAGCGCTGGCCAGTCGAGCAGCCCGTCAAAAGTAGGAAGATCCTGAGTCATTTCTGTCTCTCTTGTTTTGTGCATAAAGTTCAGATCACATCGTGACTGATCAACCACATGCCAGAGAGACACTCAGGAACTCATGTCATGAATGATCTCCCTTCGGCGAAGCCCCGGCATTATCCGAGTAGCCTTCCAGATTCCGCCGTACTTGGCGCAGCACCTCCAGGGTCTGAAGCAGTACCGGCGCATCAAGACCCTGGGCGACATGCTCGGTCCATTCGGCACTCTCCCGATTGACCTGCTCGTAGACGCGCCGGCCCTTTTCGGTCGCAAGCAGCTGCCGAGAGCGCTTGTGGTGCGGGTTGTCCGCATACACCACATAGCCTTCGCCGACCATCAGATCTGCGGTCTTCTGAATGGCCTGCCGGGTGTAGCCAAGACTTCGGGCAATACGTGCCACGGTAGGAGGCTCCAACGCCAGCACCACCGAAGCCAGAACAATGGCCTGCGTGGAGTTACCCAGTATCGAAGGTTTGCGGGAACTCATTACCCGGCCATGCAGACGCAGTATCTCGTCCACCAGCTCGGCGATACGTGCCCCCGACTCGCTGTGCACCGAGCGATCAAAGGTCGGCAACAAACCAGCATCTTCAGATTGCATGCTCACAATATGACACCTATTTTCCATTATGACAACCATTTGTCATTTATTTTCAATAAGACTCCCATTGCCCTGGCCGACAATCCGATCAGTCTAACGTGGCCATCCATCAAGCACACCCGAACTATCACAGGGAAAACACTATACAAAGCATAACTGACTGATCATTATTTATCATCTAAGGGCTTCCTACCCTGCTACGAACTCGTTGTCACGGCAACAGCTACTGGAGACCAGATAATGAATGAAACGGACGGCCGAGCCCATGAAGCGATCCGCAATACGCTGGCCACCTACAACTGGTGCGGAGATAACGCTGACTACGAAGGATATCTTGCCACCTTTGCTCTCAATGGCGTGCTCGATCTCAAGGGCGTCGGCACCTACGAAGGTCGGGAAGCCATACGCGCAGGCATACTCCAGGCCTTCGGTGCCAGCCCCGCGCAGTTGGAGCGCCGCCGCCAGGCTGGTGGCCGCTTCTCGCATCATGTTTCCAGTATTCGGATAGAGCTGACCAGCCCTACCGAGGCGCGCTGCTGGTCCTATTTCGCCGTGGCAGGCCCCAGCGGGTGGGATCACTGGGGACGGTATACCGACCGCTTGACGCTGCTTGAAGGACGCTGGTTATTCACTTACCGCCGGGTCAGCGTAGATGGTCATTCGCCCAACGCGGTCATGTACGCCCCTGATTCACAATAGAAGAGGAATAGACCCATGCCTTTGCGCATAGTCGTTTGTTATACGGGCAGTGTCGGTAGTGAAGTAGCTCGCCTGGTAGTGAAGAACCCAGCCTTTGAACTGGTTGGTGTGCTAGTGCATAACAGCGACAAGGAAGGTAAGGATGTCGGGGACATCGTTGGTATCGATCCGGTCGGAGTGAAGGCGACCCGCGATGTGGAGGCATTGGTGGCCTTGCAGGCCGACGTCGCCGCCTGGCATGGCCTGACCTGGCAACCGGAAGTAATCGCCAGATTTCTGCGCGCCGGTACGGGTGTCTATTCGAATATCGGCGGATGGCACCTACCGAGCGCACCGGAATACCAGATGCTGCAGAGCGCCGCCGAAGAAGGGGGAACCGCGCTGATGGCCGGAGGCAATATTCCTGGCCTGATAAGCGATGTATTACCCCTCTTCTGTACGGGTTACTCCACCAACATTCGCATGATCAGAGCCTTCCAAAGAAACTTCGTGCCCCACTACCCCTCGGCGACTCAGTTGGGCCAGTTCGTTGGCATTGGTCAGCCAGTACCGGACTCGGCATTCGATCCCAAGGCGGAACCTGCTGAAGTCGACAAACTCTGGATGTGGGGCATTGCCCAGTCTGCCCGCATCGTCGCGCAGGGGCTAGGCATACCGATGGATGACCTGCGCCTGACCAACAAGGAGTATGGCCGCTCAGTGCAAGACATGGTTCTGGAACCTAGCGGACTGAAGGTCGCAAAAGGCACCGCCGCTGGCGTGCGCTGGACCTTTACCGCTTCCTCCCGCGGCGAACCTTTCTACCAACTGATCAATGAACAGACCACCCGGCTCGATATCGGCGGTGACTGGCAGGCAGCGGCAGATACGCCGAACTGGCGTGTGGTCATCGAAGGGTCGCCGAGCATCCAGTGCGAATTCAGTTTGCAGGCCGATCACAGTGGTCCGGACGATGTCGCTTCACTAAACGCTGCCCGTGCCGTGAACTTCCTGCCCAGAATCGTGGCGGCCTCTCCCGGCTGGCATACCGTACTGGATGTGCCTGCCCCCGTAGGAAGTCTGGCGACGAACGTCCCGGGCTGAGGAACAACGCCCGGGTCCATATGAATACCAATAACAACAAGAGGAAAGAACAGTGAAAACTCTACGTAACAAGGCTGATCTGGATACTGAACTGGCCGCACTGAGGGCCCTGAACAAGTCCATTGGCTGGGTCGGTACCAGTGGGGCTTTGCATGAAGGACATCTGTCGCTGCTGCGCCATGCCAGCTCCGAGAACGACGCAGTGATCATGTTCTGGACCGGTGAGATGTCATTTCCTTGGGCAGACGCCTCCAACCCATCCTATCCGCGCGATCACGAAAAAGATGCCGCCATGGCCGCAAGCGCTGGTGCTCATCTGCTCTACATTCCACGGGGGTGAAGAAATCTACCCACAGCCCCCTGTCGTCAAGGTCACAGCGCCGGGCTTGCACCGCCCAGGCCTGACCGACCCGCAACACCTGGACATGGTGGCGCTGTTCATGAGTAAGTTCCTCGGCATGGTTGGCGGTTGCACCTGCTATATGGGCGAAAAGGACTGGCAGCAGTTGGTGATGATGCGTCAAGTAGCCAGCGACCTGTCTCTACCGATAAAGCGCTTTGTCGTTAGCCCAACCGTGCGCGATACAGACGGTGTGCCGTTGTCGAGCCGCAATATGAAACTGACACCGGAAAACCGGATAGCCGCGGCGATAGTGCCTCAGGCTCTGGAAACCGCAGCCAGAGCCATCGCCGAAGGTGAAAGGGATGCTGACAAGGTCCGCGCGATCATCATCGAGCACATAGAAAGCCAGGCGCCGCTAGTTTACGCTCATGTGATCAGCGAAACATTGCAGGACATCAATCCGCTGCGCGGACCAATCCGACTGATGGCCTGCGCACGGTTTGGCGAAGTGGAGATTCTCGATAATCTGGGCGTCATGGTCTGACCCGCCAGCCGTCGCAGAGCGACAAAGAATCTCCCTATGCCGCTCAGATCCCAGCAGCCATGTAACCACCATCGACCGGCAGCACTATGCCCGTTACGAAAGAGGCTGCTGGGCTACACAGGAACATGACGCCTGCGGCGATTTCCTCCGGGCGCCCCCAGCGCCCCATTGGCGACCTGGCCAAGACGCGAGCATTGCGCTCCTTGTCCTGTTGCATCGCCTTGGTCATCGGGGTATCAATCCAACCAGGCGCCACGGCGTTTACTCGAATACCCTCCGACGCCCAGGCCAGCGCCAGGCTCTTGGTCAACTGCACTACTCCGCCTTTACTGGCGGAATAAGCTGGCGCGGTCGGACTGCCGAAGAAGCTCATGACAGAGGCCAGATTCACGATACAGCCTTGGCTGCTCGCCAGCAGCGTGTGAGCCGCGTAGCACATGCGCATGGTGCCAACGAGGTTTATTTCCAGGGTTCTCACGAACCCTTCCTCACTGAACTCGCTTGCTCCTCTGCCAACACCCGCCGCGTTGACCAGCACATCCAGTCTCTCGAAGCGTCCCAGGCAGTTGCTCACCGCATCGGCATCCGCTACATCCAGTACGGCGAAGCAGGCACCGTCAAGCGCTTCGTCAGCCCCACAAGCCTCAACTTCCTGTTGAGATATGCCGGTGGCCAGCACGCCGCAACCAGATTGCAGCAGCCCGATGACAACAGCCCGCCCGATACCACTGGTACCGCCTACCACTAGTGCGTATTTACCTGTCATATCCTGATTCACAGCGATTTTCCTCTCATGTCTCGTACTCATATCCATGCACCAATAAATAACATAAATTCATTTATACTCCATTCCTTTCAACTCTTTTGACCTAAGCGTTCGAGTCGAGTTATCTCAGGCGCTGACACTCCC
>Ga0209075_1004314_pt1 | contig 11452 bp, 15 predicted proteins | sample Stecom2011_FD_187523 | JGI IMG/M metagenome (GOLD analysis project Ga0209075, IMG submission 187523) | Agricultural soil microbial communities from Utah to study Nitrogen management - Steer compost 2011 (SPAdes) (version 2) | ecosystem: Environmental > Terrestrial > Soil > Agricultural land...
TAGTCAATGATTTGATAAGACAGGCAAGGAATCAACAAGTTGAAATAAATTGGATTAGGGCTAAATTGGATCAAGCTGAAAAGAGCGGATTTACCACGGATAGCAAGGAAGAGATTTTAGCGCGATCGAAATCTTTATTTAATGGCTAAATATAGACTAAGTCAAGGAGCTAAAGAAGATTTGATCCGTATCCATCATTACGGTGTTCAAAAATTTGGAATGGCATAGGCAGACAAATACTTTGATTCGCTTTTTGAATATTTTGATGTCATCGCGCATAACCCGTATTCATTTGAATCGGTAGATTTTATAAAAGAAGGATATAGGCGTTGTGTCTGTGGTTCTGATAGTATTTTCTATAAGATAAACAATGGTATGGTTGAAATTATGGCGATTATTGGAAGACAAGACTTGAATAGTATTCTTTGAAATTTAAATTCTGTTTAAATTACTTAGTTTTACGAACGTTCGAAATGAATCGTCGATAGTTGATGGGGAAGAATGGCCTGCTGTGAATGAGATGTATATGCGACTTGCTTTTAAGTTATAATGATAAATTAGCAAGCATTTGAAAAGGCTTACGAGTTGACCAAAGACGTGGCTGAGTTTGATACACCATTCGTTGCTTTTGCTTTGGAATTGGATGCCCCGTTGTGGACTGGTGACAAAAAACTTAAAAAAGGATTGTCCGAAAAAGGAATCGACTGGGTTCTCTCAACGGATATTGTAACCCAAATCAGAAATGCAAAATAAAATGTGTTTGATAATGATTAAGCCTTTGTGTGGTCAGAACAATCTGCTTTGATTTTATGTGTATTGAAATGTGCGCCATCAGCCTTTTTGGATGCTCAGTTTGAATCGCCTATATTTGATGGGAAGGTATAACAGGATGTACGAAGAGATATATAGTATGTGTTATATAGACATGTTGTGTGCAAGCAGAAAAAATTGTGATGAAAATTAAACTGATTACAATAATTTTAATATTTACGAGCATATCATCATTTGGACAATCTGTTTCAAAAAGTGAATTGAAAAAAATGCTTAAGGAAACATTAGTCAAATCGAGAAATTATGTATCAGATGCGACTAACTCTTGGTTTTATGACAACACCGAAAACGATTATGAAACCCAAGCTACTTTAACATTCAACACTGCTCGAAGTTTTAAAAGAGATTATTGTAAAATAATTAATTGGACTTTCTACGAGTGGAATAAATTTCGACTTGAATTCAAAGATTATTGTAATGAACCGCCAACAAAATTGGCTTCAAAAAATGATGACTATTACGAATTTGTAATTACGGAATCTGACGAAAATATATTTATCTCTTTAAAAAATATAAACGGAATTCAAGAAAAATTTAAAATTGTAGAACTGACAAAAAATGTGCCGATTGACAGTGGAAATGACCAATTTGATTATATAATAAAATTGAAACGGATAGAGTAAAGCCTACACACAACACGAAGCTATAAGCAATGCTTAAATTATGCTTAATCCAAAAGCAGTTGTATATTTATAAAGTGAGTGCCAGCCAGATAATAATTGCTTTTTTTGGCGCGCTGCTCATAGCCCAAACGTTGTGCCTAATTTAAAATGACGATACGAATACTCATATCAATTCCAGTTATCTTAATCACAATCGGACTGATTTATTTCAATCTTCCCTTTGAAGTAACTCGGAAATCTGACATTGATTTTGGAAATGAACTAGTGAGTAAAATTGAACAATTTAAAACGGAGAATAACAGACTGCCAGAAACTGATGATTGGAAAGTTTTAGACGAACTAGGATTTAAAACCGAAATGCTTGGAACCGACCCGACTTACCAAAAAATTAATCAAAAAGAGTTTGAGTTGATTTTTTTAGAAGGATTTGACGGTCCTTATTTAGTGTATAATTCAAAATCCAATGAATGGTCAATTGACTTTCCGACTCCACTTCAAAAAAACAAGCGTCAAGACAATTGAAAACTGCTCCTTACATATTTGCAATTCTATTCATTGGACTAATTTTCTATTTGGGCTTTAACCACTTTGAACTACCAACTTTCTTCATTTTCGACAAAACAGAGAAAACAAAAGGAACGGTGACAAATACTGAATGGACTTATGGAGTAAAAGGATATCGACTGCAATTAGTGACTTATGAATTTGAAGCGAATGATAGCACTTACACTGACAAATTCAAAGCAGGACAAAAAGAAGGAATTCAAAAAATAGGAGACAAAATTTTGATTGAGTATTCTATTGACAGACCAGACAAAAACGAAGTAGTTGGTTATTATAGAAATCAATCAGAACCAATAAAGACAATGAAATTAGAATCGAAAAAATAAAAAACTAGGCGCAATAACTAAGCATTCATGCGACGAGATCGTTTCTTTCAATATCTTCTAAGATCTCATTGAAATTCATAGACATACATCAGATCCTTTCCAAGCTTCTTGGATACTTTAAAGGATTGGGGTACATTTGAGAAGAACCATCTTGTGGAATATAAAAATGAGATTATGAATAGAATAATATTATTTTTCTTGGTGCAATTCCTTGTATTCCCATCATTTGCTCAGTCTAATGAAGAAATTGCATTATCAAAAGCAAGGGAAGCTATTGAAATAATGGATGAAGGTAGAATTGAGGAGAGTATTATACTTTTAGAGGAAAGCCAAAAACTCGATCCTGGAAACTATATGTATCCTTATGAAATCGCCTATGCCCACGTTTTGAAAAAAGATTATGAAACAGCGATAGAAATTTTAAAAGAGATAAAGGAATACGACACTTTGAACAGTCAAGTTTATCAAATGTTAGGCAACTGCTACAGCTATTTGGGAAGACCTGATGATGCCATTAAGGAATATGAAGAAGGAATGAAACACTTTCCAAATGCTGGCAATTTACATTTGGAAAAGGGGAATGTATTTCTCCATCAAGAGAATTATGGTGAGGCCATAAAAAACTATGAAAAAGGAATCGAAGTCGATCCAACTTTTCCATCAAACTACTACAGACTGGCAAAACTGTTTTTATATTCAACAGATAAATTGTCGGGTTTGATTTATGGTGAGATATTTATGAATTTGGAGAGAACTACACAAAGAACACTAGACCTTAGCGAGCTGTTGTACAATACTTATAAGTCATCAATAACAATTGGGAAAGATAAATCCCAAGTTGATTTTTGCAAAATTTTTGTTGATGTGTCGGAATTCGAATCTGAGGAAGATTTAAAATTCTCTTTGTGTGCAGTTTATGCCAAGAATTTTATTCTGGCAACCATCGACGAAGTTGCATTCGACTTAAGTTCACTATCGTCCATTAGAATGAAATTTCTTGAAAATTACTTTAAGGATGATTTCAAAAATCATCCCAATGTACTTTTTGAATATCAGAAAGAATTGCTTGACAACAATCTTTTCGATGCATATAATCACTATTTGTTTCAAATGGGTGCCCCTGAAGAGTTCGATATATGGTTAGAAGCCAATGGAAAAGAATATGATGAATTTGTTGAATGGTACACAAGAAATGAAAATATAATTGAGGTCGTCAGTGATAATAGGTTTATAAGATAAACTACCTACAATGGTTATAAGTAATTACTTTTTCTAATTTACTTCTGAAGATCCTAAAGCCTACACGAAAGTATCAGTTTTTATAAATGGGTTTTCAAAGCGGTTTTTATCACGAAAAGCTTATGTCGACCCATAGAACTACTTATAGTCTAAAAAGTTGCGAGAAATTTGATGAGCGAATGGAAATCACAAAGAAAGACGTTGAAAGATTAATTGAGGTGAGAAAGGAAAACACTTTTTTCAATCATTTAGCGAATGTCTTTTTTCGAGATTTTAGACCTAAGGGAGAAGTTGGTAGAAACGAAATAAAAGTATGGAGACAGAATATGTGGAATATGACTTTCTACCCAATTTTTACATTTGAATTTAACGCAAACAATCATCTCACAAAAATTACAGACAAATTAAATCCAGTTGGTCGGACTTTCATTGCACTAATAGTAATCGCATTGATTTGCCTTATTTTTCCAAAAAACCTATCCGAGTTTGACCTTTTAGATAATTGGCAAATGGCAATTTTTCTTTCTGCTTTTTCTTTTCTGCTCATATGGATTGTCCGCAAGTCTTACCAATCAGAAAAACAAAATCAACTTGAACAGATTTTTGAAATTTTGGATATTGAAATCGACGAAAAAACACCGGAAAGGGAATGGTCCCTAAAAAACATATTGATTAGGCTTATCACTTATCCTTTTGCGCTACTTATAATTTTTATAAGCATTTGGACTCTGTTCGAGAATGGAAATATACTTGTTACGATAATGACAGTGGGAGTATGCGGAAGTTATTTGTATGCAGATATTAGAATGATTATTAAAGAAAAAAAATCTACTGGCAACAACACATAAAATTAGTTACTCAGCTTAATCTAAAGTTATTGTATGTTTACTACATCTGATTTTTCTTTGGGAAATCATCGCCCAATCCCCCAATTTACCATAATTGATCAATCGCAAAAACATTCACAACAAATCATCTTTAGAAAATCTACCATTTAGAAATAACATATATTTGATGTTGCGAAAAGTGCAAGTTTCAACAATATCAATCAAATAAGGCACAGCCAAACATCAGCAAATGGAATTAAAGACACTTCATAAAATTGGAGTCCTATTGATACTTATAATGGGTAAAGAACAAGACGAAAATAAGACAATCCTACTGAGAAAAGCAATTCAAAACGGAATTGATAGTGGAATTGCGCACGACTTCGATCCCAAGAAAAACCTTGAGGCCCTAAAAGCAAAAAAGCACTCAAATGGCTAATTTTAAGCTTACAAACAAGGCGCTATTGAGAATCTATCGAAAATTTAGGATTACACATTTGAAGTATAGTCAGAACGGCAAGCACATAAATAAAATGAGTTACTAATTTCTGATTGTCGAAAAATGGTTGCCAAGCCACATTTGGGAAAAACGATGACGGCATCGCTCAAAATCTATTTGGAATCGAATTGGCATATCATTTTCTATTTTATTCCGCTTTAAATCAACGTTAATGAGAAGGTGAGTTCTAAATGCGATACCGTTCTCAATAGTAAACACGGAATTCATCAAAATTCAAAATTACATTGCTTATTTTTAAAGTGAATTTATCCTGAAGCTCACCATGAAGCAATTCTCTTTAATAATTTTTGGTTTTTTATTGGCATTTGGCAGTTTCGCACAAGGGCAGAAGGTGGTTGTTTTGAATTTAGACGATCCTATTTATCCTTCAACGGCAGAATATATCAACAACGGACTTCATCGAGCTGTTGAGGAAAGGGCCAGTTGTGTAGTGATAAAAATCAATACGCCCGGTGGATTGTTGAAACCAACGCGGGATATGGTTGGTGAAATAATGAGTTCGCCCATTCCGATTGTTTCCTTTGTTGCGCCATCGGGAGCTCATGCTGGTTCTGCTGGAGCCTTTATTGCTTTGGCGTCTGATATTACAGCCATGAGCCCGGGTTCGAATATTGGTGCTTCCCATCCCGTTATGCAAGGCAGTGTTCCGGATTCCATTATGAGTGCGAAAATGACAGAAGATGCAACAGCTTTTCTGCGCTCTATTGCAGAACACAGAAAGAAAGACATCACTTTGATTATGCAGATGGTTACCAACAGTCGGTCGTTCTCGGCCGAACAAGCGTTAGAGCATCATATCATTGACTTGAAAGCCAATAATCTGAAAGAATTGCTCACCGAAATCGATGGGTGGACGGTAGAACTCAATTCGGGTGAAAGTGTTGTGCTTCAAACCGCATCGGCTGAGATTATAACCCAAGAGATGAGCCAAAAGCTGCGGTTTTTGACCTACTTGAGCAATCCCAATTTAATGTATATGTTTTTGATGATGGGAATGATGGGTTTGTTTTTTGAATTGAGCAATCCTGGCGGTTTCGCACCGGGTATCATCGGATTGGTTTTATTGATTCTTGCAGGCTATGGCCTGGCCGTTCTCCCGATTGATTTTGCCGGACTGGCATTGATCGTCGTCGGGGTTATCCTTTTTATCTTGGAAATTAAAATTCAGAGTTATGCCTTATTATCCATCGGTGGCGTAATTTGTATATTCCTGGGCTCCATGTTTTTAATCGATGAAGCTCCTTCCATCGATGTGCTTTCTATCTCTTGGTCTGTGCTTATAACTTCTGTTGTAATAATTTCAGCTTTCTTTATATTCCTTGTCTTTTATGGCATCAAGGCCCAATTTGGCATAAAGAAAACGGGTTTTGAAGCTTTAGTAGGTTTAAGAGGTATTGCTATGGAGGATCTTTCACCAGAAGGAAGAGTAAGGGTAAACGGAGAGTTTTGGAATGCTGTTGCCGAGGAAGGAGATATTCCGGCCAAATCGGAAATAGAAGTGGTTGCGGTTAAACAATTTAAACTCACTGTTAAGTCCGTATCTTTAATAAATAAATAAAAAATTTAATTATGATGATTCCAATTTATGTCTTAATATTTTTCGTTGTTCTCATTCTACTCAGCGCCATAAGAATTTTAAAAGAATATGAGCGTGCTGTAGTTTTTAGATTGGGAAGGGTTACGCCAGGTGGAAGTAAAGGTCCAGGCCTTATTATCCTGATTCCCTTTATCGATAAAATGAAAAAAGTAACCCTGCGAACAATTGTCCACGATGTGCCCACCCAAGACATCATATCGCTCGATAACGTTACCTTAAAGGTTAATGCCGTCATCTATTTTCGGGTGATTGATTCTGAAAAGGCGACCATTGAAGTAGAGGATTATTACTACGCCACCTCCCAGCTTTCGCAAACCATTCTTAGAAGTGTGTTGGGACAATCCGAACTGGATGAAATTCTCTCTAAGAGGGATAAATTAAACTTGCAGCTTCAGGAAATTATCGATGCCCATACCGAGCCTTGGGGTGTCAAGGTGTCGAATGTGGAAATTAAACAAGTGGATTTGCCACAGGAAATGCAAAGAGCGATGGCAAGACAAGCTGAAGCAGAAAGACACCGTAGAGCAAAGGTAATCGCCGCCGAAGGAGAATTCCAAGCCTCTGTGAAATTAGCTGATGCAGCGGAAGTGCTTGCAAAACAACCCAGTGCGTTGACGCTTCGTTATTTACAAACACTCACTGAAATTGCAACCGAAAATAATTCCACTACGCTCTTCCCGATTCCTATCGATCTTTTTAAACCCTTTATGGAAAAAATGGCCGAGAATCCCGAAGTGATTAAAAAACTAACGAATCAAAAGAGTAGTGAGGAAGGTGAGCGTGAGGGGAAATAGGGAAGAGGTGAGAATATAGGACAGTAAGACGTAGGACTTAGGACGAACCCGGCTGATTTATTAGAATCTAGACGGCTAGAGTATAGACGGGTTTTGCGGGATAGTGTCAAAACATACAACACAGTCTTTATCCTTTCCAATCGCCAAATCTCCCACTCTCTACCATCATTGTGCTCCTTTGTGAAAAATCTTTCTGCCCTTCCCTAGAAAAACATTTAACATTAAAAATTCAACTAATAACCGTCAACATTATTCAGGGAGGTTCAAGAATCCCTAATGTGCGATACTATGCAAAACTCCATCGAAATAATTTTTGATATCCTCTATTTGATTTCAGTAATTACTATGGGGGTCATTATGATAATGAAATCAGAGGGCCGAAATCAAATTAAGCTTTTCGGAATAATGGCTGTGGTGCTCGGGGTAGGAGATGCGTTTCACCTAGTTCCAAGAGTCTATGCACTTAGCACCGATGGCTTGGCAAACCACTACGAAAGTCTTGGTTTTGGAACTTTTGTCGCTTCTATTTCAATGACTATCTTTTATGTGATTTTATACCATATCGCTCAAAAGCGTTATGACTTAAAAGACAAGAGAATTACATTTTTGGTTTATTTTCTGGCTGTCGCACGCATTTTACTTTGTCTGTTTCCAGCAAACGAATGGCTGTCGCCCACACCTTCTTTAGCTTGGGGCATCTACCGAAATATTCCGTTTTTAATACTTGGAATCCTCATTATCATCTTGTTTTTCCGTGAAACTAAACGAACAAATGACCAACCGCTAAAATGGATGTGGTTAGCCATATTGTTGAGTTTCGGTTTTTATATTCCTGTGGTTGTTTGGGCTGGAAAGATACCCGCTCTTGGCGTGTTGATGATTCCAAAAACATTAGCTTATGTGTGGATTGTCGCCATGGGGCTGAAAGCCATGAATAAGGATGCGTCTGGAAAAGAGTAAGTAGCAAAAGCAAGATGAATTGAAGACAGAAAATACCAACAAGGGCAATTCATATCTTGTATTGATTTTCTTCTTAACCATCTGTCCGTAACCCTATTGGGTAATTTAACAGTTTGGAGTACCTTTATAAAAGAGACATCATATAATTTGATGCAAAGTGACCTAAACAACCTGATTGTGAGTTAAGACATAGTAATGGTGACGCGAAAACATAAAAACTTTCAACACAATGATGGATATAAAATATGAAAACAACAAGCAAATAATTAACTCTTTTTATGCCAACTTAGGACTTGCAGATGAATTTGAAAAAGACAATATCTATTTGGAGAATGCCTTTAACGAAATAAAGCATATTTGGTTTACGAACTTCAATAAGATAGATAAAGTAAATTATTTGTTGATAGTGGAATCTCCTCTTTGGGGAAGAGATAAAAAATATATTTATAATCCAGAAACAAACAAAAGTCAATTTTTCTATAGGAGTGATTTGGAGCAAATTCTCAACTTTGAGATAAGGGATAAAGAAGAATTTATTAAAATTTGCAACGAAATAGGATTGTTAGTTGTGGACATTTCCCCATTTCCCCATTTCCCTTAAATACCCAAGACGCGAAAATAAATTATGCGAAAAATAAAAACGGGAGCATTAAAATATCTAAGAATAATTACAAAGAATTGGTTAAACGCACACTCCCATCGTTTTTCAACAAGAAAATAAATTTAGTCGAACAAAAGAAAGCTTCAGACATAAAAGTTTTCTTTCGATACGCTAGAGTACAAAGCGCATTTCAAGACTTAATCTCCGACTCACTTATCGAGAATGGAATAATAAGAGATAAGGAAGATATTAAAGAAATTGCTCAAAGAGGTGGCGGAATTGACAGAATCAAATTTGGAGAAATTCTAAATGCAAAATGAAACCCAGATCGTTAATAAAGCATAAACACAATATCGGATAAAAGCAAAAACTCGAAAATAGTTTTAAAAAATTAAGGTTTTTCGAGAAGCGAAAAATCAGTTCGTCAATTCTCTTACTGGGTTTATAAGGAACATAGGCAATTCTGAAAGAACAACCACAACTACACCCTAAGAAATGGACTTATACGGACAAAAAAGCAAAAGCATTCCACAGAAATTAGTCATCCACTTTATTGAGATTATTTTTCTGTGGTTGTCTTATTGGATTTTATTTCAAAGTGGGAGTACTTGGTTTGAAAATCATTTAGGAATTACAAATGCCAGTGAAGCTATTGATAGGAGGATAATAATCTTCGCTTTTAATATTATTATTTTCATAAGACTGGCATATATGATGATTTTTCTTTTAACGAGAAAAATTCCTTGGGAAGAGAGCGTTAGTGTTCCAATGGCATTTGCTGTTTATTTCATAGGATTTCCATTGTTCGTATTGCCTACTTCTAAACCCATTGATGGATTTGATTTTCTTGCGATTACAATCTTTATCTTAGGGTGTGTTCTTAATACCGGCGGAGAAATTTTAAGGAATCAGTGGAAAAAGAAACCTAAAAATCAAGGGAAACTTTATACACAAGGATTTTTTAAATATTCTCGCCATATCAATTATTTCGGGGATCTTTTATGGGTAATTGGTTATTCGATGGTAACAAGGAATATTTGGTCGATTACAATTCCTGTTTTATTATTCTGTTTTTTCGCCTTCTATAACGCGCCCAAACTCGACAAATATTTGAAGGAGAAATATGGTCAGGATTACGTGGCATACGCCAAAAGGGCTAAAATGTTAATTCCCTTCATATATTAATTATATTTGAGAAGAAAGAATAGCATGGATGCACTTAATTCGTAAATTCATTATGGGTTTTTGTTATAACTCTAGGTTATGAAAAGCTTGAGAACGGCAATCTACATATCGATTTTAATATGTTTTGGATTTAAAAATGCCGATAATCATTGTCATTTTATAAACGGAAAATATAAAGTTATTTACGACGAGCAGTTTGCTGATTATCCAGCATTCGAATTTGTGGTGAATGGACAAAATCTAACGAAAACAAATTCAGACCCGCATAGAAAGTATAAAATTGAATCAATTAGAGAAAATGCTTTTCGATTAAAGTCTTTAGAGAAAGAGACAGATTCTTTAACTGAATTCCAAAAAGCATTGACATCACACGGACAAGCCTATTATCACATCACGAATTGTAAAAAGGACACAATTGACTTTGCAATGCGAGTGAATTTACACGTGATTTCATATTCTGGAAAATTCGTGAGGGTTAAATAGAAACGCTTTATAAATCGAGTTCATAAGTGGTATTTTATTTGTTCCAAATCCAAAACCAGTTGTATATTTACGAAGTCAACACAGCGTTGTACTTAATATCGGATAGATGGAAACTAAAGAACTGAACAAAAGACCAGGCATTGAACAACATAAAAAGCTCATTAGTACTTATGCTCAATTCGATACCCTTTTAACGGAATTGAAAAAAAGGGAACTTCCAGAAGAAATTGTATTGTTTATTAATGAGGGAATTGATGAAGTAAACTCAGCTTCGGATTCAGAAAAGGAATTGAGCTCACAAATAAAAAAGACTCAAACAAGTATTCTTAAATTGGTTGAGAAGGAACTTAAACTTGTGCCGAAAAATTACTATCGAAATATTTGGTTGGCATTAGGAATGGCTGCATTTGGAATTCCTCTCGGAGTTGCTTTTGGAATAAGTATGGGGAATATGGGATTGCTCGGACTAGGACTACCTATCGGATTGGCAATTGGTATTGCGGTAGGTGCAGGAATGGACAAAAAAGCATTTGAATCAGGAAGACAACTTAACTTGGAGATAAAATACTGAGCTTTGGTATAATTCGAGCGATTTACAATGAATGCTCGTGCGTTCAAACTTAAATAAAACAAATTCCATCGTTCAGCGCTATTCGAATATTTTTCCAGCTAAAATGCTCACCATCTATTTCCCCATAAAACCAATAGTTTCCCGTCAAAAAATATCATCTGCCGCAAGACTTTTGTCAAAAAAGGGCAATCCCCAATCTATACTTCAAAAAGAAATAATAGAACATCTAATTTGACGAGCCAATTCGTATTTTTGCAAAAAAGCAAATCAAATGATGAAGTACACCAAAGCCGAAGCCCTTGCAGAATGTAATAGGCGGTGCAAGGATACG